>ERZ827498.4047-NODE-4047-length-11762-cov-2.977279_pt1 | contig 11762 bp, 15 predicted proteins | sample MGYA00519865_ERZ827498 | MGnify/ENA primary metagenome ERZ827498 (study PRJEB31778, sample SAMEA3449328) | human gut metagenome | biome: human gut; feature: human-associated habitat; material: faeces | place: United Kingdom | collected 2010/2012 ...
GAGAAACTTCCGGTGGGTGTTTACCGCCTTCCCAAGCGGCTCGACGAGGAGGTGGCGCGGCTGCATCTGGCCAGCCTCGGTGTGGAGCTCACGCGCCTGACGAAGAAGCAGGCCGACTATATCGGCGTTCCCGAGGAGGGACCCTACAAGGCCGAACACTACCGCTATTGATCTCCCGGCGGAGATTCCGCTTCCCTTGCGCGAGGCCGCGATCCGACAGGTCGCGGCCTCGCGCGTTTCCCGGACGGAAAACGGCGGGCGGGCCGCAGCGGATGCGCCCCTTCGCGTGTATGGATATATATTGTGTGTAAGGGACCGGCGGTTTCCGGTCCCGGGGGATGAAAAGGCGGATTCTTGTGGATCAGAAAAGTCCTGCGGCCCACTCCCGGAGTACGGGGTAGGTGTCGGCGGCGACATGCAGGAGCATCCCTACGGCGGCGACGAGTTTGATGCCCGTGCCGACGATGAACGAGAGGAACGAGCCGATGCCCACGAGCAGCGCCTTGCCCGGGTCGCTCTTGTCGTGGAGCAGTTCGCCCAGCACGGCCCCGAAGAAGGGACCGAGGACGATGCCCAGCGGAGGGAAGAGGAAGAACCCGGCGAAGACGCCCACCGTGGCGCCTATGGCTCCGGCGCGCGAGCCGCCGAACCGCCGGGTCATCCATGCGGGCAGAAAATAGTCGATGACGCTCACTGCGACGGTGATCGCCAGCCAGGTCCAGAGCGCTGCGCCGCCGATCGTCGAGTAGGAGGTCAAGTAGGCGCACACCAGCCCCGCATAGCTCAGCACGACGCCGGGCAGCGCCGGAACGATGCAACCGACGATACCTGTGATCGTGAAGACGAAGGCCAGTATCGAGAGGGTGATGTCCATGTTTTGCGGAACGGTTTTTTCTGCAGCGAACGGCCCGGAGCCGGGAAAAACTACCGGATGAGCCGGTTGGTCTCCGTGTCGGGGAAGACGATCCAGGGCCGGAACGCTTTGGCGTCCTCGAAATCCATCAGCGCGTAGGAGGCGATGATTACGACGTCGCCCACCTGCACCTTGCGGGCGGCCGCGCCGTTGAGGCAGATCGCGCCGCTGCCGCGTTCGCCCTTGATGATGTAGGTCTCGAAACGCTCCCCGTTGTTGATGTCCATGATCTGAACCTTCTCGCCCTCGATCATGTTGGCGGCGTCGAGCAGCTCCTCGTCGATGGTGATGCTGCCCACGTAATTCAGATTGGCCTGCGTGACGGTCACGCGGTGAATCTTCGACTTGATGACTTCGATCTGGAATTTCATTATCGGATGCGGATGTTATCGATTAGACGAATCGCTCCGGCCTGCACGGCGATGCAGCCCTGGATGCGCCCGGCGTCGCTCCATGCGGCGACCTCCTGCATCGTCAGCGCATCGACCGACTGGTAGTAGATCACCTTCAGCAGCGGGTTGCGCTCCACTTCGGCCACGACCCACGCCTTCAGTTCGGCGGGCGTCATTTCGTGCGATTTCTCCACGGCTGCGCGCAGCGTGGCGTAGATGTGCGGCGCTGCGGCGCGGTGCGCCTCGTCGAGCAGCGTGTTGCGCGACGAGAGCGCCAGTCCGTCCTCTCCGCGGACGATGGGGCATTCGACGATCTCCACCGGCAGTTTCAACTGGGCCGTCATCGCCTTGATCACGGCGATCTGCTGGAAATCCTTCTCCCCGAAGTAGGCGCGTGCCGGGCGCACGATGTCGAACAGGCGGCTGACGACCTGCGCCACGCCGTTGAAGTGTCCGGGGCGCGTCGCACCCTCCATCACCTTGTCGATCTGCCCGAAATCGAAAATCCGGGTGTCTTCCTCGGGATATATCTCTTCGACCGAAGGCATCAGCACGAAATCCGCGCCGGCCTCTTCCAGCAGGCGCCGGTCGGCCTCCGGGGTGCGGGGGTAGTGCCGCAGGTCGTTCTTGTCGTTGAATTGCGTGGGGTTCACGAAGACGCTCACGACGACCGTGGCGTTCTCCCTGCGGGCGCGCTCCACGAGCGAGCGGTGGCCCGCATGCAGGGCGCCCATCGTGGGTACGAAGCCGATACCCGACTGTTCCGTCCGGTCCAGTTCGGCGCGAAGTTCCTTGACGCTTGTAAATACTTTCATCTCTTTCTTGAAACGAGTTGCGGGGCAAAGGTAGAAATTCCCGCAGACATAAAGAAGGAAAATCGCAGAAAAAGCATTACTTTTGTAGGAATACTAATTTCGAACGAGCATGAAAAAGCTTTTTACTATTGTATCTATGACACTCATCATTCCCGCACTGACCTCGTGCGGCGGTGGCCCCAAGGGCGATATGCCGTGGATCGTCGACCGTTTCGACGACATCAAGGTCATCCGTTACGAAGTTCCCGGTTTCGACGCCCTGCCGCTCGAAGAGAAGGAGCTGATCTATTACCTCTCCGAGGCTGCCAAATGCGGCCGCGACATTCTTTTCGACCAGAACTGCCCGGTGAACCTCCCCGTGCGCCGCACGCTGGAGACGGTTTACGAGAACTATAAGGGCGACCGCACGACGGCCGAGTGGAAGGCGTTGGAGAAATATCTCAAGAAGGTATGGTTCGCCAACGGCATCCACCACCACTATTCGAACGACAAGTTCGTGCCCGAATTCACCGAAGGCTACCTGCTCGACGCGATCGAGACCATCCCCGAGGAGAAGTTCGGGTCGCTGAACGCCCTGCGGGGCGAGGTCTGCCGTGCCATTTTCGATCCGGCGGTCTATCCCACGAAGCTCAACCAGCGCGCGGGCGACGACCTGCTGCTCACTTCGTCGAGCAACTACTACGACGGCGTGAGCCAGGCCGAGGCCGAGGCGTTCTACGCCGACATGGCCGCCGCCGATGCGGGCAACCCCGAGCCGGTCTCCTACGGCCTGAACTCGCAGCTGGCGAAAGACCCCGCCACGGGCCGTCTCCACGAGCGCACATGGCGCGTCGGCGGCATGTATTCGCCCGCGATCGAGCGGATCGTCTATTGGCTCGAGAAGGCCGCCTCGGTGGCCAGGGAGCCGCAGAAGACCAATATCGAAACGCTCGTCGCCTATTACAGAAGCGGCGATCTGAAGGAGTTCGACCGCTACAACATCGGCTGGGTGAAGGATACCGTGTCGAACGTCGATTTCGTGAACGGCTTCATCGAGGACTACGGCGATCCGCTGGGCCGCAAGGCGTCGTGGGAGGCCAACGTCAATTTCATGGATTCGGCCGCCTGCCGCCGCACGGAGATCATTTCCGCCAACGCCCAGTGGTTCGAGGACCATTCGCCCGTCGATCCGGCCTTCCGCAAGGCGAAGGTGAAAGGCGTCTCGGCGAAGGTCATCACCGTGGCGATGCTGGGCGGCGACTGCTTCCCCTCGACGCCCATCGGCATCAACCTCCCGAACGCCGACTGGATCCGCAAGGAGTACGGTTCGAAGTCGGTGACGATCGACAACATCACCTATGCCTACGACCGCGCCGCGCACGGCAACGGCTTCAACGAGGAGTTCGTGCTGCGTGCCGACGACCGCGAGCGGATGGACCGCTACGGCAAGCTGGCCGACGACCTGCACACCGACCTGCACGAGTGTCTGGGTCACGGTTCGGGCCAACTGGCGCCGGGAGTGCGCGGCGGCGAGCTGCGCAGCTACACCTCGACGCTCGAGGAGGCGCGCGCCGACCTGTTCGGACTTTACTACCTCGGCGACGGAAAGATGGTCGAGCTGGGGCTCGTGCCGTCGTTCGACGTGGCGAAGGCGGGCTATGCCAAATACATTCTCAACGGTCTGATGACCCAATTGGCGCGTATCGAGCCGGGCAAGAACGTCGAGGAGGCGCACATGCGCAACCGCAAGCTGGTCGCCGAGTGGTGCTACGAGCACGGCCGGGCCGACAACGTGATCGAGTGGGTCCGGCAGGACGGGAAGACCTATGTCGTGGTGAACGACTTCGTCCGTCTGCGCGCGCTCTTCGGCGAGCTGCTGGGCGAGATCCAGCGCATCAAGTCCGAGGGCGACTACGAGGCGGGGCGCGACCTGGTCGAGCGCTATGCCGTCCGGGTCGATCCCGCGTTGCACGAGGAGGTCCGCAGCCGCTACTACGGGCTGGGGATCGAGCCTTACGGCGGATTCGTCAATCCCGAATACGAACTGGTCGAGCGCGACGGCCGGGTGACGGACGTGCGTATCTCCTATCCGGCGGATTACGTGGAGCAGATGCTCGGCTATTCGCGCGACTACTCGTTCCTGCCCGACGTGAATTAGATTCCGACACGGAAGCGGACACACCCGGCGGCGGTGTCCGATACGCGGCGGGTTTCCGTGGGGCATCGGGCGCCGCTTGGCCGGGGTCCGTACAAACAAATCCTGCATGGAACTGACGATAAGGGAGGAGCGGCCGGACGATTGCCGGACGGTCGGGGAGCTGGTCGAGGCGGCGTTCCGGCCGCTGGCGTTCAGCGACCATACGGAACACCTGCTGGTGGCGCGCCTGCGCCGTTCGGAGGCGTTCGTCCCCGGATTGTCGCTCGTGGCCGAGGCGGAGGGCCGCCTCGTGGGGCACGTGCTGCTGACCCGGCTGGAGGTCGTCGCGGAGGACCGGAGTGCCGCGACCGTGCTGGGCGTCGCTCCGCTGTCGGTGCTTCCCGGACTGCAAAACCGCGGCATCGGGTCGGCATTGCTGCGCGAAGCGCACCGGAGGGCCGTCCGTGCGGGGTTCGGGGCGGCGCTGCTGGTGGGCCATGCGGACTATTACCCGCGTTTCGGCTATGTTCCCGCGAGCCGTTTCGGCATCCGTTTCCCGTTCGATGCGCCCGATGCCTGCTGCCTGGCGGCGGAACTGGTTCCGGGCAGCCTCGGGGGAGTGCACGGCACGGTCCGCTATCCGGCCGCGTTCTTCGGGGAGACGCCGGAAGCATGACGGCTCCGGCTGTCCGGCGGCTGAAAACAGGGGAGGCGCACCGTGCGGTGCGCCTCCCTTTCCTCTTTGCCGTTTCCGGAATCCGGCGTGCCGCCGGACCTCCTTCGCGGTCTTTTCTGCGGAATCCCGCCGTCGGGATTTACTCCACGACCTCTTCGAACTGGTCCTTGAGCGGGCATACCCAATCCTCGGGAATCTCCTCGAAAGCGGTTCCGGGAGCGATGCCTCCGTCGGGATCGCCTACTGCGGGATCGTAAATCCACTCGCATACCGTGCAACGATACTTTTTCATCTTTTCTCTGTTTTAATTAAAGGGTGAATAAATCGGTTTCAAAATCCATGCCTCCGGGGCATTTGTCTTCGTTCGTCTATTTCGGACGGGAGGCAGCCGCCTCTTCCGCCTCTTCTTCGTCCTCCTCCTCTTCGTCCGGACGGTTGCCTCCGGGCGGCGTCAGCTCCGCCACGAGGCGGTCCGCTTCCGTGCACGAGACGAAGAGCCGGTCTTCGTAAATGTCGGTGATCTCCACGAAATTTTTCCACTCCGAGGCGTAGAGCTTCACGCGGTCGAAGCGGCGCAGGTCGAGGAAGTGGCCGTAGTAGCCGAAAAATCCGAATCCTCCGAATATCGGCACGAACCACTTCATGCGCCGGGGCTCCACGCGCCGCACCGAGGCGATCTCGTCGCGGCGGATTTCGGTGATGTCCAGCAGGCAGCGGACCTCCACCCGGTCGTCGGTCACGACGATCCGCCGGGGGATCGACAGCGCCATGAGCGCTACGAGCGCCACGATGAACGAGGTGAACCACGCCGAGAGGTATCCGCCTTCGTAGAGGTGGTAGAGCAGCCAGCCCAGCAGCCCGAATGCGGCCAGATAGACGACCGTCCAATAGAGGGTCGTGCGGCTGAAACGGTATTTATAGACGCTCTGCATCGTTTTCCTTATCTCCTGTCGGGTCCGGTCACTCCCTCTCCGCGCCCTCTTCCCGGGCTGCGAGCAGGGCTTCGGCGAGGATGAAATCCTCCGCCGTCGTGATCTTGAGGTTGCCGCGTTCGCCCCGGGCGAGGAACACGCCGTGTCCCGCGGCCTCCACCACCGAGGCGTCGTCCGTGAATTCCGCGCGGTATTCCGCTCCGTAGGCTCCGCGCAGGATGTCGGCGCGGAAAATCTGCGGAGTCTGCACGATCCGGAACCGGCGGCGGTCCGCTACGTGCGATGCCGCGATTCCCTCCGTTTCCGTCCGCTGCTCCTCCACTTCACGCAGCGAATCGACCGCTTCGACGACCGGAATCGCCGCTCCGTACCGCTCCGCAGCCTCCGCCACGCGGCGGATCAGCTCCGCCGACACGAGCGGCCGCACGCCGTCCTGTACGGCGATCAGCTCCGGGTCGGTGCGGAGCGCCGCCAGTCCGCGCCGCACCGAATCGAACCGCTCGGCGCCTCCGGCGACGATCGTGTGCGGGGCCACTTCGAAGCGCGCCGCGAGGTTTTTCCAGAAATCCGCATGACGTTCGGGCAGCACGGCGACGATTTCCGCGCCGGGCAGCGCCGCGGCCACGGCGTTGATCGTGCGTGCCAGTACCGGCATGCCGCCCAGCAGCGCGAACTGTTTGGGCAGGGCGCCTCCGCAGCGTGTCCCGCTGCCTCCGGCCACGATGATTGCTCCCGTGCGTGCCATGCCGTTATTCTTTGTCGCCGTTTTCCGCCTGCGCCGGGGCGGCCGTTCCGGGCAGCGTCAGCGAGTCGAGCTGCGTGATCCGCTCCTCGGGTTTCACCTCGCCGTTCAGCTCGGCCGTGATGCGGTCGCGCACGAATTCGAACAGCGGCCGGTTCTGTTTCGAGATCGGCTCGGCCGGCTCCTGCGGGACCTTCAGCGGGTCGATCGGCTTGCCGTTCTTCCAGATGCGGTAGTCGAGGTGCGGGCCTGTCGAGGCGCCGGTCGAACCGACGTATCCGATGAGCTGTCCCTGCGATACGTGCGTCCCCTGCCGGATGCCCTTGGCGTAGCCGCTCAGGTGCAGATAACCCGTCACGAGATTTCCCGGATGCTTGATCTTGAGCGTGTTGCCTCCGCCTCCGCCCCAGCCGCGGAAGGTGACCACGCCGTCGGCCACGGCGTGTACGGGCGTTCCTTTCGGCGCGGCGTAGTCCACGCCCGTATGCGGTCGGTAAACCTTGTATATCGGGTGTTTGCGCGCGTAGGTGAAGCGCGAGCTGATGCGCGTGTACTTGAGCGGCGCTTTGAGCAGTTGTTTGCGCAGGCTGCCGCCGTCGGCCTCCCAGTACTGGATTTTGCCGCCCTGCCGGAAGGGGATGGCGTAGTACTCCTTGCCGCTCTGCGTGAATTTCGCTCCCCATACGCGGCCGATGCCGGCCGAAACCGTGTCGTCGATGAAACGCTCGTCGTAGATCACCGTGAACGAGTCGCCTTTCTGGATGCCGAAGAAATCCACCGTCCACTGGTAGATGTCCTCCATCTCCGCGGCCAGCGCGTAGGGGAGGTCGTGTTCCATGATCGCGCCCCAGAGCGAGGAGTTGATGACGGCGCTCTTCTTGGTGCGCCGCAGCGTGTAGGGTTTCGAATCCTTGCGCACGGAGACCGAATCGTTGTCGTGGAACCCGAAGACGACGTACTCCGTCGTGGATATTTCGTAGGCGAGGTAGTCCAGGTGCGGGGCGTAGAGCGAATCCTCGTGGATGAAGGTCGTGTATTTCTGTCCGGCCCGGATGCTGCGCAGCGGGAAGACATCCTTCGACTTCCTGTCCAGCAGGTCGATCGTGCGGGCCGGAACGCCGTAGCTTCCCAGGATTTTCCCCAGCGTCTCTCCCGAACCCACTTCGCCCGTTTCGGTGCGGTATTCTTCGGCGTCGATGCCGTAGAGCAGGTTTTGGGGGGCGGACTCCTCCTGCGCGGCTTCCGCGTCCGTTTCCGCTTCGGCCGATCCGTTCCCGCCGCAGCCAGCAGCAGGGCGCAGATCGTGATTCGCAAATATCCCATAGTACGTGCAAATTTAGACAAAAAACGCGGATCCGCGAATTTTCGTCTCCCTTTTCTGACCGATCCGTGCGTTTTGCGGGCGTTCGTTTGGTTTTCCCGGAAAAAGGCGTTACCTTTGAAAAGTTTATATCCAAACCGGAATAAGATGCTGAAATGCCTGCTCGCGCCTGTGGCCGTCCTCTATAAAGCGGGGGTGACGTTCCGTCACCGCCTCTTCGACTGGGGCCTTCTCAAGAGCGAGAAGTTCGATATTCCGGTCGTCTGCATCGGCAATATCACCGTCGGCGGCACGGGCAAGACTCCGATGGCCGAGATGGTCGTGGGCTACATGTCCCAGACGCACCGCGTGGCGCTGCTCTCGCGCGGCTACGGCCGCCGCACGAAGGGCTACCGGGAGGTGAGCTGCGATTCGCACTACCGCGACGTGGGCGACGAGCCGTTACAGATCAAACTCAAGTTTCCCGAGACGGTGGTGGCCGTCTGCGAGAAGCGGGCCGAGGGCATCCGCCGCATCCGAGCCGAACACCCCGGGGTGGACCTCATCGTCATGGACGACGGCTTCCAGCACCGCTACGTGGAGCCGAAGGTCAATATCGTGATGATCGACGCCACGCGGCCCGTGCAGCACGACCGCATGCTGCCGCTGGGGACGCTGCGCGATCTGCCCGAACAGCTGCACCGTGCGCACTACTTCATCGTCACGAAGTGCCCCGAGCGGATGGCGCCGATCGACCGCCGCATCCTGCGCAAGGTCCTGATCCAGGTGGCCTACCAGCGGGTCTATTTCACCCGTTTCGAGAGTTTCATGCCTCAGCCGCTCTATGCCGGCGAGGCCGCTCCGGAGCCGCTGACGCACGGCCGGCAGGTCATCGCCCTCTCGGGCATCGGCAATCCGAAGCCCTTTTTGCAGTCGCTCCGCGAGCGCTACGAGGTCGTGGCCGAGATGACGCTCGACGATCACCACGTCTATAAGGTCCGCGACATGCATGCGCTCGAGGCGCTGCTGTCCGAGCATCCGGGCGCGGTGATCGTGACGACCGAGAAGGACGCCGTGAAGATGACCCGCCGGGAGAAGGTTCCCGAGGCGGTCCGCCGCACGCTCTATTACCAACCGATCAATATTTCGTTCATAGAGGATTCGGCAACGGATTTTCTGCAAAAACTGGAAGAAGATGTTAGAGGAAATTAAGAAAACCGCCGCGTTCATCCGGTCCGCGACCGGAGATTTCGCACCCGAGGTGGGCATCGTGCTCGGCACGGGGCTGGGCGATTTCGCCGACCGGATCGAGACGCGCCATGCGCTCGACTACAAGGACATTCCCGGCTTCCCCGTCTCGACGGTCGAGGGGCACAAGGGACGTCTGATTTTCGGCGAGGCGGGCGGCCGCCGCGTCGTGGCCATGCAGGGACGGTTCCACTACTACGAAGGCTATACGATGGAGCAGGTGACCTTCCCGATCCGCGTCATGCGGCTGCTCGGCATCCGCTTCCTGTTCGTCTCGAACGCCTCGGGCGGCATCAATGCATCGTTCCGCACGGGCGACCTGATGGTCATCACCGACCATATCAACCTGATGCCCAATCCGCTGATCGGGCCCAACATGGCCGAACTGGGACCCCGTTTCCCGGACATGCACAACTGCTACGACAAGGCGTTGATCGCCTCGGCGACGAAGATCGCCGGGGAGGAGGGGATCAAGCTCCAGTACGGCGTCTATGTCGGCGGCACGGGCCCCACGTTCGAAACGCAGGCCGAATACCGCTATTTCAAGGCCATCGGCGGCGACGCCGCGGGCATGTCGACCGTTCCCGAGGTGATCGTGGCGCGTCACATGTCGATTCCCGTCTTCGGCGTGTCGGTCATCACCAACTGCGGCCTTTCGGACGAGGTGGGCGATCACGAGGACGTGCAGCGTCAGGGCAAAAAGGCCGGCGTGCGCATGGAGCTTCTTTTCCGTCGAATGATTAAAAACCTGTAAACTTATGGTAAATAAGGTTATATTGATCGGCAACGTGGGCCTCGATCCCGAGGTGCGTACGACCGAGGGCGGCGTGAAGGTCGCCCGCGTCCGTCTGGCGACGACGGAGCGTCTGTTCGACCGGGCGTCGAACGAGACGAAGGAACACACCGAGTGGCATACGATCACCTTGTGGCGCGGTCTTGCCGACGTGGTGGACCGTTTTGTCCGCAAAGGCTCGCAAATCTATATCGAGGGGCGCCTGCGCACCCGCGAATGGATGGACAAGGACAACAACAAACGCTATACGACCGAAATTCTGGCCGACACGATGAACCTCTTGGGGCGTCGCTCGGACAATCCCGCTTCGGACGGCGCTCCGGCTCCCTCCTACGGCGCACAGCCGCAGGGGGCTTCCTATGGCCAGCAGGGCGGTTATCAGCAGCAGACACCCCGTCCGGCAGCGGCTCCGCAGCCCCAGCCGGCGGCTCCTTCAGTCCCGGCCGACGATCCGGACGACCTGCCTTTTTGATTTTCGATTTATAAGCGGCTGTTTCCGCACATCCCTCGAACGGGGCGAATGGAATGTACTTCAAGTACTACCCATCCGCTCCGTTTTTCACGATGCGCGAAACTCACTCGCTTAAAATCAAAAATTGCAGGGATAATCCGAAAAATCCGTTCTCGGAGGGTTTTATGGCTGATGGCTTGGAGTGCTACCGGTTCAGCCACTGCCTGAAATCGGGCACGCGGTCGGTGCTGACGAACGCCTCCTCTCCTTCGGCGAGGGGCGGGTGGAGCACCACCTTGATTCGGCTGCCCGAGTAGCGTATCATCTCCCGGATGGCGTCGAAGGCGACGATGAAACGGCGGTTGATCCGAAAAAAGAGGTTCGGCGGCAGTTTTTCGCCCACTTCGGTCAGCGTGCGGTCGACGATGTAGTCTTTTCCGTCGTGGGTCACGAGGTGGAGGTACTTGCCGTCGGCCATGAAATAGGCGATCTCGGCCGTGGTGACCGATTTCATCCGGGCGCCCATGTGTACCAGGAACCGTTCCTGGTAAACCGGTGGCGTCTGCGTCGGGGCTCCGTGCTCCGCAGACGCGCTTCCCCCCCCCGATAGAAGCCCCAGCTTGTCGATCGCCCGCTGCAAATCCTCGCGTCCGAAGGGTTTCAGCAGGTAGTCGATGCCCTTGTTTTCGAAGGCTTTCAGGGCATAGGAGTCGTAGGCCGTGATGAAGATGACCGGCACGGAGATCTCCGTGCGCTGGAAGATGTCGAACCCGCTGCCGTCTCCGAGGTGGATGTCCATGAAAATCAGGTCGTGACCGACGCCGGCGATGACAGCGGCGGCCTCCGCGACCGACGATGCCGTGGCGACGACCTCGATCTGCGGCGCGACCTCTGCGAGCGTCGTGCGCAGCTCCGCGACCGACAGCGGCTCGTCCTCTATGATAATGGCTCTCATGGCGTGTAAAATTATAAAAAAAACAGTCCGGTGCAAAAACCGGACTGTTTTTTTGCTGCGGACCCCGATATGGGGTCCCGGTTTAGTTGTTCAGTTCGGGATTGTCGTTGACGGCCGACTGCGGGAACGGCAGCGTGTAACGGGAATCGTTTTCGCTGAGCGTGTAGGAACCGCCGTCGTAGGTCTTGGCAATGGCGGGGCGCGTCGTGCGGCGCAGGTCGAGCCAGCGGTGGCCTTCCATCGGGAATTCGCGGGCCCGGTCATCGGCCACCTCTGCGCGCAGCTGTTCGGCGGTCATGGCCCGGACGGTCCGTTACAAATTTGATCAGGCTCTCCGGCTTATCAAGGGCCTTTAAGATGGTCTTTACAACCTCTAAGTTGGTGCGCTCGTTGTGGCCACCCACATTATATACTTCTCCCACCCGGCCG
>ERZ827498.4054-NODE-4054-length-11756-cov-5.639433_pt1 | contig 11756 bp, 9 predicted proteins | sample MGYA00519865_ERZ827498 | MGnify/ENA primary metagenome ERZ827498 (study PRJEB31778, sample SAMEA3449328) | human gut metagenome | biome: human gut; feature: human-associated habitat; material: faeces | place: United Kingdom | collected 2010/2012 ...
GATCTCGGTCCAGACGTCCTCCGTCGTCTTGAGCGCAACGCGGGAGAACTTCGCGAGCTCCTCCTCGGCTGCCGTGCCCTTGTAGGGCGCCGAAGCCGTCGTCTGCGTCTCGACGGGGAAGGGCTCTCCCGTCAGCAAAGGAGTGAGGTCGATCCCGTAGTAGCCCGCCACGAGCACCACGCTCACGACGGCCAGCCCCGTCTTCCCGCGAAGCGGAATGCCGCCGCGGGTGCGAAGGCCTCCCGAGCGGCCCATCCCCCGGCGGTCCTCGACCGACGAGCTTTCCTCAAGATCCTGCCAGCGCATGAAAAAGACCTCCCTGAAGCATCAAACGCATTCCGAATTGTAGCCCGCATCGCGAAGGCCTTCCGACGAGGATCCTCGCGACGAACCGCACCGTCCGCGGAGCGCCTCCGGACAGCTTTCGGCAAAAAATACCCCAACGTTGCTTTTAGGCGACACCTTCAATCCTGAGAGCAATTATCCATTGCATTCAGACCTCTGGGCGTCTATAGGAAGCTCTTCAAAACCCCCATCTTTGAGCGATGGGGGAAGCAGTTTTGTTTAAATTGAGGACTCCAGACCTGACGCTGAAAAGCGTCGATAGTTCCCATGAACGTTAGGCGTTCGATTTTTCCGAATGTTGATGAAATAACTCGATATTTGCCTGCAAATTAGGCAAATCCCATCTTCAAGAGTCAGTTCGCCCCTATGGCGCTCGAGACGAAGCGCGAACCAGAGTCTCAGGATTGATCAGCAAGGCAGCTTTGGCGGAGCACACCATTTGCGCAAGCGGTAGCAGTTGTATAGTGCAAACAACGTTTGCGCTCGACTGTGATTTTTCGCCAATCCGCGATAACGAACCTTGGCATAGCCATAAATCCTCTTCAGCCAGAGGAAGCTCCACTCAATCGAGCATCGCACCGATGCTTTCGCATGCTCCAAATGCCGTCTTACGTTCACGCATTCGACGAGCGCTTGACCAAGTTCGCCTCCGAAATTCTCACTGATTGATAATTCCTTCTTCCATGCACTCGGCTTGGCTGCGATGTACCAGGACACATCCTTGAAAGGAATCGCCTGAATTTCAGTGCGCTTGGCGCAACCGATGTAGCCGGAATCAAGGAAGACCATCTTCTCAAGGCCCTTCAGAAGGTCGCCCAGATGAGTAATGTCATGTTCGTTAGCCGGTGCGGCGACCGTGCCGTAGATGATCCCCGATTCAGAACACGCGGCAATATGCTCCTTCATCCCGAAATGCCAGGTGTTGGCCTTCTTGCCTGAAGCCATCTCAGGATCTCGGGCGTGAGCCTTGTTCTTGGTTGACGACGGCGCTTCGATAAAAGTGCCGTCAGCGGCAACCATTTCAAAAGAACAAGCTCCGGCCTCTACGGCCAGATTTACCGTGCGCTCGAGGAATTTTTGAGCCAACCCATATTGGTCAATGAAATGCCTGAAGCGCAGTATCGTCGAGTCTGAGATGAACAGACGTGTGCTGGACACGCGGCAGAAGCTGCGAGCCACCATGTCGCTCGCCAAATATGACTCCATCTCCGGATCAGACAGATTGAGAGAAACCTGAAGCAGGTGAACACGAACCATCGTTTCAAGGCGTGTATACGGCCTTCCTTGTTGAACCGTCTCGCCAGCTTTGATGTGGTAGTGCGGCAGGCATAGTTGGATCAATTCGTTGATTACGTCATCTGTCAAGCGATCCATGGCATTCACGCGACGATCAGCATGAGTCCGACGAATCTGAAGGAATTTTTCAGCCTCAATGTCAGCAAAGCTCAATTGGCCATTGAACAGCTCTTCCATAGAACACCTAGATTGTGAACGGCATCGCGTTAGTATTTTACTATTGCATTGGCAAAAAAACAGCACATTCTGGCGTCGTTAAGAAAAGCCGAACAGAACATTTTTGTTCCATCCGGCTTGGCACGGGGGTTTTTGAAGAGCTTCCTCAAAACGGACGGGGAGCAGTCACGATAGCTTTTCCCACTTGGAGAAGTCCGACCACAGTGCAGACATGGGAAGGGCGAAGAGTCCGTTTCCACCGGATCGCACTTCATTGCCGGCGTAGAGAATGATCCCGTTGAAGTTGTCTTTGCCGACGAGATCCTGGAACCATTTCAAATGCCTGAAGTCATCGGAGCTGACGCTTTCGCTAGCCTTCACCTCAATACCGACAATATGTCCTGTCTCGTTCGTGATGAGAAAATCGATCTCATGGCTACGAGAACGGAAATAATTCAGCTGCCAGGTTGGGTTGAGGTCAACTTCCGGCATAAGTTGGTTGTAGGCCCATGTTTCAACAAGCTTTCCACCTTCATTTTGAGATTTCTCATTACTTTCCAGAATCATGGCTGGATTAAGAATGTGGAGGTAGTGAGCCATTAGGCCGCTGTCCGTCATAAAGCCTTTGGGACTGGATCCAGGGCGGTCGTAATCTTTTTTAGTCCAACCGTCGACCATGTCAACGAGAAACATGGCTTCAATGGCGGACCAATATTTGTCTAGCGTCTGCCAGGCAATGGCAAATTGATTGGCCAAGGCGGCTTTCTTTAACTCACGGCTGGAGAAGATGGCGGCACATTCCATGACCTTCTCGCAGATGGGCATTTTGCGCGTATCCCATTGTGCCCTCATGTCCAGAAGAACCTGGTTTTGCAAATAGGACGCGTACCATCGGCTTCTTCCTGCCTGGGTCTTGATCGACAGTATTTCGGGATATCCGCCACGGATGGCGGCTTCTAGCACCATTTCCTTGCTGCATTCAAACTTGAGGGAGAGCGGAAGGAGCCCGTCGAACAATGCTTGTAAAAAACCAGGCTGCATGCCGCGTTGTTCGGCTTCGGAAAACGTTCGAACACGAACCAGACCGGCACGACCGGCCAATGACTCATTGGCTTGAGGTAGCTTTCGGTAGTCCGACGACCCGGAGATGATGTATTGCCCTTTTTCCGGATTCCGGTCGACCTGGAACTTGATTTCTCCGATCAGCTGGGGAACCTTCTGAATTTCATCGATGACAAAAATTTCAGGAGACGTGCGCCGAACGAAATAACTGGGATCGGCTACGGCTGCGGAAAAGTTTGCCTGCACGTCAAGAGATTGAAACTTGACGTTGGGCAGTGGAGTTGTTAGAAGTATCGTGGTTTTGCCGGATTGGCGACACCCAACCACGGAAACCACACGATGCGTTTCCAACTGAGCTAGAAGTTCGTGCATTGCCCAACGCGGGATGATACTAGGAGAGCCTGCCATGGAGAAACTCTAAAGTTTAAGATGGAGAAATACCAAATTATCACTTGGCTTTTTTCTAAACTAAGACATGGCAAAATTATAAACTATCTGATGGAGAAAGTCTAAACTATAGATCGAAAAATACTGTACAACAGCGGTATTTGTCGATTAGCTTTTTGTGGCTAAAGAGGTGAAAAGATACCTTCCGGAACCGTGTCTTTTACCGCGTGAGAATGGCGTTTTTTGCTCTCTTAGCGTACGTATCGCGTACGTACTCGATATGCAGAGAATTGACTCTCTTTTAGAGAAGTGTCTGGTTGCTGCCCTTTAAAAGGGCTTCCAGTCGCTGGATTTCGGCTTGCAATTGCTTTCGTTCGGCGGCAAAGGCTTCCTTGATTTCTGCAAGTTCCGCTTCTGCGTTGTTTCGGGCTTCACGTGCCGCCTCGCGTTCGCTTTCAGCTTTCTTGCGAGCGGCAGTTTCGGTTTCAAGTTCCTTTCCAAGGAGGATTTTGTCTCGGAAATATTCGTCCATCTTGATCTCGGCCTCAAGTGCGCGATTGCGCAAGGCTTCCTCACGGGCTGCGGCCTCGGAAGCGCGTTTCTTGTCGATGTCTTCGTACTTCTGAAGCGTTCCCTTCAAAGCGTCTGCAACGGCGGTTCTGATGGAGGTCAACGCCTCGTCGACTGTCTTCGTCAGAGCTTGATCGAATACTTGTGCGGACAGGATTTTGACTTCCTGTGCCTCGGCGGCAGCCTGACGTTCGCGCCACAATTTGACGGCCGGGCCAACATGGATCGAGGACGCATGAACCTCTCCCGCGATGATCCGAATCGGCGGGACTTCCTTGCCTTGAGCTGCGTTGGCGTCAAGAAAGGCAAAGATTTTCTCTTTAGTCGCCTCGGGGATTTGTTTTTCATTGGCGGGCATGGTGGCCTCCTTCTAAACCAGATGAAGGCATTATAGCACAAAATAAAACATAAAACATGTTTTATGTTTTATTTTAACCGCATCTCTGATGTGACCTTCTTAAGGTCAACAATGTGCTCTCAAAAAAGCCCGCACTTGCGGGCATTTTTTATTTAAAGACGGAAGTCAGGATCTTCTTCCATAGCTTTGAAATCTTCGTGAAGCAAGGCGATTGTTTCAGGACTGTGATGAATTCTTTTAAGGGTGTATTCAGCCCATTTTTCTACATCTTCACGCAAATAGGAACCAGTTTCATTGACAGAACCTCTGCGTTCTCCTATGCCTTTTTTCGCCCAATTTTCATGCCATATGACGCATAGCCATGTCTCGACGCCATCTTGGTAGCGCCTCCATAAATAGTAGTAGTCTCCTCTTGGCAAGTGTCGAGAGCTTTCTTTTTGACAATAACCATTCCAAGGGATGTTTCGGGCTTTTTTCCCGTTTATGGTGCAGTCACACTCTGAGTTGTAGCAAGGCAAAAAGTGGTCGATCATCATGATGCCCAAATTTCTCCTGAGTGAAGGTGGATAGAAAATAGATAATAATGAAGATTTTAATATGAAGGATAGAATTATAATTCAGTTATCCTAAATATAGGTTAACGTTAAAACTTTAAAAATTATTTTCCAATGTGGGGGCGTACGAGTTTTGGAAGATCTATTGTGTTTTCTGTTCTAATTCTAAAATCGGCTTTTATTTTCCCACATACAAGATCTACCTCCCTTTTCAGGAAGGTGCCTGGAATCGGACTATCAGCCCATTTTTTATCAACATTTGATGGGGTGAAACCATTACCTTCAATGAAGTATGATCTTAATGTAAGATGCTTATGAGAGTTGCACTCGTACATTCGTTCGTCAAGCATGTAATACTCAGACTCAAGCACGGTAGCACCTTTTACAGTCCAAACAACAGGAAATCCAGATATTTCTCTGTTTGTACTTCTATTAACGGCGAACCAAACGGAATCAGAGGAATCAGAACTAGTAACAAAAATAACATCCCACTCATCCGCATATGATGGAGAGATTATTGATAAAGCAATTAAAAGTGAAGCAATTTTTTTCATTGTATTACGCGAATAAAAAAAACTCTACTAGAAAAATAGCTTAAGATAGCTGCGTGATAAGCTGTCCTGCTGCATTATTATCGCATCACTGATCTATATAGGTACGCCCTAGGCGCACACTCCTAACCCCTCTCCATCCTTGTCGTTTTTGGTTCATTTCATCCATAATTAACAGTATTGTTAACCAAGGATCCAAAGAGGACGGCAATGCTCGTGGGATACGTGCGAGTCAGCTCGCTTGATCAAAATCCGGAGAGGCAGCTCGAAGAACTGAAGGCCATGCAGGTCGAGAAGATCTTCATGGACAAGTTGTCTGGGAAGAACGTCGAGCGACCGGAGCTGCAGAACATGCTCAACTTCGTGCGCGAGGGTGATACGCTCGTCGTGCACAGCCTCGACCGTCTGGCACGCAACCTCTCAGACCTCCTCACGATGGTCCAGGATCTGACCGGGCGCGGTGTCAGCGTCCGGTTCCTCAATGAAAGGCTCGACTTCGATGCCGGCAAGGAAGCCTCGCCCGTCGCGAAGCTAATGCTCAGCATGGTCGGAGCCTTCGCCGAATTCGAGCGTAGCATGATCAAGCGCCGCCAGGCCGAAGGCATTGCGCTCGCCAAGGAGCGCGGCGTCTACAAGGGGCGGCAACGTTCCGTCACGGACGAACAGATTCAGGAAGTTCGCTCCATGATCGACATGGGCGTGCCGCTCTCGAAGGCAGTCAAGAAGGTCGGCATCAGTCGGACGACGGCCTACAAGTATTTGAATGCACAGAATCTGCAAGAAGGGAGTGCGTCATGAGCGGACTGAAACCCGAAGAACGTGCACGTGAGTGGATTGATCGCAAGCTCGAGGATGCTGGCTGGCAGGTCATCAATCGTGACGAATATGCGCCTGGCATGACGGCGGTTGCCGTCCGAGAAGCCGCCATGCGTGGCGGTCTCGAGGCCGACTATCTGCTGCTGATCAACGGGAAGGCCGCTGCCGTCCTGGAAGCGAAGCGCGAAGAAATCGCGCTCGACAATCCGCATCTGATTGCCCAGGCCGAGAACTACACGAAACAGGTGCAGCCTTGGTATCCGACGTGGGAGCTTCCGCTACCGTTCGTCTATCTTTCGAACGGGAAGGAAATCGCTTTCAAGGATTGTCGACAGGTGGATGCAAAGTACGAAATCGTTCAGAAATTCATGCGACCGTGGGACTTGGTACGCCAGCTCAACCTCGGAGAGTTCGACGGATTGCCCTACCTTTCTCCAGAAGGCCTTCGCGCGTGTCAGTTCGAAGCATTGACGAACTTGGAGAAATCCTTCAAGGAAGGCAAGCGCCGTGCCGTAATGGTGTTGGCAACGGGGTCCGGCAAGACCTTCACGGCCTGCATGATGACGTACCGCATGCTGGCCTACACGCCGATGAAGCGCGTGCTGTTCCTGGTTGACCGAAACAACCTTGGTACGGCTGCGGCTACGGCTCTGCAAACGTTCAAGCTGACGGAAAGCGGCAAGCCTCTCTCCGAAATCTTCTGGGTCGAGCAACTCTCGAATCGTCCGATTGAGTCCAGGACGCGGGTTGTGGTCAGTACGATTCAGCGTCTCTATTCGCAGTTGACCGGGAACATGGATGCCTATTCCGAAGAGGATGAGGATGCCAGTCTTGGACATCGGGAAGGGACTGAGGTTGAACTGCCGGAGAATCCGACTCTTCCGTCCGATTTCTTCGATCTCATCATAATTGACGAATGCCATCGCTCCATTTACAGCGACTGGCAGAAGGTGTTGACGTACTTCAAGACGGCTCGCATGGTTGGCATGACGGCCACGCCGATTCCCGAGACGCTTGCATTCTTCGACAACAACCGCGTAGCGAACTACACCTACGAACAGTCCGTGTTGGACGACGTGAACGTCGGGTATCGCATCTACCGTATCAAGACAGAGTTGACGGAAGAAGGTGGCACGATTGATGCCGGTGATGTGCTGGCTGTCACCAATCGCCTCGACTCGAAGAAACGCGAGCAGATTGCCGTTTCAGAACGCGAATTCGACAAGAACAAGCTGAATCGCAGCATTGTCGTGCGCGACCAGATTCGCAAGATCCTTGAGGAATACAAGGAGGCCGTCTACACGAAGCTTTATCCGGAGCGAGAGGCGAACTTTGATTACCTGCCGAAGACGCTGATTTTCGCTGTCTCCGAAGCGCATGCGCAGCTGATCGTCGATATTGCGAAGGAAGTATTCGGTCGCATGGACGACAAGTTCGTGCAGAAGATCACCTATTCGTGCGGGAACACCAATGAGCTGATCAAATCGTTCCGCTATGACGTGGACTTCCGTATTGCCGTAACGGTGACGCTGGTTGCTACCGGTACGGACGTGCGTCCATTGGAGGTGCTGATCTTCCTCAATGACGTGCATTCCGAGACGCTCTACGCCCAGATGAAGGGCCGAGGATGCCGAACAATTTCGCCATCGCAGCTCCAGAGTGTGACGCCCAATGCGGTCACGAAGGAGCTTTTCTATCTCATTGATGCGGTTGGGGTAACGGAAAGCGAGAAATTCGTGCCGAGTTTGGACGATAAGGACGAACGTGCATTTAATCCGACTTTGGAAGTGTTGTTTGAAAGGATGGCTCTGGGCTATCTCCCAGATGACTACTTCCAGTTGTTGGCTTCGAAGCTGAGTTGCATCGGACATCGTGCAGATCCGGAAGACCTGAAGGAATATGAAGAGCTTTCCAGAATCTCTCCTATCGAATGGGCGAAGTCCATCATGGACGTGTTGGAGGAAGGCAAGCTGCCTCCCTTCACCTCTGCGTCGGAGGACAACCGTGAACGCAAGGCCGTCGTGCATGACCTGCTCACCAATATTCCAGCCCGCAAAAAGTTGGTGGAGATCGCCAAGGGCTACGTGAAGGAAGTGGTAGGCAAGACCGATACGGTTATCTCTGCCGGCTTTTCGACGGAAGATGCGCAGGCTTCGACGCAGGCTTTTGAGGCGTATGTCGAAGCGCATCGTGACGACATTGAAGCCTTGCGCATGATCTACAACCAGGAGACCGGAAAACTTACGCGAGCCGCCATCGACGACCTGGAAAAGAAGCTCTCGGCATCCCTCCCGGGGTTCCGAGTCGGTCGCTTGTGGAACGATTACGCTCTGCTCAATCCCGATAAGATCAAGCCGTTGATGAGCGATCAGCAGGCCGTCACGAACCTGATTCAGTTAGTTCGCTACGCGTTCAAACAGATCGATTCGCTCTACACGCTTACCTCATTGGCGGCGCAGCGATTCGCACTTTGGTGCGGTCAGGCGCAGCGTTCCATCACGCCGGAGCAGCGCGAACTCTTCAAGAAAATCGCGGTTTACATCGCACAGAACGGGAGTTGCGACATTCGCGGTCTGATTCAGACCATGCCGGAAGTGGCCGGCAGCCTGATTCGTTTCTGCAAGTCTGCGGATGCCGCGAATAAGGAACTCTTCACTCTCAACGAATTCATTCTCAAGGCAGCATAAGAAAAATGACTGAAACTCAAGCCAAAGAAGCGTCTATTACCAAAAAGGTCTGGCAGTTGGCCGACATCATGGCCGGTGCGGGCGTAGGCTTCACCGACTATCTCACGCAGCTAACTTATCTACTCTTTTTGAAGATGGACCGTGAGCGCGTAGAGTTCTTCCTGGAAGCTTCTGCTGTGCCGGATGGCTACCGTTGGGAAGATCTGCTCAAGGAAACCGGGGAAGACCTGCTCGATCAGTACGAACAGACGCTGGATGTTCTGAGTCGTCAACACGGCCTTGTCGGCACGATTTTCACGAAGGCGGCCAACCGTATTGAAAGTCCCGTCTACCTTGAGAAGCTCATTTCCTTTATCGACCAGCAACAGTGGCTGCTGATGGATGGCGACGTGAAGGGCGCTTTGTATGAAAGCATTCTTCAGAAGAACGGTCAGGATAAGAAGAGTGGTGCAGGACAGTATTTCACGCCGCGTCCTCTTGTTGATGCCATTGTTGATGTGGTGAACCCGAAGATCGGCGAAACGGTTACGGACCCCGCCTGCGGTACGGGTGGCTTTCTGCTTTCTGCCTTCGCGCATATGAAGGATCAGTCGTTGGACGAAAAGCTTCAGCGATTCCTGCGTAACGATGCGCTTCACGGTTGCGACATTACGCCACTCGTTGTCACCATGGGCTCGATGAATATGTATCTGCATGGCGTCGGGATGCACAGCAGCCCGATCAAGTGCGAAGACTCGCTTTTGAAGGAACCGCAGGATCTGTCCAGAGTCGTGTTGGCCAATCCGCCCTTCGGTGCTCGCGCGTCAGGTTCCGTTGAAATCAACCGTCCTGATTTCATCATTGAAACGAAGAACAACCAGCTGAACTTCGTGCAGCACATCATGACTTTGCTTGAGCGTGGTGGCCGTGCAGGCGTTGTGCTTCCTGACAATGTCCTCTTTGAACGTGAAGGTGCGCCGATTCGTGAACAGCTGCTGAAGAACTTTAACCTTCATACGATCCTGCGTCTTCCGACCGGGATCTTTTACGCTCAAGGCGTTCAGACGAATGTGCTGTTCTTCACGAAGGGCGAACCGACGAAGGATGTCTGGTACTACGACTATCGTACCGACGTCAAGCACACGCTAGTCTCCAATCCGCTTACGCGCAAGCACCTCGATGACTTCGTGGCCTGCTATTGCTCGGATGATATGACGAAGCGCAAGGAGACCTACGACAAGGATTCGAATCCGAACGGTCGCTGGCGCAAGTATCCGGCTGAAGAGCTTTTGAAGCGTGATCAGGTCAATCTCGACATCACGTGGATGACGGAAGCCAAGAGCGAGGAAGAGTACCTGACGATGGATGAAGTATTTGAGCGCATGGCTGAACGCGTGAAGGTCATTCAGGACGCCTTCGAAAAGCTTCAGAAGGAGTTGCGTCATGAACTTTGATCGCATGAGAGCGCTGTTGTTGGAGCGAGCTATCAGAGGGGAGCTTGTTCCGCAATTGACGGAGGATGGGAGTATTGAACAAGTTGGAAATGGAAGAGGCTTGTTCGATATTCCTAAAAGTTGGGGTTGGTTTGAGTTTTCTAAGGTCGTAAAGACTCTTTCTTCGAGAGGAAATCAGATTCCTGCTAAAGAAATCTGCGAAAGAGGTCGTTTTCCCGTAGTAACACAATCCAAAAACAGTTTGATTGATGGCTACTCAGAAGAAGAATCTAAGTTAGTACCTAAGGCATTTCTACCACTTTTGGTTTTTGGTGATCATACAAGATTTCTGAAGTATGTTGACTTTCAATTCATTGTTGGTGCAGATGGAACAAAGTTAATTAGACCAAAGGATGATGGTTTTGTTAACTGTTCGTATCTGTATTACGTTTTAAGAGCATTGGTCCCTGAAACAAAAGATAGGGGATATAGCCGACACTTCCAGTTTCTCAAGAAACTAATGATTCCAGTTCCTCCCATACATGAACAATGTCGCATTGTCGACAGAGTCGAAGAGCTTCTATCTGAGATTAACCGCGCAGAGAAGGCCTATGAAGAGCTTCAGACGCTTGCGGGTGTTCTCAGAGGACAGATTCTTCAGGAAGCTATCCAAGGCAAGCTTGTTCCGCAGTTGGCGGAGGAAGGTGTTGTCGAGCAGATAGGAGTTGCGCCGGATGAAAGACCGTTTGAGATTCCAAAGTCATGGAAGTGGCGGGCACTAGATGAAATATTCAAATTCGTCGACTATCGAGGGAAAACTCCGACTAAAACGACGGATGGTGTAAGACTGATTACTGCAAGTAATGTTCGACAGGGTTACGTTGATCATAAGCGTATCGAATTTATTTCATCTGAAGAATATATAGACAGACAAAATCGAGGAATATCTAAGAAGGGAGATATCCTGTTCACTACAGAGGCCCCTTTGGGCAATGTGGCCCTTGCGGATCTCGATGTTTACAGTGCAGGTCAACGTGTAATTACATTGCAAACTGATTCAGAGAATAAGAAACTGCTGATGTATTTCATGCTGTCTCCTTATTTCCAAAAAGCACTCAAGAACAATGCAACTGGTACAACTGCGCAAGGTATCAAGGCGGCTCGCTTGAAAAAATTGATGTTGCCCGTTCCTCCTGTGGAAGAGCAAGCTCGTATTGCGAGTAAGGTCGAAGAGCTTCTCAAGCAGGTTGACGCGCTCTCGGCCTGATAAGGTCGTAGAACGGCTGTTCTGGGCTTCTCAAGATCAAGAAGGCCTCGTTTTTCTAGAATGAGGTTAGAAGTCGCAAGACCGAACAGATGCCCCGAGACCCCAAGTTCTCGGGGCGTTTTTCTTTGTGGAAGGACTGCCTGCGTAACAGTAACTTACTACTAAGTTACTGTTGAAGTAATATTAAAACACCAGTAAGTTACTAGTAACTTACTGGTGTCTCTATGATTTCGTAGTGAGTTGACTTCCTCCCCGTCCTAAAGGGCGGGGATTCCTTGAACCACGCGGTCTCGTG
>ERZ827498.4055-NODE-4055-length-11755-cov-3.793419_pt1 | contig 11755 bp, 7 predicted proteins | sample MGYA00519865_ERZ827498 | MGnify/ENA primary metagenome ERZ827498 (study PRJEB31778, sample SAMEA3449328) | human gut metagenome | biome: human gut; feature: human-associated habitat; material: faeces | place: United Kingdom | collected 2010/2012 ...
GCTTCAGCATGTACATGTAGCCCACGGAGATCGGCTTCGGGAACGGTTCGCCGGTGCGGCCGTCGAACAGGCGCGCCTTGCCGTCCTCGCCGACCATCTGGTCGCCGTCGCGGTTCGGCAGGGTGGACTTGAGCAGGCCCTTGATGACGTCGGGACGCACGCCGTCGAAGACGGGCGTGGCGACCGGCGTGTTCGGAGCGCCCTTTTCGGCGCCCTTGGGCACGTACTTCTTCCACTCGGCCTCCAGATCGGGGTCGAGGCTGATGTCCCAGCCGGAGTGCGCGATCCAGCCGAGGTGCAGTTCCAGCACCTGGCCGAGGTTCATTCGCGAAGGCACGCCCAGCGGGTTGAGCATGATGTCGACCGGGGTGCCGTCCGCCAGGAACGGCATGTCCTCCTCGGGCAGGATGCGCGAGATGCAGCCCTTGTTGCCGTGGCGGCCGGACAGCTTGTCGCCCACGGTGATCTTGCGGTGTTGCGCGATGTACACGCGGATCATCTGGTTGACGCCGTTGGGCAGCTCGTCGCCGTCCTCCTCGGCGTCCTCGCGGGTGATCTCCTTGACCGCGATGACAGTACCGGTCTCGCCGTGGGGCACGCGCAGCGACGTGTCGCGCACCTCGCGGGACTTCTCTCCGAAGATGGCGCGCAGCAGGCGCTCCTCCGGGGTCAGCTCGGTCTCGCCCTTCGGAGTGACCTTGCCGACAAGGATGTCGCCGGCCTCAACCTCGGCGCCGATGCGGATGATGCCTCGCTCGTCGAGGTTGGCCACCGCGTCCTCGCCGACGTTCGGCAGATCGCGGGTGATCTCCTCGGCGCCCAGCTTGGTCTCGCGGGCATCGATCTCGTACTCCTCGATGTGGATGGAGCTCAGGGTGTCGTCCTGCACGAGGCGCTGCGAGATGATCACGGCGTCCTCGTAGTTGTAGCCGTTCCACGGCATGAACGCGATGAGCAGGTTCTTGCCGAGGGCCAGGTCGCCCTTCTGGATGGCGGGGCCGTCAGCCAGCACGGTGCCGGCCTCGACGCGCTCGCCGTCCTTGATGATCGGGCGCTGGTTGTAGCAGGTGGTCTGGTTGGAACGCTGGAACTTGGACAGCTTGTAGGAGCTGGTGGTGCCGTCGTCGTTCATCACGCGGATGATGTCGGCGGACACGTAGGTGACCACGCCCGGCTTGTCGGCGATGATGACGTCACCGGAATCGTAGGCGACGCGCCATTCGGAGCCGGTGCCCACCAGCGGGCGCTCGGACTCGATCAGCGGCACGGCCTGACGCTGCATGTTGGTACCCATCAGCGCTCGGTGGCCCTCGTCGTGCTCCAGGAACGGGATCAGGGAGGAGCCGATCGAGACCATCTGACGCGGCGACACGTCCATCAGGTCGACTTCGCTGACCGGGACATCGACCGCCTCTTCCTCGTCCTTACGGGCAAGGGCCTGGCTGTTGACGAACCGACCGTTCTCGTCGATCTCCTGGTTCACCTGGGCGATGACGTGGCCGACTTCCTGATCAGCGGTCATGTGCACCACTTCATCGGTGATCTGGCCGTCGACGACCTTGCGATACGGCGTTTCGATGAAACCGAACGGGTTCACGCGGCCGAACGTCGCCAGCGAGCCGATCAGACCGATGTTCGGGCCTTCAGGGGACTCGATCGGGCACATACGGCCGAAGTGGGAGGCGTGCACGTCTCGCACTTCCATCGATGCGCGGTCGCGCGACAGGCCGCCGGGGCCCAGGGCGGACAGACGGCGCTTGTTGGTCACGCCGGCCAGCGGGTTGTTCTGGTCCATGAACTGGGACAGCTGGGAGGTTCCGAAGAACTCCTTGATGGTCGCGTTCACGGGGCGGATGTTGATCAGGGACTGCGGGGTGATGGCCTCGGCGTCCTGCGTGGTCATGCGCTCGCGCACGACGCGCTCCATACGGCTCAGGCCGGTGCGCAGCTGGTTCTGGATCAGCTCGCCGACCTGGCGGATACGACGGTTTCCGAAGTGATCGATATCGTCCACGTCCACGTGCAGGTCGACATCCTCGCCGTTGCGCTTGCCCGGGAAGGTCTTGCCGCCGTCGTGCAGGGTGACCAGGTACTTCAGGGTGGCGATGATGTCGTCGCGGCTCAGGGAGCGGTCGTTGATCTCGTGCTCCAGGCCAAGCTTGCGGTCGATCTTGTAGCGGCCGACGCGGGCCAGGTCGTAGCGCTTGGTGTTGAAGTAGAAGGAGTCGAGCAGGTTGCGTCCGGCCTCCGGGGTGGCGGTGTCGGACGGGCGGATCTTGCGGTACAGGTCGGTCAGGGCCTCGTCCTGCGTCTCGATGGTCTCCTTCTCCAGCGCGTCGAGCACGAGCGAGTAGCCTTCGAACGCATCACGGATCTCGGGCTTGGTCATGCCGATGGCCATCAGGAAGACGATCGCGGACTGCTTGCGCTTGCGGTCCACGCGCACGCCGAGGACGTCGCGCTTGTCGATCTCGAACTCGAGCCATGCGCCACGGCTCGGGATGATCTTCGCGCCGAAGATCTCCTTGCCGGTGGCGCGGTCCCGGCTGCGGTCGAAGTAGACGCCCGGGGAGCGCACGAGCTGGGAGACGATCACTCGCTCGGTGCCGCCGATGATGAAGGTGCCGTGCGGGGTCTGCAGCGGGAAGTCGCCCATGAACACGGTCTGGGACTTGATCTCGCCGGTGTCGCCGTTCTCGAATTCGGCGTTCACGTACAGCGGCGCGGAGTAGGTGTAATCCTTCTCCTTGCATTCCTGCACGGTGTGGCGCGGTTCTTCGAAGTACGGATCGGAGAAGGTCAGGCTCATGGTCTGAGCGAAGTTCTCGATCGGGGAGATCTCCTGGAAGACCTCATCAAGACCGGAGGTGTGCGGCACGGTGTTGGTGCCGTTCTCCAGATCTTCCTGGACTCGCTTCTGCCAGCGCTCGTTGCCGATGAGCCAGTCAAAGCTGTCAGTCTGTACACCCAACAGGTAGGGTACATCAATGGGCTCGCGGATGGAGCCGAAGTTCACACGGTCCGACGCTTTGTGCAGATCAATATCATGCTGGTCGGCGCGTGCGATGATGGTGGTGGTGTTCGTCGTAGCCTCAGCCAATGGACGTTCCTTATCGCTCGCTAATCGTATCGATATGTTTCCCCGGAAGCGCTCTCATTGGCCACCATATGCCTAATACGCGGGCGCCTCTTCCTTGTCAGCGTGCCCGCTATATGACACGCATCTACGCAAAGTCATTAGAATAACATAACCTGTAGATTTTATTCCACTGTGATGCCGACCGGTTCCGACTTGGTTTTCGCATGTCCTTTGACCGACAGTTGGGCCGAATACACGCCACGGTCCACGTTCGGCAGGTCCGCCGCGTCGGCGCATTCGCTGCCGGAACGCACGCCCGGCCAAGTGATCGTCTGCTTGACCTCGTCGCCCTTGGCTATCAGCCGGTAATCCGTGTCCACGGGGCATACGTTCGATTTCCAGACCACGTCCTTGCCCGACTTGATCGTCAGCACCATGCCCGCCTGGGACACGTCGATCAGACAGCCAGCCTTGCCGGAACCGTTGTATTTCACGGAAGCGGTGAAGTCCATCGTGCCGCCCACACCGAAGCTCGATGCGGCCGGAGTAAGCGACAGCGCGACGTTGGATGCGTCGCAATCGGGGACGCTGCTTTTCTGCTGTTGGGTCGGCGACGGCACCTCCTTGCGGGAGATCGCGTAAACATCGGCATGGTGGATTTCGCGGTTGACAGCGACGACGCCCTGCGTCAGCGAATACAGGCAGAATACGATGAAGCTCAGCACCAGCACCGTCGCGATACCGAAAACGATGCGGCGGCGGCGATACATCGCCTGCTGTTGTTTCGTACGTTTCTTACCGGTCCGCGGGGAGGTCTTGTAAGCCATGGCTCCCAGTCTAGCGTGTCATCCTCCGTGCGGCACCGCGGCCGCACGCACCACGCATGCCGTGTACGTTACACCGGCAGCCGCACCCCTCCCCCGGGCAGGATTTCGATCAGACCGTCCTCATCAAGCGACGCGATGCATTTGTCCAGCTGCACGTGGTCTTTCCACAGCCGTTCGACGCTCTTGCAATCAAGCACCGTCTCGCCATCCGGCAGGCCGCGCAGCGCGTTCAGCACCAGCCCGCGCACCTGCCGGTCCGTACCTTGGAATCGTTGGCGTGGTCGCGTACGCCGCTGCCCCAATCCCGGTCTTCCGTTGCGTAGGAACGCGCATTTTCCGGCGATCGGACAGGCTTCGCATAATGGCGATTTCGCAGTGCACACCGTCGCGCCGAGTTCCATGACGGCCTGGTTCCACACGACGGACGGGCGATCGAAACGACGGCATTTCGCGGAATCATCGTCCGGCAGCAGCCGTTTCGCCAGCGCGCGTTCCGCGGGACTTGCGCTGCCGCCGAGCGATTCGACGCCGACGAACGCACGTGACAGCACACGGCGGATGTTCGTGTCGACCACCGCGATACGTTCGCCGAAAGCGAACGACAGCACCGCGCTTGCCGTGTAATCACCGATGCCGGGCAGAGCAAGCAATTCGTCGTACGTATGCGGCAGCTCGTCGGCGTAATCGTATGCGATGACGTGCGCGCATTCCTGCAATCGCAGGGCGCGCCGCGGATAGCCAAGCCGCCCCCATGCGGTGATCACGTCGGATTTCGGGGCGTCGGCGAGCGCGGCTGCGTCCGGCCATCGGTCCATCCATGCGGTCCAATACGGCACGACGCGGCCCATCTGCGTCTGCTGGCTCATCACTTCGGAAACGAGCACGCCCCACGGTGTGGTGCGGCCGAATCGCCATGGCAGGTCGCGCGCGTTGGTCTGCCACCATTGCGCGAGCGTCGTTGCGATTTCGTCAGCATCGGAAGCATCGGAGGTGACGGCGGTGGCGGAATCGGCAAAGTCGTCAAAGTCGGCGTCACGTACGGCGGTGTCGTATGTGGTGTTCGTGTCGTTCATCGTTCCTATTCTTAGCATTTATGACGAACGAAGAACATACCGATAACGCGCAGGGCGCAACGCGCGACGCCGAGACGCAGGCGGCCGAAGCCAAGGTCGAGAAGATGTTCGAATACGGGTACCGCAAGTCCAATTACGGCCCGGACGAACTGGTGACCGACGCGCACGGCAATCCGATTTCCGTGGTGGACGCGATGCTGAGCGCGAAGGACGCGGCGAAGGCGGAGACCTCCACCCCGCACCTGTGCTACTACTCCCCGCGTATTCCGGGCAACACGGGTTCCGCGATCCGCCTGTGCGCCGTGACGGGAACGATTCTGCACCTGGTGGAACCTTTGGGTTTCAATCTGCGGGATACCAAGCTGCGCCGTGCGGGGCTCGACTACCATGACATGGCGCATGTGGTGCTGCACCCGAATTTCGAGGATCTGGTGGAATCGATGCCGGATTCGCGCATCATCGCCTTCACCGCGCACGCCACCAAGCTGTACACCGACATCGAATACAAGCCGACCGACATCCTGCTGTTCGGTCCGGAACCGGGCAATATCCCCGATCCGATGGACATCATGGCCGGCCCGCATGTGGCCGAGCAGGTGCGTCTGCCGATGCGTCCTTCGCTGCGTAGCCTGAATCTCACCAACTGCGCCTCCATCGCCATCTACGAAGCCTGGCGACAGTTGAACTTTGCCGGCGGTAAGTAAAAACAGTTTTACAAACGCAAAAGAGCCCGGCCCTCCGTGCAGGAAGGTCGGGCTCCTTCGTAAGAACGTCAGTTCTTGAAGGAGTGGATCGGCGCCGGAATGCGGCCGCCACGGGTCACGAAGGCCTCGCAGCTGGTCTGGTTCACCGGAATGATCGGCGCGTAGCCCATGAGGCCGCCGAAGTTGGCCATCTCGCCCACGCCCTTGCCTTCCACCGGGATTACACGCACGGCGGTGGTCTTCTGGTTGACCATGCCGATGGCCGCCTCGTCGGCGATGATGCCGGAAATGGTGGCCGCGGTGGTGTCGCCGGGGATGGCGATCATGTCAAGGCCGACGGAGCATACGCAGGTCATGGCCTCAAGCTTTTCGATCTTCAGGCAGCCGTTGTTGGCCGCGTCGATCATGTTCTTGTCTTCGGAGACCGGAATGAACGCGCCGGACAGGCCGCCCACATAGGAGGACGCCATGATGCCGCCCTTCTTGACCTGGTCGTTGAGCATGGCGAGCGCCGCCGTGGTGCCGGGGCCTCCGCACGTTCCCACGCCGATGACTTCGAGGATCTCGGCGACCGAATCTCCTTCGGCGGGGGTGGGGGCAAGCGACAAGTCGAGGATGCCCTTCTGCACGCCCAGACGACGTGACGCCTCGCGTGCCATCAACTCGCCTGCGCGGGTGATTTTGAAAGCGGTGGCCTTGATTGCCTCGGCGACGGTGGTGATGTCGGCGCTGCGCGGCAGGTCGGCCAGCACGGCGCGCACGACGCCGGGGCCGGAAACGCCGACGTTCACGACTTCGTCGGCTTCGCCCGAACCGTGGAAAGCGCCCGCCATGAACGGGTTGTCCTCGACGGCGTTGCAGAACACGACGAGCTTGCCGGCTCCGATGCACTGGCGATCGGCGGTCGCCTCGGCGGTCTTCTTGATGATGCCCGCCATTTTGAACGCGGCGTCCATGTTGATGCCCGCGCGCGTGGATCCCAGGTTCACCGACGAGCACACGCGGTCGGTGGTGGCCAGGGCGTCGGGGATGGAATCCATGAGCTTGTCGTCTGCGGCGGAAACACCTTTTTGCACGAGGGCGGAGAAGCCGCCGACGAAGTCGACGCCGACCTCTTTGCCCGCGCGGTCCATGGCCACGGCGACGGGGCTCAGATCGTTGGCGGTTACGGCGGCGCACACCTCGGCGATCGGAGTGACGGAGATGCGCTTGTTGACGATGGGGATGCCGAATTCGCGTTCGAGCTGCTCGGCGGTGGGCACGAGGTGCTCGGCGGCGGTGGTCATGCGGTCGTAGACCTTAGCGGCCAAGCGGTCGACGTCGGAGTCGACGCAGCTGCGCAGGTTGAGGCCGAGCGTGATGGTGCGGATGTCGAGATTTTGCTTGCTCACCATCGCAAGCGTTTCGGCGATTTCAGCAGGGGTGATCTGCATGGGTTCTCCCATCTTCCGCGAAAGGCCGCGCGGGCGGCCCGGCGGCGTGTTCGAAACGTTATCGTCTCAGCATAGCAAAAGTGAGCACCGCGAAGCTCCTCGCGTACCGCATAAGCGGCGGCAGGGTCGCATAATCGGGATGGGGGTTCGAGCTGCGGTTTTGCAAGGCAACCGCAGCGCTAACGGTACGCTGTCGGGCTTGGCGTAGGGTCTGCGGGCGGCTGAGTTGAGACGGTTTTTCCAACAATTGCTCACGCAGTCGTCAAATCTCTGTCTTACTGCAATAAAACTTTCTGATATGTTGTATAAAAGAAAGATATATTCCAGTTAAGGTGTTGCTTATGGCATATAAGACCCCTATTCCCGTTTCTCGGGCGATGCGCAATGTCGCGCGCAACCTCGATCTTGCGCGTCGGCAGCAAAGGATTACCGTCGAGCTTTTGGCGGAGAGGGCAGGCTTGTCGATCCCTACGGTTCGCAAGGTGTTGAAAGAGGGCGCGGGAAGCTTCGAGAATGTCTTGCGGGTTGCGCGCATTCTGGGATTGCTCGACGAGATGGAACGCGCGACTGATCCCCTGAACACTCCGATCGGCAGGTTGAGGGCGAACGAGGACACTCCTTTGCGAGTGAGGTGATGGCGATGGAATTCATGATAACCGTGCAGATCGGCGGCGAGGACGTCGTCGCGGGGAAGCTGCACACATATGTTCGACACAATGTCGAGAGCTCGACGTTTTCCTATGATAAAGATTATTTAACGCGTAGCGATGCTTTTGCGCTAGAACCTGGTTTGCCCCTGGTCGAGGGACGGGTTTCCTCTCAGGGGGCTCCTCTGTTCTCGGCCTTTGAGGATTGCATGCCTGACAGATGGGGAAGAGGACTTCTTCTTCGTGAGGAACGTCGGCGGGCCAAAGAGGAGTCCCGAACCATGCGCTCCCTGTTTGAGTCGGATTATCTTGCCGGCGTGTCTGATGTGTCGAGGCAGGGTGCAATTCGCGTGTGGCGAGAGGGAGTGGCGCTCGCCCCTCTTGATGAAGGCGTGCCTCGGGAGATAGAGCTTCCTCGCCTGCTCGCTCTTGCGGATCGCGCAGCCGAAGACGTCGATGCGGATGTTCGGGATTTGATTGCTGCGGGTTCAAGCTTGGGCGGTGCGCGACCGAAGGCGTCAGTGCGTGATGGAATGGGTCGATTGTGCATTGCGAAGTTTCCTAAGCCATCGGATACGGATGATGTGTCCGCTTGGGAGTATGTCGCGCTTCAGATTGCTCGATTGGCGGGCATTTGCGTGCCTGATTTTCGCCTGGTTCGCTTTGGGGGCAGATCGATTTTGCTGCTCGACAGGTTCGACAGAAGTCAGGCGGGACGAGTTCCGTATATTAGCGGCTTGACAGCTGTTCAGGGAAGAGACGGAGGGTCTTATTCCTATCTTGAATTGGTCGAGTTCATCGAGGAACACGGATCGAGTCCGATGCATGACTTGCATGAGTTGTGGAAGCAGATGTTACTGACTTGCGCCCTCGGGAACACTGACAATCATTTGAGGAATTACGGATTTCTCCACGATGGCAAAGGGTGGCGCCTTTCCCCTGCTTTCGATGTGAATCCAACGCAGGGAGATTTTGATAAATCGCTGAGCACGGCTATAGATTTCGATGTGCGAGATGCTGATCCGCGTGCAGCGTTCGACGTTCGTGAGTATTTTAGGCTGAGTGCGGAAGAGGCGCGCCATATTGCTTCTCAGACGGCCAATGTAGTTGCGCGCTGGAAGGGTTTAGCCAGAAAGGCGGGAATCGATTCCCGTTCCGTCAAAGAGATGTCTTCTTGTTTCGAATGCGGGGAGCGTCGTCTGAGGGAGATCGTTCGGTAGGTCATTGCAGTGACCTACCGAACTGTGCGCTCAGATGAGCTTGCAAAGCAATTGGATGAGAAAACGCCGCGCCGCCCTGTGGACAACGCGGCGTCGGAGGGAGACGTGTGCCTCTCTCCAGCCTTTGAGAACGCGATGCCCGTTTGGGGGGGCGGGCATCGCGAGAGGCTTTATTGTTCGACCACGTCGACAACCTTCACCCAGTACTCGATGTCTTTGCCCGCGAGCGGGTGATTGAAGTCGAGGGTGACAACTTGATTCTCGATGCTTACGACTTTTGCGGGAATGGGCTCGATATTTCGAGGGGAGGTCCATCCGATGTACTCTCCTACGGGAAGGTTTTCTCCGTTGGGGACTTTGTAGGCGGGGAAGTGCTGTAGCGCTGACTCGTCGTATTCACCGTAGGCATCAATAGCGGGAAGCTTGACGGTGCGCTCTTCGCCGGGCCCGTTTAGCCTGGTTGATCTAGTGCCAACGCTGCGAGGTCAGGAAGAACCCTTCGACGGGCTTAATCTCGCTGTCGTCTCGACCAAGGAGGCGGCGAGCTCCTCGGCGTTGCCGAGGGCTTTACGGGGTCGTCGGAGTGCTGGCGGGAGTTCCTGTCCTGGCTGAGGTCCCGCAGGCTGCGCGGCGTGCGCATGTTCATCGGCGAGAAGGCGCACTTGCGTGGTCGGAGCCTTCCCCGACGGCAAATTGGCCCTCATGTTCGTCACCGCGAGGCTCAAGTACGTCGCGGTGAGCGAATGGGGGTCGAAACGCTACCTGGACGTGACGCTGCTGGACGAGAGACCGCGCCGGATGGCGGGCCTATGGGGCTGTCGGAAAGTGCGCAAGGATCTTGACGGTGCCTCCCCGGTGACCCCTTATCGGGCTTCGCAGTGCGTTTGATTTGGCGCACGGACTGGTTCCTGTAGTTTAATGCGCTTTTGGATGTCTGTCCGCTGCAGTTTGTGGCGTGGATACGGCGTGTGAAGCCATTTCCACGCCCGCATCCTTGCCTCTCGGATGCTCGTTCGTCGGCTGGGCCTCTATCGGGTCGCGTTCACCTTGACCACTTGGCCGGCTTCGACCGAATCGTCGAAGGGGATGACGACGATGTTGCGCCTGCCGTAGGCGTAGCTGCCGAGCGCGTAGTCGTCGGTGGCCAGGATGACTCCTTCGTCTGCGAGATAGTACGTGCCCTCGAGGGCATGTTCAACGGCCTCGTCGACGGTGTAGATGTCGCTTCCCTCTCTGTTGTAGAAAACGCGTACGGCGGCGTCGGCCCGAGCCGCAAGCTCCTCCTCGCTCACGCCTGCAGCTTGAGCGACCGACGCCTGTTCGCCTGTTTCCAGGTCGAACAGGTAGGCGTCGTTGAAGGCGTTGCCGTGCGCGCCCCACCAGGTGGTGTGCATGGCGTCGAAGACGCAGACGTAACGATCGGAGAGGAACGTGACGCCGGTGTAGCGCGACACGATGACGCCCGGGGTTCCGACTTCGGGGTCGTCCATGTAATTATCGGCGTTGAGCCCTTCCGTCCACGCGGCATCTTGCTCGATTTTTCCCTCGATGAAGGCGTTGATCGCATCGATCGCGTCGCTTTGCCGGGAGCCGACGAGCACCGGATAGATCCAGGTGGCTTCCGTTCTCTCGCCGTCTCCGTAATACGGGTCGCTCATCGTGGAGACGATGATCCGCCTCTCTTCAACGTCTATGGTGAGGGGATCTTCAGGCGCGGGCGTTTGCTCGGCGGATTCGTCCCCCTGAGGTTGCTCTGCGGCTTGGTTCTGCATCGGGGCGATGACGTTGACGTAGATTTGGTAAGCCGCGAACGCCGTTCCGGCAACGAGCGCCATGGCGAGCGCGAGCATGATCACGAGGGGCATGCGACGTTTGCTGCTTTTGCGCGTGTCGTCCATTGCCGCCGAGAAGGTCACGGGTTGGGTGCTTGCTCGATCGCTTCGACCGGCGGTCGTCGGGTCTTGTTTCGGTTTCGGCGAAGGACTCGCACCGGCTTCGCCGTTTGGCTCATCGGTTGCCGCGCTGTCTCTCGCTTGGGCGCTTTCGCTCGCCGCGCCGTCCGACTGCGGGGTTTCCTCGGTTTTGGAATCGGCGCCTTCGATGGGCGATCCGCATACGGTGCAGTATCGGCAGGCATCGTTGATGACGCTTCCGCAGACGGGGCAGTGCATGGGTACCTCCTCGGTTCTTTCGATCGAGCATAGCATATGCCGGGCGAAGCTTGCGGCCGTTCGGCCTTGAAGCCTCGCCCGGCGCAGGGTTTGGGTCGTCAGGCGACGTGGCGATGATGCTAGTGCCTGCGGTTTGCTATTTTGCGACGGCTCGCGAGAGCGGCGGCGAGGGCTCCGCCGGAAAGCAGGGCCAAGACCCCGAGGCCGCGGCTGCCCTCGTCGCCGGTTTGCGCCAGCGTGGTTTCGCCTCCGGCCGTCGCCTCGGGCGCGGAAGGCTGCTTGGCGGGCTGCTGCGTTGCGAGGGCCGCGTCGTAGTTGGCGCGGGCGAGGGTGAGGTTGCTCGCCGCCGTATCGCGCGCGTCGAGGAGCACCTGGTGGGCGCGCGCCGCTTCGGCGAACGCGCTCGCAGCGGCGTTTCGCGCCTCGGTTGCCGCGGGGATCTCCGCGGCTGCGTCGCGGGCGATTTCGAACAGGGCGTCGAGCTCGGCGAAAACAGGGTCGTCGATGCCGTCGGCCAACGCGTCTTCGGCGCTGAGGGCCGCGGTTTTCTCGGCGTACTCGTCGGCTGCGGCTTTCGCGGCCTGCGCGTCGGCGAGCGTCG
>ERZ827498.4063-NODE-4063-length-11731-cov-3.893457_pt1 | contig 11731 bp, 3 predicted proteins | sample MGYA00519865_ERZ827498 | MGnify/ENA primary metagenome ERZ827498 (study PRJEB31778, sample SAMEA3449328) | human gut metagenome | biome: human gut; feature: human-associated habitat; material: faeces | place: United Kingdom | collected 2010/2012 ...
CCTGAGCAGAGCTGTCGTCGGACATGATGCCCAGCGCGTGCTCAGTCGGAAACAGTGCCGCGACAGTACCGGAAACAGGAGCGCACACCGTTCCCTCTTGGGGAACCACGGCAACGCCATCGCCCACTGCACGACTGCTAAAAGCGGGGTCATTGGTTTTTTCTAGATTAACAAGCTCGCCGGAAACAGGGGCGAGGATTTCGAACTCGGAAGCTGCAGTCGTCTGCTAATCCGAGCCGCCCATAAGGCGAGAAAAGAAACCCATGATGGCATGTCCCTTCATAAATATAGCCCAACCAAAATCAATCGAATGCGCCCGTTGAGACGCTCGCGATCAAAGACTTTGGTTAGGCCCACGTCCGAGGGGACTCGGTAACCTTCCGCATTTCTTTTTACGGGGGTTATTGTAGGCAACAACAAAGCCAGAATAGTCATTATGACCGGTGAGCGGTATTTTTTCTTCGATAAACGGTATTTAAGCGGCACTTAGGGACGTTCCTTTTCTGCCGGCACTCGGGGACACTCCTCACTCTGGTGCATTGGGGACAGGCTACTTTGCACCAATCATGAGTTGCGGTGAAATAGGGACTGAAAAGCCGCTCAAAAGGCCAAAACAGTCCGTATTCCACCGCAACTTCAAGACGTTGGTGCAAACCAATCTGTCCCCTTGCACCAAAAAGGGCTCCGAACGTAGTTGCTCGGGGCCCTTAGTTCGCCTCGCTCTAGCGTGCGACGCGTATGTTACTTGCGCTTGCCGCCGCCGTCGCCGGGACGACGGGAGCTGCCGCCGCGCTTGCCGCCGCGGCTGTTGCCATAGCTGCCACGGTTATCGCGACCGCCGGCACGACCGCCACGGGAGCCAGCCTGGTTGCCGCCACGCCCGCCGCGGTAGCCGCCACGGCGCTCCTCGCGGGTATCGTCGTAGTTGCGCCAGTCATCGCGACGATCGCGGCTGGCACGCGGATCACGACGATCGCGCGACTCGCCAGAACGGCCGGCGCCGCTGCGGCCACCGTTGCCGCGGGTACCACACTCGTCACGCGAACCACGGCCTTCGCCGCCACGGCGCTCATCGCGCCCGCCGCGCTCGCCATCGCGACCGGAGCGACGACGGTCACCCGAGCCGCGCTTGCCGCCGCGCGAACCACGGCCTTCGTCCTCGCGCTCAACACGACGACGACCGCCACGGTCCTCGTCCTCACGACGGCGGCGGTGTGCCTCGCCCTGGAACTGCTTGGCGCGACGCTCGGCACGGTTGCCACGCGGGGCCTGCTTGACGGCGTCAGCACCGCCGCGCTCCTCGGCAGCCACCTCGCGAGCCACGCTCTCCACGGCCTCGTCCACGCGAGCCTGAACGCCCTCGCGCACGCGGGTCTTGCCGCCACGCTTGGGACGACTCGGACGCTCGCCGTCGCCGCGACGCTCGTCGCGACCGCGGTTGGAACGACCGGCCACATCGCCGTAATCGTCGCCGTTGCGCTTGCCGTCGCGACGCGCCTGCTCAAGCTTCTTCTTGCTCTTGGACTTGCCGCGCTTGGTCTTCTTCTTCACCTTAAAGGCCGCAGGGTCGCGCTCGGGATCAACCGCGGGCGGGTTGGGACCCACGTGCAGGTCGCCGGCCTCGTAGATGTCGGCGGTCTTGTCCATGAGCTTCTCGATCTCGTAGAACTCATCGACATCCTGCTCGGTCACAAACGTGATGGCCCAGCCCAGCTCGCCGGCACGACCCGTACGGCCAATACGGTGGATGTAGTCGGTCGGCTCGGCCGGCACGTCAAAGTTCACGACATAGCGCACGTCGCTGATGTCGATGCCGCGGGCGAGCACGTCGGTCGCCACCAGCACGTCGACGGTGCCGTCGCGGAAGGCCGAAAGGGCACGCTCGCGCTGGGCCTGGCTGCGGTTACCGTGAATCGCGGCAGCCTTGATGCCCTTACGCTCCAGACGACGGCAGCAACTGTCGGCGCGGTGCTTGGTGCGCATAAAGACGATGGTGCGCTCCGGGCCCTCCTTCTTGAGAAACTCGGGCAACAGGTTGTTCTTGGCCTCGATGGACACCGGGAACACAAACTGGTCGACGGTGTCGGCGGTCGACGTGGCGGGCGCGATCTCCACGCGGGCCGGGTCGCTCACCAGGTCGGTGATCTCGCCCACGGCCTCCTCGTCGAGCGTCGCCGAGAACAGCAGCGTCTGGCGCTCGGCCGGCGTCTCGCGCACAATGCGCCGGACGGCGGGCAAAAAGCCCATGTCGAGCATACGGTCGGCCTCGTCGAGCACCAGGACCTTAACCTCGTCCAGGTGGCAGGCGCCCTGCTCGATCAGATCGACCAGACGGCCCGGCGTTGCGACCAGGATGTCGCAGCCGTACTTAAGTGCCGCGGTCTGCGGCTTGTAGCTCACGCCGCCCACGACGGTCACGGCAACATGGCCGGTGACGTCGGCGATTTTGCTTGCGACCTCGTCGATCTGCTGGGCGAGCTCGCGCGTGGGGGTGATGACGAGCATCACGGGGCCGCGGCCGTTGCCCTCGGGCTTTTTAACACCGCGACGGCGGTTGCGGCCGCCGCGCTCGCGCACGGGTTTGGGAGGAGCGATGTGCTCCAGATTGTTCATGGTCGGCAGCAAAAAGGCAGCCGTCTTGCCGGTGCCGGTCTGAGCGGCGGCAAGCAGGTCACGGCCCTCGAGCACTACGGGGATCGAGCCGGCCTGCACGGGCGTGGGCGCCGTGTAGCCCAGGTTCTCGATAGCACGAAGCATCTCGTCGGAGAGGCCCAGCTCGTCAAAGGCGGGCAGGCTCTCGATAGCGGACTCGACGGCCTGGGCGGCGCTGGCCTCGTCGGCAGCATCGAAGGCAGCCTGGGTCATGGCCTCGCGGGTCTCGTCCAGAATCTCGGCGTCCGTGACGTCGGATACAGAATTACGCATATGTTGTTGTTCCTTATCTGCACGCGCAATGGGCACGGCATGCGGCCGCGCGGGCGTGCTTGGTAGTGCGCTAATACATACAAAAACAGGTGCGCACAGAGAGGACGTTGCTCAGCACGCTGGCGATCGCTTTGGCAGCCCTATCACGCGCCGTCCAGACGCAGCAGCTCTAAGCGATGGAGCAGATTCGCCGCCGGTTAGTATACCCGTGCTTCGCATGCCCCCACGTAAACCACAGATGACGAGGCGGACGGGGCGGGCCTGGCCGATTGTCTCAATCTGTAACAGATGCAGGGCAAAACCGGGTCCTAATTGTTATAGATCAAGACAGAGGGGGATTTCCGTCCAGTCCAAACCAAATCTCTCAGGCTTCCTGCAATTTCGAACATGTGGCCTATAATGTTGCTTTGGTTACGCTATATATTGCGCAGCCATTTAATACGTCGCCCACCGGGGGCCATTAATTCCTATCGCCATATTGGCTAGGAAGCAATCAAAGGAGGTATCCGTGGCAGCAGAGACGCCTTGCTCGGTCCTCTATAACGATATTCGCTCGTTCGGCGGTCTTAAACATCTCGAGATCGCCCGAATGCTCATCAATGGAAACTCTTATCTCGGCAGCACCCTGCTCGACAAATGCTCTACCAACCGCTCGTATCTCACCCGTTACATCGTCCATCGCAAGCCTGACCAGTGCGCGCCCGCCATCTACAGCGACTTTACCGTCACCACGCTCAACCTTTCCGCGGCAATCTGCAGCAAGCTCGGCGGCGGCGAGTCCGCCTATCGGGCAATCGCCGAGCACTATCGCGGTCCGGCCGCCAACGAAATGATGTCGGCTCTCGCCAGCTACAAGCTGGACAGCCGCCTATATGCAAATGCCCTCAATCGCATCGACAACTTCGACGGCAATGCCGTGCGCGAGAAAAGCACGCTTTACCTTATGCTCTTTGTGGCAACGGGGGCGCTCGCCGATCCCGTTCAGGGCGTGGCCACCGTCGAGCGCTTTTGCGACAGCAAGACAGGCGGGCACTTTGGCACCACCGAAACTACCGTCGGACGTGGCTTTATGAGCAGCCTGGAACAGCCGCGCACCGTCGCCCCCAATCTCGGTCTGCTCAGAACCCATGCCGACAACTGCGCCGACATGCAAATCCATCCCCTCACACGCGATCCGCGCGGCACCGTGATTGGTTCTTTGCCCAAAACCTCGCCCAGCATCACCGATGTGGGCGCCGACGCATCGCGCGAGCATCTTCGCATTTGGCTCGAGGGTGAGCACTGGTACGCCCAGGGCCTTGGATCGACCAACGGCACAGTGCTCGAATCGGGCGCGGGCGACGGCGATATTGTGATTGAGCCGCCGCGCGACCAACGCGAGCCCGGCAAAGTCTATCCCCCCGTGGAAATCGCCAACAGCGACAGGCTCCATCTGGGTCTCTACACGACATTCCTTGTCATTGTGGACTAGCACGGACGGCGATCGGAAGACGGTCGCCGTCCGTCTTTCGTCTTCTATCTTCTGCGTCGTAAACGACAATGCTCAGCGGCATACGTGAGCAGTGCGGCTATTATGGTACTTTACCGATAGACGCACTGTTCACGTACACGTGCGACAACCCATGCCAGACAAAGGAACGCCATGGATACTACCGACAGCGCCTATGGCGACAAACTCATCCGTCTTGACACGTTCGACACCGCCGTGGCGGTCGACCCCAGTGTCGAGGATGATGCCAAGCGCCGGTTTATGACGCTTATTCTTCAAACGACATACCGCGACGGCGGCAATATCGGACACGTGCTTCGCGCGACCAACACAAGCGGCGAGGTCTTTGCCGTCAAGCTACTCAAGGACAACGCCATCTTTTCCGGCCAAGCCCCCGACCGCTCCGCCGAGCAATCGGCCGCGCATCTGGCCAACACCGCCGCGCTGTTCGAGGAGTACCGTCATCTGTGCACTGTCTCGCACCTGCGCGGATTTCCGCGCGTCTATGGCTATGGATCGTGCGAGGACGACCCGCTCATCCTCATGGAGTGGGTCGAGGGCACCTCGCTCAAGCAGGCGCTGCCCTTGCTTCCGCACGATGTCTCGGGCGGGCTAACCACCCAGATGGTCGCCGCCGTCGGAAACGCCGTGCTTCGTGCGCTCTTGATGACCCAAGGCCTCGTGAACCCGGTCATCCATCGCGACCTGTCGCCAGCCAATATCATGTTCCGTACCACCAGTCGAACGCTCGAGCAGCAGATCGCCGATTGCTCCTTTGACCCCTGCCTCATCGACATGGGCTCCGCGACCATAGCCCTCGGCGACGACACGATCACCCGGCGCGCCGACATCTGGCGCTTTGCCACGCCCGCATACGCCGCGCCCGAGATGCTCACGCAGGATATCGAAGGCATCGCGGCCCTTCGCCGCTCGCCCGCAATCGACGTCTATGCGCTTTCGAGCATTCTGTACCAGCTCTACAGCGGTCGCAAACCGTTCGATGTGGAGTCGACGGGCGCCGCGGCAACCGGCTCGTTCTACCTCATAAAGACCAAGACCAAGCCGGCACCGCTCGAGCCGCGCTGCGAGGGCGACAAAGCGCTTGTCCAGATCATCATGAAAGGCATCTCAGTCGAGCAGTGCAATCGTCCCACCGAGCAGCAGATGCTCGAGGTGCTCTCGGCATACCTCACCGATGCCGAATCCGAGGGCCGCGAAGGCGCGGGCAGTGACGCCGCAATCGACATCGACTCCGGTACACACCTTAAGGTCGACGTCGCCGGCGAGCGCGCGAGAGAGATCCTGGAGCAGGCCCGGCACGATGCCATGACCCGCCGCCGCTTTATTATCGGTGGCGTCGTTGCAGCCGTTGCGGGGCTCAGCGTCGTTGGGGCGGCAACCCATGGCTTTGGCATCCCCGACTACCTTGACGGCATCCGCGGTTCACTTGACGACTACACCTGGGATCAGCTGCAGGAGATTTCGCTCAAGATTAAGGCCGCCGAGACCCGTAGCGAGGCACGCGAGATTGCCAAGCGCTATCACCTGCTCAATGCCGATGGGCATATCCCCTATCCGTGTACCAAGCGCGTCACGCTCACCAATGGGCTGCAGGTTGGCGCGCAGCTTGTGGGCATCCGCCACGATGAGCTTCTGGACGGGACGGGCAAGGCCGGACTGACGTTTATGTTCGACGCGGGTATTGCCGAGCGCAACGCTGCGGCTGAACCGCCGAGCGCCGGCTGGGCAGATTGCGAGCTGCGGGAATGGCTCAACGGCAACGGCCTTAAGCTGCTGCCCAACGAGTTGCGCGCACTCATTAAAGGGGTCAAGAAGGTCTCGAACAATGTGGGCGCCGCCAACAGCGCATCGTGCCTGAGCGAGTTGCCCGCAACCCTTTGGCTGCCCGCCATGGTCGAGCTGTGCGGTACGCAACCGCCCGATTCGTTTACCGAGGGCTATCACTACCTGGCAGACATCTACAACGGCGAGGGCAGGGAGTATCAGCTCTTCCGCGAGCTCAAGGTGAGCCCGTATTCCACGAACGAGACGATGGTCCGCCAGTGGAAGGGCAAGGACACCTGCTGGTGGGAGCGCACGGTGAGCCCCGACTCATCGAAGACCGAAGGCACGCTCTACATAAACCGTGTGGGCCACGACGGCGACGTCTTTATGTACGCCACCCCTGCGGAAAAGCCAAACAAGCGAACCTGCGTGATTCCCGGGTTCTGTATCTAGGCGGCGGGCGTCTTGCCATGACGGGACCCCTCCCCGGCAATTGTCTCGATCTGTAACACTAGCTCGGCAGATACAGGTCTAGATGTTACAGAACGAGACAAACCCCAACCCCGCGAGACAACATCTCAATCTGTAACAGTAAGGGGTCAAAAACCTCTCTAGATGTTACAGATCAAGACATTTGAGTTGACCCCGGGCAGTCTGTCTCAATCTGTAACAGTTAGAGGTCATATTTGGTGCTAGATGTTACAGATTGAGACATTAGCTTGCCGAGAACTCCACCTCATAAATGTGACTCAAATGTGTCGATGTTTCCTTGCCAATGTTGCGCAACAGAAGCCCTTTCGGCGGTCGTAACGTACGAATTGTCATAGGTACCCCTTCAACGATTGGGAGAAGAAATGGCAAAGTACGCACCTAAACACTTGGAAGTCTCAGGCGGCGACGAGCCTCGCCCCACATTCTCGGGCCACAAGGCAACACGACTCGCCGTCACCGCGGCAACCACCATCGCTATGACTGGCTCGTCGCTGCTCGCGCCGTTCTCGGCATTTGCCAACGATGCGAGTGATACCACGGCACAGGACGCGATCATGTCCCCGCTTGCTGTCCACGCCGGCGAGGCGGCAGGCTCCGCAGTAAAGGCAAACGCCCAGAAGATTGCCGACCTACAGGCTGCGATCGACGCCGCAAAGGCTGCCGAGGCAGACGCCAAATCCGACTACGACACGGTGGCTGCTCCCTATACCGAAAAGCAGGCGGCCCGCGACAACGCACAAAGCACCTATGACGCCTCCGTCTCCGATAATTCGCAGGCAGAGGCCGCCGCGCGTGCCGAATATGCTCGCCAGCTCGATGAAAGCGTCAAGGCGGCCGACAGCGCCAGTGCCACGCTGAAGGATGCCCGAGGAAAGCTCGATGCAGCCAAGACCGACGCCGAGGACAAGTCGAAGGCCCTTGATGCCGCAAAGCAGGCGGCAGCTGATGCGCAGGCCAAGCTCGAGACAGCCCAGAAGGCAGCCGCCAACGCAACGCCGGAGGAAATCAAGGTCGCCGAGCAGGCAGCCGCAGATGCGCAGGCCGCTCTGGACCAAGCAAAGGCTGCGAAGGCCACTGCCGATTCCGCGCTCACCGATGCCCAGCAGGCTCAGAGCGCCGCGCAGAGCGCTTACGACGAGGCGGCAGGCACGCTGGCTTCCGCCCAGCAGGCAAAGACCGCCGCAGATGGCAAGGCGGCTGAGGCACAGGCGGCATACGACAGCGCACAAGCCGATTTGGCGGCCGCAAAGGCAGGCGCCGAGGGCCCGGAGTATGATGCCGCCCAGGCAAAGGTCGATGCCGCCCAAAGCGCACTCGACCAGGCGAAAAAGCAGCAGGCGACTGCCGAAGCAGGCCTTTCTCAGGCAAATAGCGATGTTGAATCCAAGCAGGACGCCCTCACCGGCGCCGAAAGCGAGCTCGAAGCCAAGAAGCAGACAGTCGCAGCAGCCGAAAAAGATGTAACGGCAGCCCAGACGAAAGCCGATGCGGCGCAATCGGAGTTGACCTCGGCAAAGCAGGCACATGCTGCCGAACTGGAGAAGGCAAAGGCCGCTCAGAAACAAGTCGACCAGGCAAAAGCCGAGAAGGATCAGGCAGACAAGGCGCTCGAAACTGCCAAGGCAAACCAGGCGGCCGCCGATCAAGCCGTTGTCGATGCACAGAAAGCATACGATACGTGCAAGGCAGCAACCGATAAGGCAACGACAGCGGAGGCGCAGAGCGTCATCGGCTTCTACCAGTTCATCGGTGCCAACGACGCTGCAAACATCATCTATAGGCAGAGCGATAAAAACCCGACGACCATTGGCGATAAAAAAGACGGCACGTCACTCGACAACGCAAAGCTTTCGTTTGGCAAGCTGCGCGAAATTAATGAATATCGCAAAAGCGTCGGCCTCAGCGAGCTTAAGGTGACGGCAGAGCAAATGGCAATCGCTCAGTCTGATTCCAATTACTCCGACGCAACGAAGGGGCACTCAGACTATGCCGGATTTGAAAATGCCGCTTGGAACTTCAGCACGAAAGAAAACATCGCGCACCAATGGGTTGATGGCGAAAAGAAAATATTTGACGATGCTGCAGCGAAAGCCGGCCTTGGCAACGTTGCCCCCAAAGATGCTTGGAAGACTTTCTGGAGTCACGGTACCGAATTCGGAGCCCAAGGCGTGGGTTTTGGCAAAGTCGGCCACTATTTGAATATCGTACAGCCTGACGCCAAAACCATGGGATACGGCATCAACTCGCGCGGAACCCTTTGGCCGTATGTGTTCGTCTTGGAGATCGACAACAATTACGGTTCGCACGAGAAAGAATACTCGATCGATGAACTCGAGAATCTCTTTGATCAGTATCAGCTGAGCCTCTCCAAAGCCAGCGAAAAGCTCGCCGCAGCAAAGACGGACCTTGAGCAAAAGCGCAGCACAGCGGCATCGAAAGCCGATGCCGTAAAGACAGCTGAAACCCTCGTCGCTCAAAAGCAGGAAGGCATTGTTGCCGCGAATAGCGACCTTGCCGCCAAGAACGACAGCGTAGCAAGTGCCGCCGCCGCTGTTGCCCTAGCAAAGCAGAATCTCGCCAAGGCAAACGGAAAAGTTGCCGAAGCCGAAGACCAGGTCAAAGCCGCCCAAAGCAACGTGGCGACCGCAGAGCAGGTCGTCAACCAGAAGCGCGCCGAGCTTAAGGCATCGCAAGAGCAAGCCGCTCAGAGTCAGAAGAAGGTTGATGACGCCAAGGCAGAGACTCTCGTAAAGCAGCAGGCTCTGCAAGATGCAAAGAAGGAACTTGCCAAGTATTCAGCCGATGTTGCTGCGGCTCAGGAGAAAGCCGACGAGGCCCATCAGGCGCTTGATGAAGCCACGGCAGCCCAGACGTCTGCCCGGAGCGCTCTCGCAAAGGCGAAGCTCGACGAGACTGCCAAGAAGCAGGCCCTCGACACCGCGAAGGACAACGCCGAGGCCAAGGCGGCGACCGCGGAGCACGCTGCGAGCGATCTGACCACGGCGAAAAACGACTTTGCTTCAAAGAAGGCCCATGCCGACGCCCTGAGCAACGCGGCCAACAATCTTACCGCGGCCAAGGCGGCCAAGAAGGACGCCGACGCAGCAGTGACTGAGGCCGGAGTCGCCCTTGGTGCGGCAAATGATGCCATCGCGAACGCCGAACAGGCGATCGAGAATTCTCAGGCCGCATCGGATGCCGCTGTCGCTACCCTCGGAAAGCTAAAGTCCATCAACGTCGAAAACGGCATTGCTACTGGCTCTGATGCAAACGCGAATGATACGCTCAATGCCCTCTTTGCCAAGTGCGTCGCCGCCAAGCAGGCAGAACATAACGCAAAGGCCGCACTTGATGCCGCTCAGGCAGACCTTGATGCTGCGACGCCCGCCTACACCGCAGCGCTCAATGCCTACAACGAGGCGAAGGCAAAACGCGTAGCCGCCGAGCAAGCCCTGAAGGACGAGATTGCCCGCCAGGAGCAAGAGGCAGCGAAGGCCGAGCAGGCCAAGATCACGCAGGCTGCCGCTAAGCCGGTTACTGGAAAGCCGTCTGCCGGCAACGCCAAGACGGCCGCCAACTCGGCACTTCCCACCACAGGCGACAATGCCGCGCTCGCCGGTGAGACGTTTATCATCGGAGGTGTCGTGCTCGTAGCCGCCGGCGTCTTTCTGACTGACAAGAAGCGCCGTCAGGAGTAAGGATTTCGGGAGGACGGCTTCTACTCCCTCCCACCGCTTCGCAAACCCTGCCCAGTATGCGCCGGGGCGCCCATCACTCGGGCGTCCCGGCGTTTTACGTTGTATGCCCGGGGCATCTGCTCCGAGATTGTCTCGATCTGTAACAAATACTCGGTAAAACGGGGTCTAGTTGTTACAGATCGAGACGTTAGTTTTCGGCTGAAATGTTTGTCTAAATCTGTAACAGCTATGGTTCAAAAACCGGTCCAGACGTTACAGATTGAGATGTTTGGCAAAGACGACCGCCGATTGAGCAGCCACCCTCATCTGTAATGAAAAGTCATACATTCCAACTACTACTGGACACCCCCAGGGGGTATGGGTGTATAGTATCGGCAGGTTAACAATTCCAACACCGAACCACGGAAAGGAGCAGCCATGGCTCAAGATAAGTTCGACGTGGGCGGCATGACATGCGCCGCCTGCCAGGCGCATGTGGACCGCGCCGTGAGCAAGCTCGACGGCGTCGAGAGCGTCGCGGTCAACCTGCTCGCCGGTTCCATGATGGTCGACTATGATCCCGCGCAGGTCTCCCCCGACGATATCTGCACCGCCGTCGACCGTGCCGGCTACTCGGCCTCGCCCGTCGATGCGGGCACCGGTGCCGCCGGCTCAAGCGGCAGCTCGCAGGCCAGGTCTGGCGTCACCCATATGGAGTCGCCGACCAAAAAGTTGGAGGCCGCCGCCTCTGCCATGCGCACCCGCCTCATCATCTCGATCGTATTCCTCATCCCACTGTTCTACATAGGCATGGGGCACATGCTCGGCTGGCCGCTGCCCGGCATCTTCACGGACCACATCCACAGCATGACGCTCGCCCTCACCGAGCTCGTCTTGCTCATCCCCATCGTCTATGTCAACGACGCGTACTTTATCAACGGGTTTAAATCGCTCGCGCACGGCGCACCCACCATGGACGCCCTTATTGCCGTGGGCGCCACCGCCTCCATCGCCTGGTCGCTCTACGCCATGTTCATCATGGCCGACCAATTAGCCGCGGGTCAGGTCCACGAGGCCATGATGACGAGCATGGACAATCTGTATTTTGAGAGTGCGGGCACGATCCTGTCGCTCGTTACCGTGGGCAAATACCTCGAGACGCGCAGCAAGTCAAAAACCGGCGGCGCCATCGAGGCGCTGATCGACCTGGCGCCCAAGACCGCGACCGTCGTGGCAGAGGACGGCAGCGAGGCCACCGTCGACGTCGACAGTATCCTTCCCGGCCAGGTCCTGCGTGTGCGCCCCGGAGAGTCCATCCCTGTCGATGGCGTGGTGCTCGAGGGCAGCTCGGCCGTGGACGAGA
>ERZ827498.4065-NODE-4065-length-11728-cov-3.155658_pt1 | contig 11728 bp, 11 predicted proteins | sample MGYA00519865_ERZ827498 | MGnify/ENA primary metagenome ERZ827498 (study PRJEB31778, sample SAMEA3449328) | human gut metagenome | biome: human gut; feature: human-associated habitat; material: faeces | place: United Kingdom | collected 2010/2012 ...
AGAAAATTATATTACCTATTAATGCATTACTTGCTGCAATTCCAAGTGAAACTCCATACTCTTTTATATTATTAAATACAATTATTATTGGAAATAATGAGATTATAAAACTTGGAATAAACCAAAGAACAGATACTGGCATTTTATCTTTTAAACGAGTAACTTCAGTATCTATAGTTACTAATCTTTTGCTTGGTAATAACCAATTATTTTCTCGTTTTAAATCCATTAACCTTTTATTATATTTAATAAATAAACTTCTAGTAAAAATATATACTCCAATTAACCATAAAAAAAAGTATAATATTTGATTTGAATTTAATTTAAAGAAAAAAGATGGAATAAATAAAATAGCTGCAATAATAAAACCTTTTATATTTTCTTTCTTAAACTCTTTTACTATGTCTAATACTTTTTCATTTTTAAGTTCTAAAAATGGAATAGTTACTCCAATTAAAATATTTTTATCTCCCTTAATCATATATCTACAATTAAAATACATTGATAACAAAACAACTACAGGTATACTCCCCCAAATAATATTAAAAACCCCCATATTTACCCCTCATTCCATGCTATATTTAAGCCATTCATATTTTTATAAATATCTTCTCCATCTACTTCTACAGTACCCTCTATCTTAACATTGTCTATTAAATCATTCATTCTATTTAATGTTCTTAAAAAAGTTGACTTTCCACATCCAGAAGGACCTATTAAAGCTGTAACTTTATTTTCTTTTATATCTATATTTATATCTTTTAATGCCTGATTATCTCCATAGAATAAATCTAAATTCTTTATACTTAATTTAACATTATCTAAACTCATATTTACACCTCGTAAAATCTTCTTTAATAATTTGCTTTATTTAATTTCTTTGCTACAAACTTAGCAACTGTATTTAAAAATAACACTATAAATATTAAAACAATACCTATACTAGCAGCTGATGCTATATCTCCTTTCTCTTTAGTTAAAAGATATGCATGTACAGTTAAGTTTCTAGCACTATCAAATATACCTCCTGGCATTTGTGCTACTGTACCAGCTGTTAATAATATTGCAGCTGACTCTCCAACTACACGCCCTACTGATAAAATTACACCCGATAATATTCCTGGTATCGCACTTGGTAATACTACTTTGTATAATGTTTGGAATTTAGTTGAACCTAAGGCTAAAGATGCTTCTCTGTATCCATCTGGAACTGTTTTTAAAGCTTCTTCTGTTGTTCTTATTATTACTGGTAATATTATTATCGCTACGGTAAGAGCTCCTGATAATATTGAATATTTTAAATTTAAAACTACTACGAAGAATATTCCACCAAACAATCCGTATATTATAGATGGTATCCCTGCTAAACTTTCTGTAGCAAATCTTATTGCGTTTACTACTTTTCCTTTTTTAGCATATTTTTGTAAGTATATAGCAGATAAAATTCCTATAGGTGTAGCTATTGCTATAGAAAGTATAACTGTATATACGGTTGTAACTATCATTGGAAGTATTCCTCCACTTCCATCTGCTGAATAATCACTAGTTAAGAATGATAGATTTACTCCACCAATTCCTTTTATAAATATATACCCTACAATTACTACAAGCATTGATACAGTGAAAAATGCTGATAGATAAATTAATGACTTTAATAAATTTTCTTTTAACTTTCTCATATTAATTTCCCGCCTTGTTTGAAAGTTTATTTAATACTAAATTTAATATTAGTATGAACGTAAATAACACAACACCTGTTGCAAATAGCATTTCTTGATGAGTTCCAAATGCGTATCCCATCTCTAACGCTATATTAGTCGTAAGTGGTCTTACACTATCCATTAATGATGATGGCATAACTGGTGAATTTCCTGCTACAAGTATAACTGCCATTGTTTCACCTAAAGCCCTACCAATTCCTAATACTACAGCTGCTAAAATTCCTGACTTAGCTGCTGGTAATACAACTTTAAATATTGTTTCTATCTTAGATGCTCCAAGTGCTAAAGAACCTTCTTTATAAGCCTTTGGAACTGCTCTTATTGCTGTTTCTGATACTGATATTATTGTTGGTAACATCATTATCGATAAAACTATTATTACAGCAAGTAAACTTTGTCCCTTTGGTAAATTAAATATATTTTGTATATTAGGCACTATAACTGCTAATCCAAATATTCCGTATAATACTGATGGTATACCTGCTAATAATTCAACTGCTGGTGATATAATTTTCGCTACCTTCTTTGGAGCAACTTCAGCTATAAATACTGCTGTTAATATTCCAATTGGAACCCCTATTATAAGTGCTCCTACTGTAGCAACTATTGATGCTACAACCATCGTTGCTATACCAAATTTATCACTTCCTGGCAACCAATCGCTTCCAGTAAAGAAATCTATGAAAGAATATCCCTTGAATATAAATGGTGTTAATCCTTTATAAAATACAAATCCGATTATTAACAGTAAGCTTAAAACTGCTATTAATGAACTTATAAAGAATATATTCTTTGATACTTTCTCTAAAATGTATTTATTTTTATTCCTATTGTATATATTCTCAATTTCTGTTGATTGAGTTTTTTCCAACATAAATCAATCTCTCCTTTAAATTAATTCTATTAATTTTCTATAATTAAATAATAACTTTTAAAAGTTAAATCTATATTAGGTTTATGTTAGATTTATGTTATAAAGTTAAGTTTATGTTAAGTTTTTAATCCAATTGAATGAGTATATTACAAACGATAAAATGTAAATTACTTTAAATATAAAAAAGTACTATACAATATTAATTGCATAGTACTTTATGTATATTAGTTTACACTTATAAATCCATTTTCTTCTACTACATTTTGTCCTTCTTCACTTAATATGAAATCTATGAAATTTTTACCTTGTTCAGTTATTACATCTTCTTTATTAACAAATAAGAATGGTCTCGCTATAGCATAGCTATCATTTTTTACATTTTCAGCATTTAATTCAACACCATCTATAGTTAATGCATTTACATTTTCATCAACATATCCAAAAGAAATATATCCTATTGCATTTTCATTTCCTTCAACTATTGATTTTATATTTCCTGAACCATCACTTATTTGAGCATCCTTAGTTAATTCTTCTGATTCGAATCCAACATTTTCTTGGAATCCATCACGAGTTCCAGAACCATCTTCTCTAGATACAACTACTATAGGAGCATCATTTCCTCCAACTTCTTTCCAGTTAGTTATTTTTCCTGTATATATGTCTTTTACTTGCTCTAAAGTTAAATCTTTTACTGTATTATTTTTATTAGTTATAACAGCTATTCCATCTATAGCTATTTGAGTTTCTTTTAATCCTGCTGCCTTTTCTTCATCTTTTAAATCTCTTGATGCCATACCTATTTGTGAAGTTCCATCTATAGCATTTTTTATACCTGCTGAAGAACCTATTTGTTGAACTTCTATACTTACGCCCTCATTTTTAGCTTCAAAATCTTCTCCTAATATTTCAACTACTGGTCCTACTGATGTTGACCCTGATATTGTAATCTTGTTTGAATTTGAACTATCTGATGAACCACATCCTACTGCTAATGACCCCATTAGTATAGTCCCCATTAAAAGTGTTGCTACTCTCTTATTTAACATTTTAAATTCCTCCAATTAATTTTAAATTTATTTCAAGTTTTTTAATTTCTTATTCTTATGCTTTAATATTACAATTATTTTGTTAAGTAATTATTATGAATTGGTTAAGTAAATGTAAATAATGTTAAATCTATGTAAACAAAAATTCGCTTCGCTTGAGCGACGTGTCGGCGAATCATTTTATTTCGCCAACGATATATCCTTGCTCACGCTACGGATACATCCGTTGCTCAAAAACATAATTTCATTGTAAGAAAAAAGATGCCTTATATAAGACATCTTTCATTTATCTAATATTCTTTTTCTAATTTATCTACTAATTCTTTAAATACTTCTAATGCTTTATCCACAGATTCTTTCTTTTCCATATCAACACCAGCTGCTTTTAATTGATTAAGTGGATAATCAGAACCTCCACTCTTTAAAAATTCTATATATTTATCAACAGCTACTTTACCTTCTGTTAATATCTTTTGACTTAATGCACTTGCTGCAGAGAATCCTGTAGCATACTTATACACATAGAAATTTGAATAGAAATGAGGTATTCTAGCCCATTCTAGTGCAATTTGTTCATCAACTACAGTTGAATTTCCATAGTATTTTTTATTTAAATCATAGTATATATCGTTAAATTCTTTAGCTGTTAGAGGATTTCCGTCCTCTACACTAGCATGAGTTAATTTTTCAAACTCAGCAAACATCGTTTGTCTATATACAGTTGTTCTAAACTGCTCTAAGTAATAATTTAGAAGATATACTCTTTCTTCTTTTGAATCTGCTTTTTCTAATAAATAATTTATTAAAAGCAATTCATTTAATGTAGATGCAACTTCGGCTACAAATATTTTATAACCTGAATATAGATAAGGCTGAGTTTTCTTAGAATAATAACTGTGCATAGAATGTCCTAACTCATGTATTAATGTAAATAAAGAGTTTAGGTCGTCCTTATAATTCATTAATATATAAGGATGTGAATCATAACTTCCCCAAGAATAAGCTCCACCTTGTTTTCCTTCATTTTCGTAAACATCTATCCAATTTTCTTCAAAAGCTCTTTTTATTAATCCTAAATACTCTTCACCTAAAGGTTTTAATGCATTTAGTACTATTTCTTGTGCTTCTTCATAAGGTATTTTCATATCAAAGCTTTCAGTTAAAGGAACATACAGGTCATACATATGTATATCCTCTAATCCTAAAAACTTCTTTTTGATATCTACATATCTATTTAATGTATCTAAATTTTCATCAACTGCTTTTATAAGGTTGTTGTAAACATCAACGCTTATATCATCTTGGAATAAAGATGCGTATAAAGCAGATTCATATTTTCTAGTTTTAGAATAGAATATTTCTGACTTTATACCTCCATATAGCATAGATGCAAAAGTATTTTTATACTTGTCATATGTTTTATACATTGCATCAAAAGCATTTTTTCTAACTTTATTATTTTTACTTTTTAAGAATGTTGAAAAATTAGAGTGAGTAAGTTTAACCATTTCTCCATCTTCATTTTCTATTTTTGGAAAATCCATATCAGCATAAGATAACATATCATAAGCATTTTCTGGAACTGATGTTAAATCTGAAACTGCGGCTAATATTTCCTCTTCCTTTTCTGATAATGTATGTGGTTTTTCTCTTAATATCTCCTCTATATATTTTTTATAGAATGATAGCTTTTCATCTTCTAAATATTCTTTAAGTTTAGATTCATCTATGGCTATTATTTCTGGAACCATATATGATGCTGCTGTAGATAGCTCTGTAGATAACATATCTGTTTTAGTTGCCATCGCTTGGTTTTCATTTATTCTAGTATCTTCATGTTGTTTCATATGTGTATACACATATAAATTTTGTAATAGTTGTGAAGCTTTTTCATATATATTAAGCGCTTCATACATATTTTCTTTACTTTGTGATAATTTACCCTTGTACTCTTTTATTTCATTTACATAGGATTTTATCTTTGATATATCTTTATCAATAGATTCTTGGCTTGAATACATTAAATCTATTTTCCATTTATATTTATCATCTATATCTTTTCTATCTATTCCCATATTCTCACTCCTTATCGACAATTTTATAATACAGCTACTAATATAGCTCCTTCTGCTGTAAATGTTCCCATTATAGGGCCTATACTAGCAATTAATACTTCCTTAAAGTTTGAATCTTCTTCTATTATAGATTTTATTTTATGTGCTTTTTCAGGACAATTTGCATGAGCTATTATAATAGTTTTTTCTTTCTCATCATTTACATGAGATTTTACATAGTCTAGAGCTTTCTTTATACTATTTACTCCACCTCTAGCCTTATCTATAGGTTTAACTAAACCTTCATCTATTCTAATTATTACTTTTAAGTTTAGTGCATTCATTACTTTTCCTGCTAAAGGATTTACTCTACCACCTTTTATTGCATTCTCTAAAGTATCTAATGCACCAAAGAATATAATGTCCTTTTTATATTTTTCTATTTCATTTAATATTTCATCCATAGTTTTTCCTTGTTCTATCAGTTCATTACATTTTAGCATCATTAATGCAACACCTATAGAACCACTTTGTGTATCGATTACTTCAATTCTTTTTTCAGGATGTTCTTCTAAATACATAGTTTTAGCTAATACCGCATTACTATGTGTTCCTGAAAGCTTAGATGTTAAAGTAAATACTAATATTTCATCTTCTTCACATTTATAAGCTTCTATAAATCTATCTGGTGAGGGACTTGATGTTTTAGGTAATTCTTTAGATACTTTCATTTTTTCATAAAAAGTTTTATCATCAATTTCTACTCCACCTATATAATTTTCTTCACCAAAGCAAACATTTATACCTATAATACCAGGATTTACCCTTTCAATAACTTCTTTAGGTAAATCACATGATCCGTCTGTTATAATTTTTATATGTCTTTTCATTTGTGCACCTCTACTTTAATTATGACTATATCTTATTTTATATTATTTTAATGTAAATAATCTACACTTATTATATTTTTTGAATTATTTAGTTCATTTACAAGTTCATCTAGTATTATTCTTCTATCATATACTATAAAAAAACTTAACTTCCAATATATATCTTCTACATTTTCTATATCTATATTTTTAACACTAATTTGAGATTTTTGAAATATATTATATAACATAGTTATAACATTTATATTATCTACCTTTACACTAAATATAGTTTGCTTTTTCTTAAAAATTATTTTATCAATTTTTTTTAAAATATAAAGAGTTATCATTACCAGTGACCATGCACAAATACTTAGTACATAGTATCCATATCCTACTGCTATACCTATGCAAGCTGTAGCCCAAATCCCTGCTGCTGTAGTTAATCCTCTTATACCATTTGATGTTTTCAAAATTGCTCCAGCTCCTAAAAAACCAATACCTGATAATACCTGGGCTGTTAATCTAGCTGGATCAATACTAGCTTGTGAACTATACTGAACAAATAATGATAATGATGTTATAGCTGTTATACATGAGCCTACAGCTACTAATATATGAGTTCTAAATCCTGCAAATTGATGTGATTTTTCTCTTTCTAATCCAGTCAATCCTCCTATAATTAAAGCAATTATTAATCTTATTATTATAGCACCATTACTTATAATAATAATTACCTCCTATCTATTTATATAATCCTCTTTAGTAAAGAAGTATTTAATATAAAATTTATATGCTTGAATAAATAATATATGACTAGTCTCAGTTACTTTTTAAAAACCTGCAAATATATTTTAAAATTGTAATTTGAATAAAAAAAAGTCCACTAATGTGGACTATTTACTCGTTAAAGCCATGTATTTATTTATTAATATATCGATTTTACTACTTGATTCTAATAATTCATCTCTAAAAATTTCTGGATATTCCATATATGCATATATCTGTTCCCTCAATGCATCTATTTCTTGTTTTAACATCTCTAATTCACTATTCACCATATAATCACCACGGTCACCAATTTATCTCTTTCTTTGTTTATATAATAACAAATTTTTACATACTATGTCAATAATCTTAACTATAAAATGAAGTCTTATAAAATATGATTTTATTTTATAAATCCAATACATTTATATACTTTGACTCATTTGTTAAGTACTTGTCCTTAATTGACAGTTAAATTTATTATTGCTATAATATTTTTGATAATGAATTTCATTAGGAGGTATCACTCATGACTGTTTGTGATTTAAAAGTAGGCCAAAAAGGAATCATTGATAATATATATGGAAATGAAAAATTAGTTAAGAGATTATTAGCTTTAGGATGTATAAGTAATACAGAAATAGAAGTTAAGAAAATTGCCCCATTAGGAGATCCAATTGTAGTTAGATTTAGAGGCTTTGATCTTGCTCTTAGAAAATCTGATGCTAAGAATATATCACTAAAGTAAGACAGGAGGCTATATAATGATTAATGTTGCTTTATTTGGTAACCCAAATGTCGGTAAAACTACAGTTTTTAACTTACTTACCGGTTCAAACCAATATGTAGGTAACTGGCCTGGTGTTACTATCGATAAAAAAGAAGGTTTTTTAGGTAAGGACATAAAGATAGTCGACTTACCTGGTATATATGCTATGGATACTTTCTCTAATGAGGAAAAAGTATCAAAAGAATTTTTGGAAACTGGAGATGTGGATGTTATAGTTAACATTGTAGATGCATCCAATTTATCTAGAAACCTTTATCTAACAACTCAGCTTATGGAATTTAATAAGCCCATTGTTATTTTGCTTAACATGTTAGATGTAGCAGAATCTAAAGGTATATATATCGATTCTGATAATCTTTCAAAGGAACTTGGAGTTACTGTAGTTCCTATAATAGCTAAGAAAAAAAATGGAGTAGATAAAATATCTTTAGCTATAAAAAATTCAGTAAATAAAACTGTAAATTATGATATAAATTTTGGAAATGAAGTTCAAACATATAAAAAATTAGAAGATATATTATCTAGATGCACAAAGATTAATTCAGATAAAAAAATATCTATAAGTGATAAAATAGATAATATAGTTTTAAACCCAATTTTAGCGTATCCTATTTTTATAGGTGCACTATTACTATTATTTAAATTTACATTTGATTGGGTTGGAGGACCTTTACAAGAAGGTTTAGGTACTTTAATAGAGACATATATATCATCTCCAATTAATGATATGCTAGTAAATTCTAGTCCTTGGTTTAGATCACTTATTGTTGATGGTATATTAGGTGGTGTTTGCGGTACTTTACCATTTTTCCCATTAATATTCACATTATTTTTTGGTATATCATTATTTGAAGATAGCGGTTATATGTCTAGAGCTGCTTTCTTAATGGATAATATAATGAGAAAAGTAGGTCTATCTGGTAAAGCATTCATACCTATGGTTATGGGGCTTGGTTGTTCGTCTCCAGCTATAATGGCTACTAGAACTTTAGAAAGTGAAAAAGATAGAAAAATAACCGCACTTATTTCACCACTTATGACTTGTGGTGCTAAGTTACCTATATATGCAGTTTTTGTTGCTATATTTTTCCCAAAAAATGCTGCACTTGTTACTACATCTTTATATTTACTTGGAATCGTAGTAGCTATATTAGTTGCTCTAGTTTTAAATAGAACATCATTTAAAAATGATATAGAACCATTTATACTAGAATTGCCTGAATATAAATTACCTACATTAAGTGCATTACTAAAAAATACTTGGAATAAGTCTAAAGGATTTTTAATAAGAGTTGTAACTGTAATGTTTGCAATGTCAGTTGCTATATGGTTATTATCATCATTTAACTTTAACGGTTTTACAGAAAATATGAATGATAGTTTCTTAGCATACTTAGGTAAGCTTATAGCACCATTATTTGCACCTTTAGGATTCGGTGACTGGAGAGCTTCAGTTTCTATATTAACTGGTCTTGGTGCCAAAGAAATAGTTATATCTACTATGGAAGTACTTTACGGTAATTTAGATAAAGTTTTACCAACAGTATTTACTGGAGTTACAGCGTATGGTTTCTTAGTATTTAGTGCATTATATACTCCATGTATAGCAGCACTTGCTACTATGAGAAAAGAATACGGAAATAAAATGATGTTTACATCACTTATATATCAATTCGTTCTTGCTTGGATAGGAGCATTTATAGTCAGAATTATAGGTGGAGCTATATTCTCTCATAGTCCTGCTTCTTTAACTGAATTTGTTATAGCAGGTATAATATTATTAGCTTCTACAATTATACTTTTAAGAATGTTTAATAAAAAATCATCTGGTTGTAGTAGCTGCTCTAGCTGTAGTAGCAAAGGTAATTGTTCTATTCAAGTAGAAGATAAATCTAAGAATGCACAATAATAATTTTTACTATTATCTAACTTAAGCAATATATAACCTTGATATACAAAATAAAGAGCTCATCTATTGATTATTTTAATCTTATAGATGAGCTCTTATTTTATTTATTAAAATTTAATATCTACTGTTACTTCTTTTCCACTTCTATTTACAGTTACCTTAGTACTTTGACCAGATTTATATTTATATAAAACTTTATTAAGGTCTGTCATAGTTGGAGTTTCATCATTCCCCACCTTAACTATTACATCACCTGCTTGTATACCTGATTTTTGAGCTGGTGTATCTGATACAACTTCAACTATATATACACCTTCATCTGCTGCTAAATCAGTTCCTGTTGATGATTCAAATGTAGTTACATCTATACCTTTTATACCTAAAGTAACTTTTTCAAAGTTTCCTGATTTTATAACTTGTTCTATTATGGGTTTTGCTGTATTTATAGGTATAGAAAATCCTATACCTTCAGCTGAAGATACCTTAGCTGAGTTTATACCTATTACTTGACCTTTTTCATTTAATAGTGGTCCACCACTATTTCCTGGATTTATACTTGCATCAGTTTGCATAAGTCCTGTCATAGTTTCTTTTTCTGTTTGAATTGTTCTATCTAATCCACTTATTATACCTTGTGTAACAGATTTTTGGAATTCAAGACCAAGTGGATTTCCTATTGCTATTGCTATATCTCCTACTCTTACCTGATCACTATCACCTAATTCAGCAGCTGTTAGGCCTGTTTTATCCACCTTAACCATCGCTAAATCTAATTTTGCATCATTCCATAAAACTTTACCTTGTGTAGTACTACCATCATTGAATAATACTTTAACATCTACAGCTTGACCATCTGATACAACATGTGAATTTGTAAGTATATATCCATTTGAATCAACTATTATACCAGTTCCTACACCAGTTGATTCAGTTGGCATAGAAAACATATTATCGCTACTTATTGTAGTAGTTGTTATACCTACTACTGAAGGCTTTGCTTTTTCACTTACGGCTTGATACACATTTGTGCTCTTATCACTACTAGCTACTATTTTTGAACTTGTTCCTTGACTTGTACTTGTTGTTCCATTTAGTATTCCCGTTTTATTTACAATTACAACGGTTAATAGTGAACTTAAAACTGAGCATATTATTGCTACAATTACAATTAAACTAATACTTTTTTTCTTTGACATAATATATCCTCCTATATTTATAAGATTTACTTAATCAATCTCTATTATTAACATTTAAAATAAATCTTTTTTAATATTTATTATCTTTTCTATGATTTTATTATATTATCGAAATCTTAAATTAAACTTAAATAAGTCCAAAAGTTTTTATAAAATAAAAAATCCAAATAAAATGATTTTCTCACTCTACTTGGATTTTATTCTAAAAATATATCTTATAATCTTTTTTCTAATTCTTCTTTTTCTTTCTCGTAACCTGGTTTTCCAAGTAATGCAAACATATTTTTCTTATATGCTTCAACACCTGGTTGGTTAAATGGATTAACTCCTAGTAAGTATCCACTTAAACCACAAGCTTTCATGAAGAAGTAAGCCATATATCCAAAGTTATATATGTCTAGTTTTTCTATGTTTAATATCATATTTGGAACTTGGCCATCATTATGAGCTAATACAGTTCCTTGTAATGCTTTATGATTTACATAATCTACTCCTTTA
>ERZ827498.4069-NODE-4069-length-11722-cov-3.903574_pt1 | contig 11722 bp, 10 predicted proteins | sample MGYA00519865_ERZ827498 | MGnify/ENA primary metagenome ERZ827498 (study PRJEB31778, sample SAMEA3449328) | human gut metagenome | biome: human gut; feature: human-associated habitat; material: faeces | place: United Kingdom | collected 2010/2012 ...
CTTTTATCATCGATGAGCAAGGAATCATCGAAAGAGTCATCACTAAGGTAAATACCAAAAATGCAGCAGAACAGATATTAAAGAAATGAATCAAAATTCAACTCAGAAACTTAGAAACTCAGAAACTTAGAAACTCAGTAACTAAACAAATATTATGGCATTAAAAGAAACGAATCTTGAAAAACTGAAAGCGCTCCAACTGACTCTCGACAAGATTGAAAAAAACTTCGGAAAAGGAAGTATCATGAAGCTTGGCGACAATCAGGTAGAGAACATTCCGGTAATTTCTTCGGGTTCCATTGCACTCGATAAAGCATTAGGTGTTGGTGGATATCCCAAAGGCCGGGTCATCGAAATTTACGGACCGGAATCTTCCGGTAAAACGACTCTGGCTATCCATGCCATTGCCGAAGCACAAAAAGCAGGGGGCATTGCAGCATTCATTGATGCAGAACATGCATTCGACCGTTTCTATGCTGCCAAGTTGGGTGTAGATGTAGACAACCTATTGATTTCTCAACCTGACAACGGGGAACAAGCTCTGGAAATTGCAGAACAGCTGATCCGTTCTTCTGCAATCGATATTATCGTTGTGGACTCTGTAGCTGCCCTGACTCCAAAAGCAGAAATCGAAGGTGACATGGGTGACAATAAGGTTGGTTTGCAGGCACGTTTGATGTCTCAGGCATTGCGTAAACTGACAGCAGCCGTAAGCAAGACACGTACCACATGTATCTTCATCAATCAGCTGCGTGAAAAGATTGGCGTTATGTTTGGTAATCCTGAAACAACTACTGGTGGTAATGCCTTGAAGTTCTATGCTTCGGTACGTCTGGATATTCGCGGAAGCCAGGCTATCAAGAACGGTGACGAAGTATTAGGCAAGCAGACTAAAGTAAAAGTAGTAAAGAACAAAGTGGCACCTCCTTTCCGTAGAGCAGAATTTGATATCATGTTCGGTGAAGGTATTTCCCGCGCCGGTGAAATCATTGATTTGGGTGCAGATTTAGGTATCATCAAGAAAAGCGGTTCCTGGTTCAGCTATAATGAAACGAAACTGGCACAGGGACGTGATGCAGCCAAACAAGTGGTTGCCGATAATCCGGAACTGGCAGAAGAACTGGAAGGATTGATTTTCGAAGCACTTAGAAAGGACAAATAATTTCACAATAAAGGGGGAACCGGAATCGGCTCCCCCTTTTCAACAAACTATTTACACCTATCAGCAGATGGCCTCATTCTAGGTCTTCCAAACGCTTTTCAAGCATCTCCATGCTTTCCTCAAATCGTTTCCAGGTATCAGCATCCATCTGTTTCTTTAAATATTCGCTATCTTTCAACTTACCTAAGTCTTTCAAACTTTTCAATCCTTTCAGGCTTTCCAGACTTTTTAAGCTTTCCAGACTCTTTAAACCTTCCAAGCCTTGTAAACCCTCTAATCCTTGCAGACCCTCTAATCCTTGCAGACCATTCAAAACGCCCAAATCGGCCAAATCAAGAGTACCATCTACGATACGATATACATTCCCTCCCTCATTCATACTTGTATTCTGATACATCATGATATTCTGAATATCCTTTAAAGTCATTTCGCCTTCCAGATAAACAAACTTCAAGTTGGCAGCACCATCAATAATCATAATCAGCTCTTTTACTTTATCCCCTTTCCTATTGATATAAAATTCGGAACTGGATACGGTGCCTTTCTGCTTCATCAGCAACTCATACTTAGAGGACTGCACCAATGCACGCAAATCCTTACGCATGTCTTTCTTGATATTGCTATCCATCGTAGAAAGAATCTGCACACAATCCAATTTACCGGATACCTTTCCTATATAGATATCTTTCGTGAACAGGTTAGGATTCATTTCAATCATCGCCTTTGAGATATAAACGGAGGAGACGCCCTTCATATCATTGTAGGTGTTGAATATATTTTTCTGCGCCTGGCAGAGCAGGGGTAACATCAGCAACACACCTGCCAATAAAATCTTGTTGAGTTTCATAATCATTTATCTTTGTATTTCTTTTTTTATTTCCTGATTTACTTTCTTCATATCAACCTGCGTCTCCTTCACCTGAGCAATGCCTTGGTTCAAATTGGTAGAAACTTCCATTAAAGTAGCTTGCAGCACCTGATAAGCTTCTTCCGGATCAGAGAATGTATCTTGCGGTGTAGGAGGACACACCCCTCTTCCGAGATTTTCGACCCCATACCCTATACCGATAATCACCAATATGGTAGCTGCAACACTTCCAATCCAGCGCCAGTTGCGTTTGGACTTGTTAGGACTGAAGAACCTTTGCTCTTCCTCAGCCTTTTCATCAATCAGCAGGCTTAGTTTATCCCCCAGCCCCGCAGGAACTTCCACATCTCTATCTGCGTCTTGATAAAGGCTAAGAAAAATTTCTTTATCCTTCTGCAGATGTTCAGGTACTTCCGTTGTTCTGAAATAATCTCTCAACGCCTCTTCCTGGCTCTCGGTAGTGTTCCCCTCGTAAAACTCGGTGAGCAGCCTTTCAATTTCCTCGACTTTCATAGTTATTCCATTTATTAAATTCCTCACGTATTCTTTTCCTTGCCCGGGACAGCAGTACACGGACATTTGTAGAATTCAACCCGGTCACTTGTTCTATCTCTTCGTAAGAGCATCCTTTGACGTCACGCAGGTTCACAATCCGTTGCTGCTGTTCGGGCAAGTGGGCGATGATATCTTTTACTTGCCGTACTTCGTCGCGCACTTCCAAGTTATCACTTTGAGAAACATCCTGCGCAGCAGTTAATTCTACCGTCTGCCTGGATAAGACATATTTTCCTGAACGAAGCAAATCAAAGCACATATTCTTAACCAAAGTGACACTGAACGCTTCCGGATTGCTGATAACCGTCAATCCTTCTCGCTTATCCCATAGCTTCAGATAGGCTTCCTGAACCAGATCCTCCGCATCGGCCGCATTCTCCAGTAGCCGATAGGCTACACAGTACAGCTTGCGGTGGTAAGGCAGAAACTCATTTTTAAAACTTTCAGCATCCATGGGCTTTTTCTGTATCTCAATCCTGTTATTTTTTGTATCTATTTGTTAGACGTAAAGGAACGGAACTTTGTTACAAAGGAAATGAATTTTATAAAAAAAATGCGGCAAAAGAAAAAAACTTCTGCCGCACACCTTATTAATAAGTGGTTTCTTTAGAACCAATAAATATATGCCAGAGTACTTACGCTGATTGCAATCCATAGCAACACACCCTGAATAAGCGGTTTGATGCCCACTGCCTTTAATACATCACGTGAAAGGGAAGCTCCAATAAAGAACAGAGTGATAGTCAATGTCTTTCTGGCTAAACTATTAATTCCCTCTCCTATCATAATTCCGGTTTCCGAGGAACTCAGCACATACGTATTGAATACCATAGCCAGAATGAAGAAGAAAATAAACCAAGGAATACTGATTTTCTGTCCCTTACCTTTAAAGACGAAAGAAGTAATCAATGCCAGAGGAATAATCCACAAAGCACGTGTCAATTTAATAGTAGTAGCAATTTGAAGAGCTTCTTCGCCATAAGCAGCACCGGCACCCACTACAGAACTCGTATCATGTATAGCAATTGCTGCCCATGTTCCAAATTCCTGCTGGCTCATATCCAAGGCATGACCTATAACAGGAAAGATAAACAATGCGATAGCATTCAGAATAAAGATAGTTCCTAATGCTACGGACATCTCTGTATCTTTCGCTCTCAGCACAGGACCTACTGCTGCAATGGCACTACCGCCACAGATAGCCGTGCCGGAACTGATAAGATAGGAAGTGTCACGATCTACCTTTAAAAATTTACGACCGATAAACCAACCGATAAGCATGGTACCCACTACTGAAATAACTGTGAACTCCATTCCTTCTTTACCGGAAGCCAGAGATGCCTGGAGATTCATTCCGAAACCTAGTCCTACCACTGAATATTGCAAAAGATATTTAGATACTTTCTTATTGAACTTTGGATGTGCCTGCCCACTCGACAAAGCAAATATTAATCCCAGGAACAAAGCGACAGGAGGTGTCACCCAAGTAGAATAACCGGGAATATAATCCAATAATAAGAAAACCGATAAAAGCACTACTAAAGACACATAAGTAATTTTGTTCTTCCGTTGAAGATATGCCAGAGTGCTTACACTCGCAGTTTGAATTGAAGCCATAATTTTTCTTGTATATCAATATTTATATTATTTCTGTTTCCGGGTGCAAAGGTAGGCTTCTTTACCTATATACACCAATTGTATCTATTTATGTGCTATAACTTGTTGTTATGGTGTGTAGCAAACTGCATAAAGACTTGGGAGAGTCCACTCTCCTGCCCCTGGGGTTGTGCAAAACTAAATTCACGAAGCATAGCCATATCTTTTATTTCGACAACACGCAACTGTCCGGCATAAAGTTCACGGGTAATGGAACGAATGGAAACAATACCCATACAATCAGTATGTTCCAAAAAAAGTTTAATGCTTTCCGTACTGCCCAGATACATTAAAACCTGAAGAGACGATAACTTTATATTATGTTGCAATAATGCCCTCTCAAAAACATCCAATGTACCCGATCCCCTTTCACGAAGCACCAAAGGAATATGAAGCAGTTCTTCGGGAGTAATTTCTTCACCGACCTGCAGTTTACTTCCCGTGCGTATCACAGCCACCAGCTCATCTTCAAGAAAAGTGGTGTATTTCAAATTGGGTAAGCGGAAAACGCCCTCCACCAATCCCAGGTCTATGCGGTGTTCCTGTAAAGCAGCTTCTATCTCGCGTGAATTACCATTCATCAGCGAAAGGTTTACTTGCGGGAATTTCTTAATGAAGCTGGCAAGTAATGGCGGCAAGACGTATTGAGCAATTGTAGTACTGGCCCCCAAACGCAGTTCTCCCGTATATTCGTTATGCAGCAGATGCATTTCATATTCCAGTCGCTTATAATCTTCCAGAATACGCCCACAATGCTCCAGCAGCAACTTACCAGCTTCCGTCAAACTGATTTTACTACCTTGCCTATCAAACAGACGCGCCTGATAGGTACTCTCCAATTCTTGTATATGCTTTGTAATGGCAGGCTGACTGACAAACAACTCTTGCGAAGCTTTCGTGAAACTCAGATTCTTCGCCACAGATTGAAATACTTTTAATCGAAAATCAGACACGGAGTTAGTGATTAAGGATTAATAATAGATGATTAAAACAGAACTATTCCAATTCTTCGGCTTTAACGCCTAACGCACGCATCATGGAATAACCCAATAAATCCCACTTACAACCAAGAGGATGAGCAGGTTCATCCATATTGAAAAGGAATACTTCTTTCGATTTTTCCGAATCAGCTTCCCTTAGATGCTCCTCAAGAACCTCCATAAGTTTAGCACCATAATCATCTATAAACGGAACCAGCATGAGACGCTTCACATCAGCAGAATCGAGTGCTATATTCAGCAGATCAAGATAGAGATTCGCCCGGGAAACAAGTCCCTCAGAAGATACAGAAGTGAATGAAAACTCACCTAACTGATTCGTAAATCCCACCCCATTTAAGTCTTTATTTAAATCTGCGGGATCACAATGAAGCAATTTATCAGTCTGCCCATCATGTACAAAAAGTACCCCGATATTGTTTTCTTTATCGCGAACACCAGAATCGAGTGCCAGATAAGAAGCCCATTCTTCCACATAGATATTCTGCAAGGGACGTCCCAGCTGCAATTCAAAGTATCTCTTTAAGTCCTTAACCACATCATTGAAATATGCTACATCCACCAGTATCACATTCTCTGCGAACTTTACATCTTCTGCCATAATATATTCTATTCTATTTTTGAGGGATAAAGATACGATAATCCTTTTAACCCAGCATGAAAACTATTCAAAAATTTCCCGATATGAGCTAAATAAAAAGTTGAAATTCACTCTTTTATATTTACATCCGACTCAAGACGTTATTTGAGGTACCCTCAGTCGTTATGCAAGGGTATCTCAGTCGTTAAGTGAGGGTGCCTCAGTCGTTATGTGAGGGTACCTCAGTCGTTATGTTAGGCGCCCTCTTTTTAAGCACCTGATATACAACATGCTATAAATTGATATTTTTAACTTTTTCCCAAAAAATCGAAATCTTCGAACAGAAAGGAATAGTAATTTATCTTTAAATTCATAACTAACTATGCACTTTTGAAGTAACCTTACCGCTATCTCATCTTAGTTTCGGCAAAAGTTATATAAATCCCGCAATACTATACAGACATTTTGTCATTACCACCCATTTATTAACTGTAATTTTGTCACAAATAGGCTATTGGCAAATCTTTTGCGCCCGTTTAGGTGTTATTGAAAATGAAAAATAGAAAGGAGATATAAGATATGAACTTTAACAATTTTACCATTAAATCGCAAGAGGCTGTGCAAGAAGCACTGAACCTGGCCAAAAGCCGTGGACAGCAAGCCATCGAACCGGTTCATGTGATGCAGGGAGTAATGAAGGTAGGCGAAAACGTCACTAACTTCATCTTCCAGAAGCTGGGCATGAATGGTCAACAGATTGCACTTGTACTTGACAAACAAACTGACTCTTTGCCCAAAGTTTCGGGTGGAGAACCTTACTTGAGTCGCGAGACAAATGAGGTATTCCAGAAAGCGACCCAATATTCCAAAGAAATGGGTGACGAGTTTGTTTCATTGGAGCATCTGCTGCTGGCATTGCTCACTGTAAAAAGTACTGTTTCTACCATCCTGAAAGATGCAGGAATGACGGAACGTGAACTTCGTAATGCCATCACCGAGTTGCGTAAAGGAGAAAAAGTGACTTCACAATCCAGTGAAGACACCTATCAGTCACTTGAAAAGTATGCTATCAACCTGAACGAAGCCGCCCGAAGCGGTAAGCTCGACCCTGTTATCGGTCGTGACGAAGAAATCCGGCGTGTATTGCAGATTCTGAGCCGTCGTACCAAAAACAACCCTATATTAATAGGTGAACCGGGTACCGGTAAGACTGCCATTGTAGAAGGTCTTGCCCATCGTATTCTGCGCGGTGATGTACCTGAAAACCTGAAGAATAAACAAGTTTATTCACTGGATATGGGAGCATTGGTTGCCGGTGCTAAATATAAAGGTGAGTTCGAGGAACGCTTGAAAGCTGTTATTAATGAGGTGAAGAAATCAGAAGGAGACATAATTCTCTTTATTGATGAAATCCACACTTTGGTTGGTGCCGGAAAAGGTGAAGGCGCTATGGATGCCGCCAACATCCTGAAACCCGCACTGGCTCGTGGCGAACTGAGAAGTATCGGCGCAACGACCCTCGACGAGTATCAGAAGTACTTTGAAAAGGACAAAGCATTGGAACGCCGCTTCCAGATCGTGTATGTCAATGAACCGGATACGCTGAGTACCATCTCCATCCTGCGTGGTCTGAAGGAGCGTTATGAAAACCACCACCATGTACGGATTAAAGACGACGCCATCATTGCCGCCGTGGAGTTGAGTAACCGTTATATCACAGACCGCTTCTTACCGGATAAGGCTATCGACCTGATGGATGAAGCCGCTGCAAAGCTGCGTATGGAAGTAGATTCCGTACCGGAAGAGTTGGATGAAATTTCCCGCAAGATCAAACAGTTGGAGATTGAGCGCGAAGCCATTAAACGTGAAAACGATAAACCGAAACTGGAACAAATCGGCAAGGAACTTGCCGAACTGAAAGAACAGGAAAAATCGCACAAAGCAAAATGGCAAAGTGAAAAGACATTGGTCAACAAGATACAACAAAATAAGGTTGAAATCGAAAACCTTAAATTTGAAGCTGATAAGGCGGAACGTGAAGGTGACTACGGCAAAGTAGCCGAAATCCGTTACGGTAAGCTACAAGCTTTGAACAAGGAAATCGAAGATACTCAAAAAGAACTTCACATGATGCAAGGCGATAAAGCCATGATTAAGGAAGAAGTAGACGCTGAGGATATTGCAGATGTTGTATCCCGTTGGACAGGTATTCCGGTCAGCAAGATGTTGCAAAGTGAAAAAGACAAATTGTTGCATCTGGAAGATGAACTCCACCAGCGTGTGATTGGGCAGGACGAAGCTATCGAAGCTGTCGCTGATGCTGTACGCCGTAGCCGTGCCGGTCTGCAAGATCCGAAACGCCCGATTGGTTCGTTTATCTTCCTCGGTACTACCGGTGTTGGTAAGACAGAACTTGCCAAGGCTCTTGCCGAGTTCCTCTTCGATGACGAGTCTATGATGACGCGTATTGACATGAGTGAATATCAGGAAAAGCATAGCGTATCTCGTCTGGTCGGAGCGCCTCCGGGATATGTAGGTTACGATGAAGGTGGCCAGTTGACCGAAGCTATCCGCCGTAAACCCTATTCAGTCGTACTGTTCGACGAAATAGAGAAAGCACATCCGGATGTATTCAATATCTTACTTCAGGTATTGGACGACGGACGCCTGACGGATAACAAAGGACGTGTGGTAAACTTCAAAAATACCATCATTATCATGACATCTAACATGGGTAGCGCTTATATCCAAAGTCAGATGGAAAAGCTGAATGGTACCAACAAGGAGCAGGTAATCGAGGAAACAAAGAAGGAAGTGATGAATATGTTGAAGAAAACTATTCGCCCGGAATTCCTGAACCGTATCGATGAAACAATCATGTTCCTGCCGCTGACTGAAAGCGAAATCAAGCAGATTGTGGTACTCCAGATAAAAAGTGTACAAAAGATGCTTGCCCAAAATGGCGTGGAATTGATATTGACGGAAGGAGCCATAGAATTCCTGACGAAGGTAGGATATGATCCGGAGTTTGGTGCTCGTCCCGTAAAACGGGCTATCCAACATTACTTGCTGAATGACTTGTCGAAGAAACTGTTATCTCAGGAAGTAGACCGTAGCAAACCGATTACAGTAGATGCCAGCGGTGAAAGATTGGCATTTAGAAATTAAACCTAAAAAAACGAAGATAAAAAAGGCTGTCTTGTTTCTGGATGAAATGTACTTCAGAACTAACAAGACAGCCTTTTCTTATTTTATAGCGAGCTGCTTAACGACCGGTGTGGATAGGGGATGCGTCACAACCAACACATAATCTCCTGCGCATGGCAAATCAAAAGAAATTTGTTCCTCTTTCGCCTGCTTTACATCAATCACCTTTCCCCGGATATGGTATAAACAAAGCGTAGCGTTAGGCAACACTCCACCTACATATATCTTACCAGCAGTTTTATCTACCTGTACTGTTACGCTCTTATGCTCTTCCATCTTATCATTGCCAACCTCAAGTTCCCCCTCAAGGCAGTAAATTCATAATAAAAAAGCGTGGGAACTGTTGTTATTATTGTACCTGGGGCTCTGGACTGCCACTATTCAAATAATATACAACAGCCCACGCTCCGTACTATACATTTGAATATGCATATACAACAGAGCATGAACGTTTGTTGTCTATTATCCTTGAATAGCGTGAAATTGTCCAGATTTCAAGTACAAGATAATATTAAACGCTTTTATCTATAATTATCCTTCAATTATTGTAAAGGGAGGCCACTACCTACCCTGCATTTCAGGATGGCAACAAAGGTATAAAAAAAGTAATCAAAATTAAAACTACAGCATAAAAAAAAGCGAATTATCCGGGATGTCCCGCATAATTCGCTTTTCTATGAAAAGAATAGCTTATTTTTAAATTTATTCTTCTGTTTTTTCTTCAGTAGCTTCAACTTCTGCAGCCTCTTCGAAATCAGTCATTCCGCAAGCAACTAACAGGTTGTACCAGGAAATAAGTTTTTTGATATCCGTCACATATACACGGTCGCGATCGAAAGTAGGCAGAACCTCTCCCAAATAAGCGCGAAGGTCATCAGCAGTGGCTTTTTTCAGATCCATCACTACAGCTGCACCGTTTTCTTTCTTTTTCATGGCTAGTAATACATCTTTCAAAGGCACATCGTCCGTATCCGTATACATGGCAATATCGCCCAAAGATATTATTTTCTCGTTACCATAAGCAGGGAAACGTTTCTTGTCTGTAAGTGATTCTACAATCAACATATTTCTACCTTGTGAAATGAGCTTATACAATCCCGGTTTACCGGAGATAGACAAAATAGTCTTCAACATAGTATGTTCTATTTTTTATTAGTAATATTTTATTTTTTCGGTGGGCAAAGGTAAGCAATATTTTTAGATAGAGAAGTTATTAGTTCTAAAACCTGCGGAATTAACGGAGTTTCACCGTCGTTTACAATTACAAAATCAGCCTGGATACGCTTATCTTCATCACTCATCTGGCTACGAACACGACGTTCCACCAATTCCCGCGGAGCAGTATCACGCTGCATGGCACGGGTTATACGGATTTCCTCGGGTGCATATACCATAATTACGGCATCTACTTCACCTGCAAATCCGGCTTCAATCAGAATTGCAGACTCCATCCCTACTATCGGATATGCATCGTATCGCTTTACCCATTGATGAAAATCATCCCGCACCCGTGGATGAATAATACCGTTTACAGTACGGATATGTTCGGGGTTACCAAATATATAGGAAGCAAGCAAGGTTTTATTCAACTCTCCATCGGTATAAATATCTTCTCCCAGTAAAGATATCAGTTCCCGGCGAATCAAAGAGTCCGAAACAGTCAGGCGCTTGGATTCAATATCCGAGATATAAACAGGGACACCCATCACTTCCAATAGTCGGGAAACTACACTTTTTCCACTACCGATTCCACCAGTTATACCTATCTTAATTGCCATAATCAGGAGATACTTGCTCAATTAGGAAATCTACCTGTTCCGGACTGATACGTATCTGGTTTACGCCTTTCGGCACTGATCTTAATTTCACCGTATACTTATCCGAACCTAATTTCAGAAGTTCTTCATAAGAAACATTGATATGAAAATCACTTGCTGTTATTTGGCGGAAATGACTCAAACCAACCTGGAAAGTAACATTCACTTTTGATGGAAATGCACGCAACACTTTACCTGCAGGAAAGTTAACACCCCGCAAAGGAACTTCCACAGTTTTCTCCGTATAAATATCCACAGGAAAAATCATCTCCACAGAAGCCGGCACAAACTTAACCCCCTTCTGGGCAAGCAAAGGAATTTGCCTCTTCAGTGTATCAGAGACATCTTCAAATTTCACCTTCTGTGTATAGGCAATGGTTATTGTATCCAGTACACCTGCAGGTGCGTAGGCTAATACAGAATCAGGCGTACAAATTGTATCGGAAATATAATACTGGCGTCCGGCACTCACTGTTCCCTGTAACTTCACCGGAACTAATTTGGAGTCTCCGGTAGAATAGATATACTCTAACGTATCGGGTTTCACGGAAAGCAATTTTGTAGATACGTTCAACTGGTTGAGCAATCTTTTCTCAAACTGCGAAGAATAAATACGCACATGGTTATCCTTCCCTTTATAGTCAGAAAAATCCAAAGTAATAGGGAAAAAGCTCTTTCCAAGCATATAGTTGAGTAACACCGTACCTTTATCTTTCACCCGAATATGCAGTTCGGAAGGAGGTTCAGAAGTTATAACAATATTATTAGGAACTCCTTTCAAACGTACCGGAATGGAGAATTCCGTTTCATAATCATTATTTAATGTCTGAAGCAGCCAGAAACCACTGGCAATGAAGAAGAAAAATAAAAAAATTAAGA
>ERZ827498.4080-NODE-4080-length-11707-cov-2.785959_pt1 | contig 11707 bp, 5 predicted proteins | sample MGYA00519865_ERZ827498 | MGnify/ENA primary metagenome ERZ827498 (study PRJEB31778, sample SAMEA3449328) | human gut metagenome | biome: human gut; feature: human-associated habitat; material: faeces | place: United Kingdom | collected 2010/2012 ...
CCTCCGGCATGGTGGCCCGCATCGGCTTTGCCATTGCCACCATCACCAAGCCCGACATCCTGATCGCGGACGAGGTGCTGTCGGTGGGCGATTTCCTCTTCCAGCAGAAATGCGAGCAACGTATCAACGAGATGATCAAGCATGGGACGACCGTGCTCATTGTTTCACACGACACCGATCAGATCGAGCGCCTGTGCAACCGCGCCCTTTGGATCGAGAAAAGCCACCTGAAAATGCTCGGAGAAGCCAAGAAAGTTTGCGCGGAATACAGGAACTACGGAAGATAAGCGTTTGTCGGACAAATTGCTGGATTGCGACGATCAGGATGAGCATCCTATGGAAACCTCACAGCCGCGGACGAGCCTTTATGGCCATCCGTTGCGCATCCTGCGCTACCTCTTTGCCATAGCCTTCGCCTTTAGCAAGCAACGTCTTTCCGTTTTGCAGGCAAGAGGATATTGCCCGTAGCTTCCGATTACGGGCAATATACAACGCTGTTTCAAACTAGCTGATCGCACGATGCTACGCCTCGATGAATCTCCTCAGGCCGTTAAGCTCATATGCATCAAGGTATGACAGCGGGCGGCCATCATCGCTTTCGATCCAGAGCCTCTCTTCGTGGCTATACTCGCTTAACGCTGCGGCAGTTTCAAATCCGTTAATGAACGATGCCACACGAGTCAGGATTGCTAATTCCTGACTCGTGAACAAACCGTTGTCAAATTCTTCATTAGGCTTATATATCGCAGCCTCGACCGGACCGTAGAACACCTGCTCCTCTACGAGGTGACCTTGCCGCACCATCTCGCCGAATAGCGCGTCGTACTGGTCGACAATAGGCCCTCGCGGAGCACGAGCGCAAACAAGCCCGGACATCGAGCAAGAAGTCTCGGCGAAGCAAGAGAAATCCGAATAGAACAATGATTTGTTCAGCTTCACCTTACCCAGCATATCGCAATGCGTAGCCATGAAGACGGCCATTTGCACGACACGGTTCCAGTCCAAGCGCCTAAACCCGTTACGCTCATTTGGCGCTTCGTCCGACAGATCCAAACGGAAATTCCCTATGAGAGCATCGCCGAATGCGCTATCGTTCGTCTCGCTTGCTATAAGAGCGCGTGCCGTCCGCCGCGCAGACTCCGCCTGGCTTGCAGGAATCTCACCCACATGCTTATCGATCAACGCAAGCATGTTCTCCGGTCGAGATGCCTGACGTATTGCAGCGTCAATCTGCTTAGTTTGTAACGCACCGTGTTCGTACCGACTAAGCGTCGCACCTCCAAGATTCAGCAACATAGCAAAAGACTTTTGCGTTAGGCCGTATTTTGCATAGGCTTCCCGGATCTCCTCGGGAGATAAAAGGCTCTCTTCGGCTCGATACGCCGCGAACGCGGACTCCAAGTTCGCACGGGATATCTCCTCATCGGCAATAGGCTCACCGCAATGCGGGCATATCGCCTGAAGCTGACGAGCACGCACGTCAATCTTCCTCACGGTAAGAGAGACTATAATTTCGGCTACTTCGGTTTCGACCCTCTCGTCACATTTAGAGCAGTAGATAGACCTCACGCTGCTCATCTCCAAATCTGTAAATCAACGGTCGTTCGCTCTCGTGGAAGGAAATGCACAGGCACCCGATTCCATTTTCGGCTTTAGAACGAGTGACCTTGATGTAGGCCTCAACGTTCCGCCCGCTACATCGAAGTGTCCTTCCGAATACCCATACATCACTTCTACCAGAAATGTGCTTGTCGTCAGCGCATGGCCCATCTACATAATCGCATGTCTTCAAACCTAGCACGATGTCTTTCGCCGTCTCGAAGTCGATGCCCCGGTCGAACATGAACTGAAGGTTCTTCCTTCGTTGCGAGATGATAAACTCGACTTGCGCGAAGGACTTGGTGAGCGCCAGATACTGGCTAACTTTCTTCTTATCCGTCGCCATGGTTCCCTTTTTTTATCAAATGATAAATAGATATTTTAAGAAAGGCAAGGGGTTTACAGGGTGCGGTTCACTAACCGAAGAACATCTTCGTGATAACGCTGCCGACGACCCCACCGAGAATCAGCGTGAGAACATAGCTCAGCAAGATCAACAATCTAAGAAGTAGGGAATCGGAAGACACGTGACCTTTATCGATCAAAATTAAGCTCAGGCCTCAACCTAGCTATAACTTCATCGATCAATTCGGAACGCAAGCGGAAACGCTTAACCGCATCAGAATGAATCACAACGGCACGCCTTCCAACTCCGTTCTCGTAATGAGGCAAGCCAAGACACCAGACGAAAAACTCCTCGTCAGATAACTCGAAGAACTCCTTGCCGAATAACTGCTGAAAAGTTGAAGCATCTTCCTTCGGAAAACAAACAACGTTACCGATTTTGACGGAAGCGAGATTGAGATAGCAGCGTAGAGTCCACTTTTTGATGTTTTCCCTCCCCGCTGAACCCTTGCCCAGCTGGTCAATGTAGCTGTTGAAGACCGCCTGAGAGAAAAGAAGTTCAAACACCTTTCTCCTAACCATCAGGCGATAAGAACCGAAATTAAGTCCCACATTCCTTATGATCTGCATTTCGATAGTGCCGTAACCGCGAACAAGCTGAAGGAGGGAGTTGAGGTTGCACAGATCCCCTCCTACCTGGTGAATCCCCTGCTCTCGAACACGAGCACACGCCCTAGAAACCGGATGCCTCACCGTAACGATATGAGTATCTTCCCCTCTGTTAAGAAAAATTCCATCTTCCATATACAGAAGAATTTCTAGCTTTCTATTGTCGCTTTCCTTAAATGAGCAGCATGCGGGATTTCCACCCAAGCTCTCCAGCTCCTCGACGATGGTCGATATGGACTTAGTAGAAAAGCGCTGCCTAGAAGTTATCGCCCCCAATAAAATGACGAGCAGCAGAAAGGCTACCTGAGTCAATACGGAACTTTTGATTGCCTCGGTCGAAGATATAAACAGAATGAGATAAAAACGGCAGCTCTTCGAAGTCGCGCTGAGGGAGATCGCGACCGCTCGAGCCGCAAGCGATCATCTGTAATCACAAGGGAAAAAGCAGCAAGCCGCCATCTAATACTTTTACTTGTGTATCATTGTTAACGCACGACGCTTGGAGCATCCGCAAAAGCCAAACCATACGAACAACTTAAAAGGATGAATCGAAAAGCTCGATGCACTTGCAGCGCAAAACGATCTCTCTATTGTCGTCAAAGAGATAGGATAACCGTGCCCTATTTTTCAATAATAATTCCCGCATTCAATGCGGAGAAATATATCGAAAAGTGTCTCGCCAGCGCAACGAGCCAATCATTTAAAGATATCGAGATCATTGTCGTGGACGACGGAAGCGACGATACAACGCCCTGTCTTGTTCGAAAGGCTGCAAAGATCGATGGACGAATATCGCTAATATCCCATAAAGCGAACAAAGGTCGACACTCCGCAAGAAAAACGGGCGTGCTTGAAGCCCGTGGCTCGTATATTTTGTTCCTAGATGCTGACGACGAACTCGCCCAAAATGCATGCGAGCTAATCCATGCCCATCTTCTTCAAAGGGATGTCGACCTACTCCACTTCGGAATCGAGGTTCCTGAGGTGGGTACGGTTTCGGAAAGCACCAGGACGTCGCTCGAGCAAGGATCCAATTCCAACATAGGATACCTAGAGAACGAAGAGATACTGCGCGCAACGTTTGATCCTGAAAAAGGGTACAAGGTTGATTGGCAGATTTGGCAACGAGCCTACAAGTCGTCGGTAATCAAGGAAGCATTTTCCCGTATGGCCGACAGACGATTGAATCGAGCCGAAGACGGATACGAATTTTTCGTTATTGCCGCCCTTTCGAAAACTCACGACTCAAGGGACAACGAAAAGCTCTATCGTTACTTTCACGGCAGAGGGATAACTGGAGAGAGCCCCATATCCGCAGATGAGTTTGGTCGGTTTTGCGAACAATTCAAAGAATGCATCATCGCCACCAGAGCTTTTGCGGCTGAAAACGAGAATCCCACCACTTTGAAATGTTTCTCAGGTTATGTCGATAAGAATCTAGAGCTTTTGTCTAACGATTGGTATAGGCGCGTGCGCGAAGACGAAAAGCCCGAAGCATTAAAGCATTTCAAGTCAACCTTCGGGGAAGATAGGACAGCGAGGGAGCTATATCGCTTCGCCAGAGACGAATCTTATGCGCTTCTGCAAAGAAAGAATTTCACGAACGAAGAGCTCTCGCACGCACAAGCCCTTTACGACAGCGCAGAGCGGCTCCTAAACGAATTACAAGATTCCACTATTAGCAAAGGATGTTACACGATGAGAGCAAAGGCTCACTCCCACATTACCGACTTAGAGAAAAACGCTTTGCTCCAAGCAAGAGAGAAGTCTCCTGTGAAGATTTTCGTGTCATCGCACAAGAATGCCGTTGTGCCGCAATCAAGCATTTTCATCCCCGTTCAAGTTGGCTCAAATAATTCCGAAGTAAGCTTTCCTGGGTATTGCAAAGATAACGAGGGGATCAATATCTCGGATAAAAACCCGAGGTTCTGCGAACTCACAACTCAGTATTGGGCCTGGAAGAACATCGAGGCGGATTACTACGGATTTTGCCATTACAGGCGTTACTTTAATTTCTCTCGCGAGATCTTCGAGGAAAACCCCTACGGCGAGATCATCGACGGCTCCATCGATAACGAAGCTGCCCAGAAATACGGATTTGATGAGAAGAGAATTCTGTCCGAGATCGAAGGTTTTGACGTCATCACAACGGGCTTTAAGGACCTCCGAGATTTTCCAGGGTCTTTCTCCACTCCCCTCGAACAATACAAAAGCGCCCCGATGCTTCACGACGAAGACCTATTGCGAGTATGCGACATTCTGAAGAGCAAGCACCCTGAATACGAGCAAGATATCGCAACTTTCCTTGAAGGAAACCACTCATGCTTCTGCAATATGTTCATCATGAAAAAAGAGGTGTTTTTCGACTACTGCGAATGGCTTTTCCCCATATTGTTCGAGTTTGATGACACAACTGACATGGCGCTGTATAGCCGAGAAGCTCTTCGCACGCCTGGTCATTTAGCTGAAAGACTCCTGAATATCTATCTTATCCACGGGAAGCGCACGGGCGCAAGCTGGAAGATGAAAGAACTGCAATGCGTCCATTTCGAGAAACCCGAAGATAAAGGTTATCTTGAACCTGCGTTTGACGGATCTGCCATTCCTGTCGTTTTCGCGGCAGACAACAACTACTCCCCCCAGCTTGCAGTTGCCCTACATTCACTTGTAGACAATGCGTCTTGCGATACTCTGCTCGATCTAGTGGTTTTAACGAGAAATATCTCTCAAAAGAACTCAAACAAAATATTCGAATGCGTAGCGGGAAACCGCCCAAATGTATCGCTTAGATTTTACGACGTCTCAAATTACGTCAAAAACCATAAGCTCGAAGCTAACGCGCACATCAGCACTGAAACCTATTACCGATTCCTTATTCAGGCTATACTGCCAGACTACGATAAAGTGCTGTATCTCGATTCCGATCTCGTCATCAATGCGAATGTCCAAGATCTGTACAACACCGATCTTGGCAGCAACCTCCTAGGTGCTGTTCTCGATGCAGATTACCTGGGAAATTTAAACATGAAAGACGGAGAGCGAATTAAGTACTCCAAAGACACCCTCCACATGGACGATCCCTACACCTACTTCCAAGCTGGTGTCCTCCTCTTCAACACCAGGGCCATGCGCGCGCTTCACACATTGAAGGAATGGCTCGATTTCGCATCAGTTCCATACTTGTATAACGATCAGGACATTCTCAATATGCACTGCGAAGGAAGGGTTACGTACCTTGATTTCGAGTGGAATATGATGATCGACTCAGGCAGGCTCGCAAACGTAATAACTTACGCACCAGAACCTGTTCTTTCAGCCTATCTAAAATCGAGAACCAACCCGAAGATCATCCACTATGCTGGAGGCGTAAAGCCTTGGAACGAGCCCAATTGCGACTTTGCAAGCGTGTTCTGGTCCTATGCTAGAAACACGCCGTTCTATGAAGAGCTTATCGCTCGATTGGCCGATAAGCAGATCAAGTCAAACGAAGAAGAGGTATACAAATACGTTATCAACAGGCATTCAAGGAGAAGCTGGAAACGGAAAATTGCTGACTTTTTCTTGCCCTACGGATCTAAGCGAAGGGAATACTTTAAAAAGATGGGTCGGCGAGCTTAATATGTTCGACGAATAAACCTCAGTTGCCCATATCGGTTCCTACGTTATCAATCTCTTAAGACTCTTGCTACAGCGGAATACACTCACCGCAGCAAGAGCCTTCTTCGCCTCAAGCTAACCTTAATATCGTCAAGAAATTAAGGAAGCGAATGCCCTGCCTTGCATCTCTTAAGCGAAATAACGCAGGAAAAGACAATCAAGCCTAGAAAGGTTAGCGAGGACGATAAGAGACTGAAATAAAGAGGTCCCCTATCGTATTCAAGCTCGACGGTGTGTTCCCCTGCAGTTATCGGAGCGCCCACAAATCCTAAGTTGATTACAAACGATTCGACATTTTCCCCATCGATATACACGTTCCAATTCTTATCCCAAGGGATTGAAGTAGCGAGATAGCCATCAGAGTCCATGACCACAGAACCCTTAAGCTCGCCATTATGGTATTCATCCACAGCCTTCGCGGTTGACAGTCGCTCGTTTGCGGCATTTTCAAATGCGGAAAAATAATCATTGCAACAAAGCCGAACCTCGATATCGTCAACCTCAACTTCAGACACAGCGTTTACCCCAACGACTGACACCTTCAAATGGGTAAAACCTTTATTTTGAACAGGAACATATATCATCTCCTCACCAGCCGCAGTGTAGTAGTTTACAGTAGACAACTCCCCAGTTTGCGGATTAGACAAAGAAGCCTCTAGCGTGACATTACCGCTAGTGGTGGATTCAGCATCAAGACGCATAGACACCTCAACATACCCACCATATGATGAAGTGTCAGGAAACGACACATCAGCATCCTGCTCCCGTGTAGCCGTAGAATCAGTAGACGCAAGGACTTTTCCTGTAGATCGGACACCGTTCATGTCATGAAGCTCATGCTGAGATGATCCTCGCATATCATCAGGCACAACCGCAGTGTCGAGCATTTGCAAATCCCTATCAGAACGATTTACCTGATCAAGCTCATCAGCCGATATAACATCATCGCTCGCATACCCATACAGTAAAGGCAGGGCATACGCATTCTCCATGATACGATATATCCCATCATCTGCCACAACCTCATATCCATAGGGAGTATACAAGTCCACCCTACTCGAGGGATAAACTAAGTATTTCACGCCCAGCAGGGAGTTGATCGCATCATCATAGAAGCCGTAGACATACCTCGTATATCCCAAGCTCTCCACGTAATCATTCCCAACCGCAGAAAGGTAATCTGTCATTTGCTGACTCATTCCCGCTCCGCCAATATACGCCTGGGTTCCCAGATACGTCATCGCCATCGAACGAGTTAACATCGCGGTCTTGTAATCTATGCGATATGTATCCTCAACTAGATCGGACACAGCTAAAACAGGGTCTTCTGGATCATAGCCAAACTGAGCTGCGTAGTCCTCATCAGTGATGTGAGTAGCCTGGGTAACCTGCTTGTAATTCTGCAAGAGCAATTCGCACGGCACGGCAACCATGGCTAACGCAATGCAAACTTTGACAACCGTTTCGTGTGACGAAATACGTAATATGCAAAAAACCACCACGTAAAATAGCAAGAACAGAACAGCAAGAAGAAGATATTTCCAGTGAATCTCATCGAGAATGGTCGAAGTCGCAATCTCTAAGACAATGAGTAACGCCACAGCCCAAGCAAGAATTGCAGGGCATTTTGCATTTTTCCAAAGTTGGTCAATCCCGAGCGTCCCCATAAATAGAAAGACTGCAATCAACCAACATGACGACTGTCTGAAGTCATCACCTGGCACAGAAAAACCGTTGAGAAGATAACGAAAACCGCTAAAGAAGAAATACAGAAGAGCCACCGCGAGTATGGTCAAAAGCCAAGCTTTTTCCCTCCTGGTCTTCCCCAAGAAAGCAAAAGGTAAACCGAGCAGAGGTAAAAGCCCAAAATATAGATAGGGAGAATTGAGATAATTTGTCGAACCCGTATACGTAGACATGGTGCCTAGAGCACTTGTTGAAAACAGCTTAACAATCTCCTCGGAAAGCAAGGTCGACGACGATAATTCAAACAAGTCGGAAACACCGAAATGAGCCCCCCCGATATCACTAGAAATCCTAGAACTCTGCGAGAACATATCAGCAACGGGCACAAGGGCGGGCATAGCAATCAAAACACCCGCCGACACAAGCAAGAACAACTTGAGTACAAATTTAAGCAGACGTTTAATATTCCAATCATTGCTCCAAGAGTAGCCTATTCTAAAAACAGCGTATCCAAACAGAACGATAAAATACAGCACGAAAGGATAGATTCCCCCAGCTAGCAACGGCGTAGCGATAACAAAGGGGAGTGCCAAGAATTTCGAGTTACAAGCGTAAAACCTCTCGAAGGCCCACAACATGGCAGCAACGACAACCACTTCAAGCGAGTAGAACGTCCAAGGAGCAAGAGCAATAATTCGAGAGCAAAAAGCACAGCACAATCCAGATACAAACTGGGTTTTATACGTTACACCAAGATAACCGCTAAACAAGTAGAAGAAAACACCTGCCAGCACTACCTTTAGCATCTGAGAAGCCAACATCATCCACGGAACCGCAGATGAGCCAAACATCATCGGAAGATAGTCTGGGTTTAGGGTTTGAGCAGTCACCGATCCCAAATATTGATACTGATTCCAAAACGAATAATCGCCGTTAGCAACTCGAGAAGCTTCGTTGAGAATAAAAGGAACAGTTTGACCAATGCTGTCGGATCCAACTCCCGCATATATCAGTAAATCAGGACATAGAAGATATCGCCAGTAAAGAAGGCATGTCATTATGACGAGAACGGAAAAAAACCCAAGGAACCGAAAGGTGCCCGTTCCCTTCAGATCTCTTATTCCTGTCTTCAATCCGCCAGCAAGAACCACTTTTTCATCCTTCATATCGTTTTGCTCGCCAATTCGCAAAGCTTACCAGAGCCCGTATTGCTCGATCATGCTCGCGATGTTCATGCCGTAGCCGTCAGTGGCGGCCCAGCCCTCGCCCGTGGGGTTGTTGGGGATGCCGAGCCACTGAACGTACTCGGAAACGCCACGCGTCACATAGGAGAAGCGCGGGTCGACGCACGCGTTGTTCAGAGGCTCGTTGTTCGCATAAGCCTTCAGATGCTGAACCTGCGCGCGAATGCCCGTCCTCACATCGGGAAACGACGCGCCCGCAGCGCCCGATCCCACGGCTCCCAGGCCCGCGAAGTTGAACTGGCCGATGCTCACATCGCCACCGAAGCGCAGCCAGCCGGTCTCGAGCATAGCCTGGCAGAAGACGACCTGGGGGCGAATACCCTCGGCGACCGACTCCTCGTAAACGATACGGCAGAACTCCTCCACGCTGCCCGCACCGCCGCGCGCGAGCTCCGCTGCGGGATAGCGCGCACCCGACGCCTTGAACGCTGCGATCAGCGAGTCGGCGGAAGCATAGCGCGAACCTGAGACATAGTAGAGCTCCTGGGACTTATACGGAAAGAAGGTCTCCCCCTTGCCGTAGTAATGGTAGTACGCGCCGTCGAGAACCCAACCCGTCATCAGCACGCCCTCGTCGTTGGAATAATACCACTTGCCATCGACGGTGTACCAGCCCGTCCACAAATGTCCGTCGTCGCGGTCGAGGCGGTAGCGCTTGCCGTCGTGGTCGAGCCAGCCGCGGCGCATCGCGCCGTCGTCGCCCGCGAAGTAGCGGCGCCCGTCGGCGTCGAACCAGCCGATCGCGAGCGCGCCGCCGCGGGCCGGGTCGTAGTAGAAGCGCGAGCCCGAGGATCCGGTCAGCCAGCCCATCACAAGCGCGCCGTCAGCATCGGCGTGGTACCAGCTGCCCTCGGCGAACAGATCGCCGGTCCACAGATGTCCGTCGTCGCGGTCGAGCCGATAGCGCTTGCCGTCGAGGTCAAGCCAGCCGCGGCGCATCGCGCCGTCGGGGTCGGAGTAGTAGTAGACGCCGTCAACGGTGTAGAAGCCCGTCCACAGATGTCCGTCGTCGCGGTCGAGGCGGTAGCGCTTGCCGTTCAAGTCGAGCCAACCGCGCTGCAGCGCCGCACTCTCGGGGCTGAAGTAGTACTCCTTCCCCCCTATTTCGAACCAACCTCTGACAGCGACGCCATCCGCGCCGAACCACAGCGTGTCACCGCCAATGGTCCTCCACGCGTTCGTAACCATCGTGGAACCCTCGTACCAACGCCAGCGACCATCCTCGCCAAGTACCCACTTGCCAACGCCGAGCCCGTACTGCGCGGCAATGCCCTTCGCATCGGCCACGCCGAGCGCACGAAGGTTGTCTTCATTACCGAGAAACGCTGCGTCTTTCGGGTTCGAAACGAAAGCATGCTCGACGATGATGCCCGGGATTCCCGCCCAATGGGCCTCGTCGATTACCGTGAAATAGTCGGCGATGCTTCCATCGGGGAAAGTCTCACCGCTCGTCGAATCGGACCAATAGATATCGCGCTCCGTAAGCCCCAGACCCGTGATCTGTGCGAGGATCTTCTCCGCGAGCTCTTTGCCCGCGACATGGACCTCTTCATAGAGATAGCTGCTGTCGTTGGGAATGATGACCTCTGCTCCATGAGCAGAGGAGTTCGTCGAGGAATTGATATGCAGACTCACGAAAACGTCCGCGCCCTGAGAAACCGCGTAACGCACGCGCTCGCTCAAGCCGACGTAGAAGTCGCCGCTGCGCGTCATCACAACGCGCACGCCGGAGTAGCGCTCCAGCTCGGCCTTGCAGTACTTGGCGATCTTCAGCGTGAGGTCCTTTTCAGAAAGACCGTCGCCCTGAGCGCCGCCGTCCCTGCCGCCGTGACCCGCGTCAAGAGCGACCACAAGGTCGCCATCGCGCGCGCTCGCGGGATCGGCGGCCGTCGAAAGAACCTGCACGCCCGCGGCGGCGTCAAGGGCAGCTGAAACGCTGTCGCGCGCCTCGAGCGCGCCCTCATCGTTCAGCGTGAACGCACGAACGGCGTCTCCCTCCGCTGCGTCAGCGCCCTGACCCAAATCGGTCTCGACAAAGAAGCGGTAGACGTTCTGAGCGTCCTCGCGGAAGGAGACCTTCTTCGCTTCCCGCGCATCGCTCTCCGCGAACTCGAGAGACGCGATACGGTAAGCTCCCTCGCCGAGATCAGCGCCCGCCACCTTGAACAGCAGGGCGCCGACGACGGCGTTATCAAGCTCGACGCTCAGAGCATCGCCGGTTGCCTCGTCCACAAGCTCGAGCGTCGCGCTCTCGGCCACACGCGTATCGTCGGAGAAACCGACGACTATCAGCTGATCGTCGGACGTGGTCATCTCGGGTCGCGCGATGAGCACATAGCTCACCTCGGCAACCTCCTCGCGCGCCACGGCGATGCCCGCCTGCGCTTGCTCCTCCGCAGAGGGCGCGGGCGCTTCGTCATGCGCGTCCTCCGCGGGCTCGAGCGCTTTCTGCGCAGAAGGTGCCGACTGTGCGCTCGTTGCAGGCGCCTCACCCTCGGGACCGGGCG
>ERZ827498.4085-NODE-4085-length-11693-cov-2.889070_pt1 | contig 11693 bp, 10 predicted proteins | sample MGYA00519865_ERZ827498 | MGnify/ENA primary metagenome ERZ827498 (study PRJEB31778, sample SAMEA3449328) | human gut metagenome | biome: human gut; feature: human-associated habitat; material: faeces | place: United Kingdom | collected 2010/2012 ...
TGCCGACGCAGATGTACGACTCGAACGGGCTCTTCGCGCGGCGCGCCACAAGGACGCAGCGGACGATGATCGCCGTCAGCAGCGCCAGCGCCAGCAGGCACCCGATCATACCCAGCTCCTCGCCGATGGTGCAGAAGATGAAGTCCGTGTGCCGCGCCGGAAGGCTCCACGCGTTGCTGCTCTGCGTCTGGGTGCCGTGGAGATACCCCTCGCCCGTCAGCTTTCCGCCGCCGAGGGCCATCAGGCCGCGCGTCTGCTGCCAGCCGACGCCCTGCGGGTCATAGTCGTGGTGAAAGACGACGTAGAAGCGCTCTTTCATATAGCTGCTGACCTTGTCGTATTCCCACAGCAGAAAAAACGCGATTCCACCGCCGAGCAAACCCATCACAAACCAGCGGATGGCCACGCCCGCGGCAAAGGCGACGCAGGCGAAGATGAAGATATAGACGAGGGCGCTGCCCATATCGGCGGAGACCTTATAATAGATGCCGACGAGCGCCAGCAGATGGACGCCCAGCATCGCGACCGACGGGACGCTCTTGAGGTCGCGGTGCTCCTTGAGCCAGACGAGCTGATACGCCAGCACGAGGATGAACGTCAGCTTCACCAGCTCCGCGGGCTGGATGCTGACCGGGAAGCCCGGGAACTTCAGCCATGCGCGGTTGCCCGTGCCGTCCGAGCGGCCGAAGGGCGTCAGCAGCAGGAGGATGAAGCCGAAGTTGAACATCGTCAGCCACTTCCACTTTTTCACGACCTCGGACAGGTCGACCATGGAGACAAGCAGATACAGCACCACGCCCAGCACAAGGGCGCAGCCCTGAATAATCACAAGGCGGTTCGTCTGCATATAGCGGGTGGCGCTGTAGACCATGGTGATGCCGAACAGCGTCGCCGCGCAGCACAGCGCCAGCAGGATCATGTCCGCCTGCTGCAGCACGTCCGCCAAAAAGTTTTTCGCGCGTCGGAACATAGGCTCTCCTTTGAGATTCGGGTGGTTTTCATAAGTTATTATAGTTTACCACAAGAAGTTTTTTCTGTAAACGGGGCTTTCTCTCTTTTCTTTTGTTTTTTTCTGTGCTATAATGCATTGATTTGAGCGAAAGCGGACATTTTGAGGGAATGGGGGTTCGTCTATGGAATATCTCTGTCACAGCCCCGCCGAGACGGAGGCGCTCGGCGAGCGGCTGGGAAAGCAGCTGCACCCCGGCGCGGTCATCGCCTACGAGGGCGGGCTCGGCATGGGGAAAACGGCCTTCACGCGCGGCCTTGCGCGCGGGCTTGGCTGCCGCGGCCGGGTGACGAGCCCGACGTTCACGATCGTGAACGAGTATGAGGGCCGCATCCCGCTGTTTCACTTCGATATGTACCGTCTCGACAGCGCCGACGAGCTCTTTGACATCGGCTGGGACGACTATCTCGAGCGCGGTGGCGTGTGCGCCGTCGAGTGGAGCGAGAACGTCGCGGACGCCATCCCGCCGGACGCCGTGCGCGTCGCGATCGAGCGCGCGCCGGGCGGCGATGACTGCCGCCGCATCACCATCACAGGAGGGGAGCCGATTTGAAGATTTTAGCGCTGGAGACGTCGGCGAAAAGCGTCTCCGTGGCCGTGACGGAGGACGGCGTGCCGCTGGCCTCGAGCTATCAGAATACGGGACTGACCCACAGCCGTACGCTCATGCCGCTACTGGATGCGATGCTCACAAGCAGTGGCCTGGAGCTGCAGGACATGGACGCGCTGGCCGTGGCAGCGGGGCCGGGCAGCTTCACGGGGCTGCGTATCGGCGTCTCGGCGCTGAAGGGGCTCGCGTGGGCGGCGGAGAAGCCCTGCTGCGGCGTCTCGACGCTCGAGGCGATGGCCAGGAACCTCGCACATATGGACGCGCTCATCGTCTGCGCGATGGACGCGCGGCGCAATCAGGTCTATAACGCGCTCTTCCGCGCCCGCGGCGGCGCGCTCGAGCGGCTCACGCCCGACCGGGCGATCGGCATAGAGGAGCTTGCCAAAGAGCTGGCGGATATTTCCGCAGAAACTGGCAAAATAGTGGTTGGCGACGGGGCGCAGCTGTGTTATACTGGTCTATTGGAACAGGGCGTTTCCTGTACGCTCGCCCCGGCGGCGCTGCGGATGCAGAATGCCGTCGGCGTGGCGCTCTGCGCCGAGGAGATGGTGCGCCGCAGCGAGACGACGAGCGCGCGCGACCTCGTGCCAGTCTATCTGCGCCTGTCGCAGGCGGAGCGAGAGCGGCTCGCGAAGGGTCTGAAGATCACCGTCGACTGAGTTTGTTAACCCATTCAAAATTTTATCATATGAGGAGAAGAACGATGTTTAGCGAAAAAGTACACGTCATGGATCACCCCCTGGTTGCACACAAGCTGTCCATCATGCGCGACAAGAACACCAGCGTCAAGGATTTCCGCGAGCTGGTCAGCGAAATCGGCATGCTCATCACCTACGAAGCAACCCGCGACCTGCCCATGACCACCAAGCACATCGAAACGCCGATCTGCGAGATGGACGCGCCGACGCTTGCCGGTAAAAAATTCGCGGTTGTTCCCATCCTGCGCGCAGGTCTCGGTCTGGTCGACGGCGTTCTGCGCATGGTTCCGTCCGCCCGTGTCGGTCACATCGGCATGTTCCGCGACGAGGAAACGCTTGAGCCGCACGTCTACTTCTGCAAGATGCCCAAGGACATCGCCGACCGTGACATCATCATCGTCGACCCGATGCTCGCCACCGGCGGCTCCGCCGACGCGGCCATCTCCGAGATGAAGAAGCGCGGCTGCAAGAACATCAAGCTCATGGTGCTCGTCGCCGCCCCCGAGGGCATCGAGTATCTGACGAACAAGCACCCCGACGTCGAGATCTACGCCGGCGCGGTGGACAAGTGCCGCTTCTGCACGGTTTCCAACTTCGAGACGGGCACCGAGATGTGCACTTGCGTGACGGCGTGCCCCACGGGCGTGCGCATCTTCGGCGACTTGGATGATCCTGACGGTGAATTGGTCAAGGAGATCAACCGCACGCATGCCGAGCCCATCGGCGGCAGCTTGACCAAGTCCAAAGTCTATTACGTGAGGTGATGGTGAAATGATGTACGAACCTATCTGGAGCGGCATCATCGCCTGCTACCTGTTCCTCGGCGGCCTGGGCGGCGGCGCCTTCGCCACCTCGGCGTTTTTGGCCTGGCGTCACCCCGAGGCGGTCAACATGCGCAAGATCGGCCACGTCGTGGCTCCCGTGGCGGTTATCATCGGCTTGCTTTTGCTGATGTTCGACGCGACCGCGGGCTTGCACAACCCGCTGCGCTTCGCGCTTTTGCTGACGAACTTCGGCTCGGTCATGACGTGGGGCGTCGTCATCCTGGCGGCGTTCACCGTGGTGGCCCTGGTGGCGCTGGTGCTCGACCTGCTCAAGCGCAAGGTGCCCATGTGGCTTGAGATCGCGGGCGCGGTGCTGGGCATCTGCGTGGCCATCTACACCGGCTGCCTGCTGGGCGTGTGCAAGACCTTCCCGCTGTGGAACAACGCGCTTCTGCCCGTGCTGTTCTTGGTGTCGGCGGTTTCCACCGGCATGGCGTCGGTGCTTCTGGGCGGCGTGTTCCGTCATCCCGAGGAGTTCAACCGCGTCGGCGTGCTGAAGAAGTTCCACTTCTGCTTCCCGGTCATCGAGATGTTTCTGGTCGCGAGCCTGCTGTTCATCACAGTGACGAACTCCGAGGCGGGCTTCAACTCGGTCATGGCGCTCGTTGCCGGCAAGTACGCCGTCGTGTTCTGGGTGCTGCTCATCATCGTGGGCCTGGTCGCCCCGACGGCGCTCGAGACGTGGCTTCTGTTCTTCAGCCCGCGTGAGTTCGAGGAATCGCGCAAGGCTCACATGATCAGCGCGTTCTCCGATATCGGGGTGCTGGTGGGCGGCTTCGTGCTGCGTCTTTTGATCCTCGTCGCGGCGCTGCCGATCACGTTGATCACCCCCTGGGTGCTGTAGCCTCCTCTCTGCCCGCGCCCCTTTCCTAAGCTTCGCGCCTGACGGTTGCGGGGCTTAGGTTCGGAGCGCGGGTGTGTCTTCGTCTGCATCGCGCCGGATGCGGCGCGGCACGGTGGCGTGCTCACGGAATCGCGAAGGCAGGATGACCGAAATCAGGGCTGCTGCCAAGGATGTATCGTGTAACAGGCAGTGTTGCGAAAAGCGAAATCGCTTTTCGCGGCAGCGGACACTTGCGGCTTCGGTCGGATTTTGTATTAGAGAGCAAAGCGGTAGCGCATCAACCTAAGCAGCTTTTAAGTACGCGTAGGCGATCGACCGAGTTCTCCAGAATCCTGTCCACCATGCCTTCCACGGGATTATCGAGGGTTCCCAGAGAAGGGGTTTCCAGGGATTCGACCACTTCTCGCACAACCCTGTCAAACGCGTTCAGGCTGATGTCCATGTCTACGGCAAGGGTAATGATGTCTCGTTCGTCGATGGCGGCGATTGTTCGATGATCTCCTATATCGAACGGCATGTCGGTTGAGTATCCGGTGAGGGGGATACAGGTGACGTCGTACATCGGGGCGAGCCTGCGGCTCGTCCATTTTCGGTTGTACAGCAGGGAAAAATTCTTGAGAGGCGCGTCGAGCTGGCGGTGAGTGTTGCCATGAGGGCGGGGTTGCTCCTCATTCCGTCGACAAGATCGGATCTTACCGGTTCGTAATGGGGTTCGTATTCAGTTTGGCTCGCTGCCTCGGATACGAAGGTGAGGGCGCCTATGCATTCGCAGCCTAAGCGCTCGAGTATTGCGAGGTAGTTGGATTGGGGGAGCTGGTAGAGCTCGGCCAGATTTCCGTAGACCTCGCCTTCGGGAAGAAGTCCTCTGAAGAACGGCCCGAACTCCTCGATGGAGTAGGGGGCGATGTCGAGTGGTAGAAGTTCGGATATTCCTAGTTCTCCAAGCGAAAGGGCGCGGTCGACGTATTCGGGGTCGTAGGCGAAGCTCGCCGTTTCTCCGACTTCATAGTCGATTCTTCCTACGAAGTCGGGATGGCCCTCGCGATCCCTGGAGACGAGGATTCCCATGTTACTCCCCTCTCACTTTGGCGAACAGATCGATGCCGAGCGTCATGCAGACGCGAATTACCTGCTTGATGTTGCCTCCAGCGACACCTCGCTCCAATTCCCCAATAAAGCGAGGAGAGCAGTTGCAGGCGTCGGCCAGCTCCACCTGGGTGAGTCCGAGATGCTTCCTTCGCTTTCGTATGATGATTCCCAAGTCTTCGGCGTTGCTGAGCTTTCCGCTGGAATTTCTTGGTTTAAGCGGGACGAGGGCGTCCATGGCATTCCTTTCGATAGTTCTTCCCATTTGGGATGATATCATATAGAACAAGAGCAATATTCCCAAATGGGAAGTTCAATAGACGATGCAGCACAGTCAAAAAAAGCAAGCATGACGCTGCCTTCTACCATAGATGAGCGATCATTCCTAAATCTATTATTCGGCTGAGTCTGATGGCGAGCTCACTGCGGCTTATAGCGTATTTGGTGGTGCTCGGGAGTGGCCCTTCTACTATTATGGGGAACCTGCAACAGGTCACACTACGCTTTATTCTCAACTCTGTTCAAGGATTCCTCGTCGGTTACGGTAGAGTGCTTTGTTACAATAAAGTGCAGTTTTGCAAAATCCCACTAGAAGGAATGCGATGCTGATCCCTGCACATTATGCGGGGGGGGGCTCTCAAGGATAGTTTGCCTCTCCCAGGCAAACTGCGATGACGCCCCGTTCGGCGTTCGTTCTCTAGACTCCTTGCATCGTGCTCTTCTCGCGGGAGTCGTCGCTTCCGAAGGCGAAGCGTCTCATGGTTTTCCAACGGTCGGTGCGTAAGCCATGCAGCCGGCCTTCTTCGACAACAGAACCTCCATTCTCAAAGACGACCTCGTGCGTGAGATGCGCGAGGGCAGCGTCGTCTCGGTGGCGTCGTCGGTGTTCTCCATGTACGCCTACCGCGAGCTGCGCGAGCAGCTTGATGAGGTCGACGCGTTCAGGTTCATCTTCACCTCGCCGACCTTCCTCGCCGACCGCGCTAAGAAGGAGCAGCGCGAGTTCTACATCCCGCGTCTCGATAGGGAACGCGGCGTGGGCGGAACCGATCTTGAGATACGCCTGAAAAACGAGATGACGAGCAAGGCCATCGCGGTTGAGTGCGCGGAGTGGGCACGCAAGAAGGCGACGTTCAAATCGTTTCGCGGAGCTGCTGCGCTGCCGCCCGTGCTTACCCTCGACACCGGCGAGGATGCGTGCGCGTACCTGCCCATGAACGGTTTCACCACCGTTGAACTGGGCTGTTCGGCTCAAGCGAGCTCTTACAACGTGATATGCCGTCAAGATTCGACCACGTCTCGCAGCTTGCTGGCCACCTTCGAGGCGGCGTGGGGTTCCGACGATCTCGACGACGTGACCGGGGCGGTCATCGAGAGCATCGCGCAGATGTATCGGGAGAACCCGCCTGAGTTGGTGTATTACGCGGCTTTGCATCGCATCTTCCGTGAGTTTTTGGATGACATCACGGTGGACGAGCTGCCGAAGGAAGGCGCGCGTTTTCGCGAGAGCAGGATATGGAACCTGCTGTACGACTTCCAGCGTGATGCGGTGCTGGCCATCATCAACAAGCTGCAGACCTACGACGGGTGCATTTTGGCCGACTCGGTGGGTCTGGGCAAGACGTTCACGGCGCTCGCGGTGATCAAATACTACGAGAGCCTGAACCGCAACGTCTTGGTGCTGTGCCCCAAGAAGCTGGGTGACAACTGGCTCACGTACCGCAACAATCAACGGAACAACCCCATCGCGCAGGACCGTCTGCGCTATGACGTGCTGTATCACACCGACCTCTCGCGCAAGCGCGGCACGTCGGCGACGGGGCTCGACCTGGAGACTATCAACTGGGGCGCGTACGATCTGGTCGTCATCGACGAGTCGCACAATTTCCGCAACGGGCAGGACGGCTCGCGTGAGGCGAAGGACGGCGAAGAGCCGAAGGAGAATCGCTACGCGCGCCTGCTGAACCGCGTGGTGCGCGACGGCGTGCCCACCAAGGTGCTCATGCTGTCCGCCACGCCGGTGAACAATCGGTTCCGTGACCTGCGCAATCAGCTTGCGCTGGCGTATCAGGGCGACCCTTTGGAGTGGTCGGAGCGCTTGGGGCTCGAGTCGAACGTGGAGGACGTTTTCCGCCGCGCTCAGGCGGCGTTCACCAAATGGTCCGAGCTCGACGCCGATCAGCGCACCACCGAAGCGCTCACGAACGCGCTCGATTTCGATTTCTTCCGCGTGCTCGACCAGGTGACGGTTGCGCGTTCGCGCAACCACATCCAGCGCTACTACGACGCTGCGGCCATAGGTCCTTTCCCGCAGCGCAACAAACCCGTCAGCCTGCGTCCCGACCTGTCCACGGTCGAGACCAACGCGACGTATGACGCCATCGCCTCGCGCCTGCATGGGCTGGAGCTTTCGATTTACGTGCCCATCGGGTACGTTTTACCGAGCAGGCTTTGGAAGTACGAGGACGAAAACGGCAACGTTTCGGTCGCCGGTCGCGAGAAGGGCGTTCAGCGCCTGATGGCGGCGAACCTCCTTAAGCGTCTTGAGAGCTCGGTGGCGTCGTTTAGGCTGACGCTCGAGCGCGTGCACGCCAATATGACGCATACGCTCGATGCCATCGCCGCGTTCGGTGCGAGCGGGGCATCGGATCCTGCCAGCCTCGAGTTCGATCAGGACGGATGCGACTACGATGCGGACGACGCCGAGGCTGCGGAGTTCATGGTGGGCAAGAAGGCTCGCTACGATCTGCGTGATATGGATTGGGTGAGCTGGGAGCGCGATATTCAATCCGACGTCGTCATCGTCGAGGATCTGCTGGCGCTCATCGCCGACATCGATCCCGCGCACGACGCCAAGCTCGTCGAGCTGAAGCGCATCATCAGCGAGAAGGCGACGTGTCCCATCAACCCGGGTAATCGCAAAGTCATCGTGTTCACGGCGTTCGCCGATACCTCTCATTACCTCTACGAGCAATTGCGCCCCCTTGTGGTGGACGAGCTGGGGCTTGGCATGGCAGAGGTCACGGGCGCTGCGGGCGGCAAGACCACGGTGCCGGGCGTGCGCGGCGACCTGTCGGAGATACTCACATGCTTCAGCCCCGTTTCCAAGGAGCGCGATACGGTGTACCCGCGTCTGGCGGGCAAGGACATCGACGTTCTTATTGCCACGGACTGCATTTCCGAGGGGCAGAACCTCCAAGACTGCGACCTGCTGGTGAACTTCGACATACATTGGAACCCGGTGCGCGTGGTTCAGCGCTTCGGCCGCGTGGACCGCATCGGGTCGAAGAACGATCGCATCCAGCTGGTCAATTTTTGGCCGAACGTCGAGCTGGACAAGTACATCCAGCTGAAAGAACGCGTCGAGAACCGCATGCACGCCACGGTCATGGCGTCGACGGGCGATGACGATTATCTCAACGAAGATGAGAAGGGCGACCTTGAATACCGCCGTGCGCAGCTTGAGCAGATGCAAAGCGAGGTGGTCGATCTCGAGGATGTGAGCGGTGGTGTGTCCATCACCGATTTGGGCTTGAACGACTTTCGCATGGACCTCGTGGCGTATCACGAGGTCAACCCCGATATCGAGCGTGTGCCTGCCGGCATCAACGCCGTGGTGGCGGGCGACGAGCCCGGCATCATCTTCGTGCTGCGCAACGTCAACCAGCAGCTTGACGCCACGCTGCGCAACCCCGTGCATCCGTTCTACCTGGTGTACGTGAAAGATGACGGCGAGGTGCTGCACGGCTACCTCGATCCCAAGGAGACGCTCGACGCCATGAGGCGGTTGTGCCGGGGGAAATCGGAGCCGGATGCCGCGCTCTGCCGTGCGTACAATCGCGCCACCAAGGACGGGCGCGACATGGGCCACGCCTCGAAGCTGCTTGAGGCGGCGGTGCTTTCGATGGTGGACGAGAAGCGCGAGGCGGATATCGACAGCTTCTTCAGCGCGGGCACCACGAGTTTTCTGGAAAACGACGTGGCGGGGCTCGATGACTTCGAGCTCGTGTGCTTTTTGGTGGTGAGGTAGATGTTCGGTCTGCCCAGCACGGTGGAGGTGCATCAGCCGCTGCCGAAAACCGCGTTTTACCAGCGCTTATCGCTTGCGGCTCCCGTTAAGGACGAGTTCGTGCATGGCATCGACGCGCTGTGCGTGGTCGGCGCCGTCAAGGAGGCCACGTGCGGCATCCCCGCAGCGGGGGGCGTCGAGGAGATATCCGTCCTGCGCGTGGATTTGAAGTCGCGCGAGGTTCCAAAGCAGGCGCTTGACGCCATCGCGGCTGCGGTGCCGCGCAAGCTTCTCATGGTGTGTTGCCGTGAGGGGACGGCGCGGTTGGCTGCCGTGCGTCGCGGCTTGCATGTTGGCGCACGGTGGGTTTCCGAAGACGAGTTGAATATCGAGCTTGCTGGCGCCTCGCTGGCCGAGGTGTGGGACGGCTTGTGCGCGCAGGTGCTGTTCGACGATGCGGGCGTTCCCGACGTCGATGCGCGCATGGCGCGGGAAAAGAGAATCTCCGAGCTTGAGGCCGAGGCCGTCAAGCTGGAACGGAAGTACGCGAAGGAGGTTCAGCCCGCCAAGCGCAACGCCGCATATAAAGAGTTTCGCGCCGTCAGGGCCGAGCTTTCCGCCTTGAAAGGGGAGTAGGCCATGGAGAAGGTCGACCTGAGCACGGCGAACATCGCCGCCGAGAACGCCGCCAAGCTGGCGGAGCTTTTTCCAGACGTGCTGACCGAGGTGATGGATGAGGACGGCAACGTCCGCTACGGCATCGACGCGGAGGCGTTGCGCGCCCATGTGGGCGACATTGCCGAGGGCAAGCGCGAGCGCTACCAGTTCACCTGGCCCGGCAAGCAGCGCGCCCGCGCCGAGGCGATCCGCCCCATCGACAAGACCATGCGCCCCTGCGTGGAAGAGAGCGTGAATTGGGGCACGACGGAGAACCTCTACATCGAAGGCGACAACTTGGACGCGCTGAAGATCCTGCGTGAGACCTACGCCAGCAAGATCAAGATGATCTACATCGACCCGCCCTACAACACGGGGCATGACTTCGTGTACAACGACTCTTTCGCCCGCAGTGCGGAAGAGGAGCGGATCGAGAGCGGCGCGTTTGACGATGAGGGGAACGTCCTCGATAAGGCTTACAAGCAGAACAACGAATCGAATGGAAGGTTCCACTCTGACTGGTGCTCGATGATGTATCCCAGGCTCGTGCTTGCGCGGGATTTGCTGAGCGAGGACGGGGTGATGTATGTCTCGATCAAAACGCAGGAGTTTGAGAATCTTGGAAAACTCCTGCGTGAGGTTTTCGGAGACAGGGCCTCCATTGCGTGTATTACCTGGGAGTCTGTGACGCAACCGGCCAATGCTGGGGATGCAAAATATGGTGCTCAGCAGAAAAGTGAGTTTATTTTTTTGGTTAGTAAGGGCAGACGTAAATTTGTGCTTCCAGTTGACGGCATAAGCAAGGGCTATCCTCATGTGGGTCGCTTTGGTAGCTGCAGATTTGAGATTATAGAGAAGTCTGATGCGGGTACCGACAGCCGAGAGACAATGAAGTTTGAAATTCTTGGACAAAAGCCGAGGCCTGGGAAGCGTTGGCAAATTGGAGAGTCTACGGCTCGTGAACTCGAAAGAGCTGGCAGAGTCGAACTTGTAGACGGGATTGTTAAAAAAGCTGTTTATCCCGAAGATGAGTTCGACGCTGTGAGTGTAGTTCCCTTTTGGAGCCATCTGGACGCATCTAGCTACGGCACCGCACAAACAGGAAAGAAAGAACTAAACGAATTGATGGGACGGCCTATTGGGTTTGACACTGTTAAACCCACGTCGTTGCTTGGGCATCTTCTATCAAAAGTCGAGCCTGATGCGGTTGTATTTGACTTCTTCTCCGGTTCCGCCACAACCGCTCACGCCGTCATGCAGCTGAACGCCGAAGACGGTGGCAACCGCAAGTTCATCATGGTGCAGCTGCCCGAGGTGTGCGACGAGAAGTCCGAGGCTGCCAAAGCCGGCTACAGCAACATCTGCGAGATCGGCAAGGAGCGCATCCGTCGTGCGGGCGCGAAGATCGCGGCCGAGGTGGAGCAGGCCAACGCGCAGCTGAAGCTGGGCGAGGAGCCCAAGAAGGTGCCCGACATCGGCTTCCGCGTGCTGAAAATCGACTCGTCCAACTTCAAGGACGTCAAGAGCACGCCCGATGCCATCCAGCAGGATCAGCTCTTCGGCATGGCCGACAACCTCAAGCCCGACCGCACGCCCGAGGACATCCTCTTCCAGCTGTTCCCGCAGTTCGAGATTCCCTTCACCGCGCGCATCGAAAAGCTGAGCATCGGCGGCAAGACCGTCTACTCCGTCGACGACGACACGCTGCTCGCGTGCTTCGACCGCGAGGTTTCCGAAGACGTCATCCGCACCATGGCCGAGCGTCAGCCGTTGCGCGCCGTGCTGCGCGACGCGTCCTTCATCGGCGACGATGCCCTCACCAACTTCGAGGAGATCTTCAAGACTTTGAGCCCCTCCACCGAAACCCGGGTGGTGTAGAGCGTTGTCGTATTTATCCGACGATAAACACTTGAGGCATTACGCGGTTAGCCTCTCGTCGTACGGGGCTTCGGCCAG
>ERZ827498.4087-NODE-4087-length-11691-cov-5.471726_pt1 | contig 11691 bp, 10 predicted proteins | sample MGYA00519865_ERZ827498 | MGnify/ENA primary metagenome ERZ827498 (study PRJEB31778, sample SAMEA3449328) | human gut metagenome | biome: human gut; feature: human-associated habitat; material: faeces | place: United Kingdom | collected 2010/2012 ...
ATCGTGGAATCAACGAATGTTATGCCGGTACATCTTCCGAAAGCTCCCAGATTAAGGAAGAACATGAGCTGGAAGAACATGCGGCTTTCCAACTCCACAAAGCGGTTGTATGACACGGCTTTCGAAAAATTCTCGCTTTCTGCCTTTTTGCGAGAATGAAGTCACTATGTTTCGAAACCGTTAAGATTTTTAAGGAAATAAAAAAGCATTTGTAGAATCATGGTTTGTTCTATCGTGGTTTCAGTGCATGCTTATCTATTATTCTCTAATCTTATCAAGCTATCCTTTCGCTCCAGACATCTTCTTATACACGAATCTTTCACCACCAGGGAAGTATGCTTCGAATACAATGCATAGGAACAGGGTTATGCTCTTACGCTTTTTTTCAATCTTGAAGAAAGCGGAACTGATATAAGTCATGAGGTCGGCTTGGCTGCACTTGCATTGACCGCAATACTGACATCATTGGCATAGCCATCAACGACAGCGTAGCACCAACATACATGAACCTAATCTTTGCCTTGTCGCTTATGGGCAATATGCCCACAAACAAGGCAAGGACGAGCGACAATGCGCAGAAGCAGAGTGCCAGTAATGCTGTTCCCATATTCTATTCTGTTTTATGTTCTTTGTCAAACAATTCATCATCCTCATGAAGCAGATTTCGATTTTGTTTTATGCTGCAAAGGTACTCATTTTAATTTGATTACCAAACGTATTTTAAGTTTTTGATGCGTTTTATTTTAAGTTTTTGTTGTAATCTATTTGTAATTTTTGAGGTATTTCATTTGTAGTTTTTGGGGCGTTTCATCATGTGTTTTTGTGGCAATCCACCGCACACATCCACAATGGAGAAATACCATTTTTCTTCCTTGTCATCCCATACGGTGCGCACCTTCTTTTCTTCAAACAGTTGAAGATATTCCTTTTTCGTCATATTGTTTTGCTGACAAATAAGGGTGAAAAATATGGAGAGGGGTCTATATTGTGAGGTTCTTCAATCGAGTTTACAAAGTTGTGGACCACAATCTTGTGAACTTCTTCTTTTTTCATTACCTTTGCAATCTAATTCAATAAGGAGTAAAGATTATGGAGAAAGCTTTTGTATATGGTATGTCGGTCGGTGGTAATAACTTTACAGATCGAATTGAAGAAACCAAGCGTATCAAGCTTGACTTCGAAAATGGCGTTAATGTTATTCTTATATCTCCAAGACGCATGGGTAAGACCTCTCTTGTAAAAAAGGTGATTTCCGAGATTGACGACCCTATGCTGAAAATTGTCTATATGGACATATATGACTGCAGGAGTGAATATGATTTCTATAACCGATTTGCCGAAACAATCATAAAGTCCACTGGCAACAATTTAGAGCAAATAATGGAGAACATCAAGCGTTTCTTTGTTAGAATCTCGCCCAAAATTTCATTTAGCCCAGAACCTAACTCTGAGTTTTCTGTATCATTGGGGATAACGCCTAAGGATTATTCTCCGGAGGAAATCTTGAATCTTCCTGAACGCATTGCCAAGGAACAGGGTGTTCGCCTTGTAGTATGTATTGATGAGTTTCAGCAGATAGGTGAGTTCACAGACTCGCTGACTATACAAAAACGTTTACGCGGTGTTTGGCAGCATCATCAAAATGTTTCTTATTGCTTCTTTGGCAGTAAGAAGCATCTGATGGAAAATATTTTCCAAAGTCGTCGTATGCCTTTTTATCAGTTTGGGGAGATTCTGCATCTAAAGTGCATTCCTACGGAATATTGGGTCCCCTTCATCTGTTCTCGATTCGAGAAGTACGGCAAGAAGATAACAGAAGAGTATGCAGGCAGAATATGCCAAGAGGTAAAGAATTACTCTTCTTATGTGCAGCAACTTGCATGGAACGTTATGGCCGAAACAGGAAAAGAAGTAAACGAGGAGAGTTTCGAAGAAGGCTTGAAGGCTCTGTTGGAGCAAAACAGCAGTCTCTTTATACAACAGACAGAGGGGCTTACGACCTATCAACTCAACTTCATTCGTCTTTTGTGCAAAGACATACATTCTGGATTTACAACTCAAGCGGTTTCTGAAATATACCCTTTGGGTAGTAAATCAAATATAGACCGTATAAAGAAAAGTTTGGTTGACAAAGAGATTATCACCATTGAGAAAGAGGGTATATTCCTTGCTGATAGTGTATTTGAACTTTGGTTTAAGAGAGAAATGATGTAGCCTATAGCCGACACTATTCAACATAGTTTGGGGATAAGGCGAAAATCATTCAACCAACCTCAGGCTTACAGTACAAATCCATTCAACTTTTTCTAGGGTAGTACAGTCTTATATGAATTTTTTTTCTTCAAAATAATATCACTATTGTCACCACGCAAGATAGCTATCTGACAATCAGTTGTTTACGGGTGACAATAGAGGCTTTTTCTATTGTCACCTAATGTCACTAATGTCACCTGATGCCTGGTGGTCAGGAAATAGATTAAGCAACCTCATTCAATGCATAAATATACGCTTTGGGCCGTATATTTATGCAGTTTCTCGTTAAGCCCATTTGACAAAATGAAAGTGCCTTTATTGCGTTGTCAAAGAGGCTCTTTGACAGCCTCATTAAGCCTCTTTGACGACCTCAAAGAGGCTTAATGACAAAAGAGGGGTGTGTTTAAGAACCGTTAACAATTTGTGATTTGATTTTAACTATAATTTTGTACATTATGAAAGAAGAAAACCTTGTTTGCTATCGTTCTGCCATTCTGTATATTTATGCAAAATCAGGGTGAAAATGCTCTCGTTTTAACATTTTTTTATTCTTTGCAAAGCATGTTTGCAAAGTCAAAACATCATCATTTGAATATTGTAAACATGGCATTCATGAAGCATAAACATGGTACTTGCGAAGCATAAACATGGCAGTTGCGAAGCGTAAACATGGCAGTTGCGAAGCACGATATAAACAATAAACTTTGCGAATGTTGATTAATCTCAAATCCTAATGACCGATTTGGAATAAAAAATCCGTGTAACTTAAGTAGTTACACGGATTATTCTTAGTTTTTTTTAAATTCTTCAAAACCAAATGGCTTTATTGTGCCCTTTTATTGGTTTTGTTGTGCCCTTTTATTGGCTTTATTATTGCACCTTGATTGTTTTTACGATGCATCAATATGTCTTTGATTGTTCTTTTGATGATAAATCTCTACGGGGATGTTTTGCTTTATAGCTTATTTCTCAGGCAGGCTACCATCGTCTACAGGCTATTTCTTTGTTCTCTTGTTGCTTTTGTCAGAACTGGTCTTGTCCGACTTGCTGTCTGACCCTCCTTTGTCTTTCTTGAAGACGCTTTTGCCTTTGTTGAACAGACCTTTCACCTTGTCGCCTACCTTCTTGGCAGGATTCTTCGACTCTACCTTCTCTGAAGCCGTGCCCTTGATGCCAGAGCCCGTTTCTTCCTTTGTCGTCACCTCGTGTGTGGCCTTTTCTATTGTCTCGCGTGGAGTGATCCAATAGGTATAAGTGTACTCGGTGTCAGTCTTCTTCACAAATTCATGATGTGTGGTGAAACCACCGTCATAGGTGGTAAACGATTCCTTGTTGCCGACCTTCTTGTAGTTTTTTATAGGCATAGGGTCTACGCCGCATCCATCAGGGAGAAACTCTTTCTTGTTCAGGTCGACTTTTACCCAATAGCCTCCGTCAACATAATGAAATTTTCTTACCTGGGCTTGGGCAACAAATGCAAATGCACACATTACAAAAAATAAAAATAAGCGTTTCATAGATTTTTGTTTTTTAATAGTTCCGGACACTATTGTTTTAGGAAATTGTAAATGTCTGAGCAGAAACAATCTGCTCAGATCATGCCATGCCGTTATATTGCCTGCCTTAGTGTCGCAAAATGTAGGTTGCAAGAGTAACGGCTTAACATGGCAAAGATACAAATAAAATCAATAACTTGCTTTTTTTACATTGTTTTTTTCATTATTTTCTGAACTTTCGCATTTATGATATGGAAATTAACTCATGCAAGCGTCGCCGCGCTCTACTTTGTCGCTTGCCAGAGCAAGAAGAGCGCGAGGACGGTCTTACCATCATTCATGGAACCGCAGGCTTCGCTGCCTTCGGCAGCTCAACCAGCGGTTATGGATATTCGCCGCCTTTGGCGACGCTTATCAGAGCTGATAATCGATTGAAGATGTGTTTGTTATTTTTATTCTTCGGTCGTAACCGCCGCAATATATCCTTCCTGATCGTAGCATCGGCGATGTTTGTGGAGCATGTCTATCAGTTGTTGCAGAGATGGAATAGTGGACGAGAGATTTCTGAATTTTTGATATTGGTCCTTGTATCTCTCAGTCGCCCCATGCTTTATGCGCTGCTCTATGTCTTGTGGCACGAGGAAAGAGGAGCGTGTGCCGAGAAATTTGTGAAACTCGGTTAGGAAGATGTTGATGCCTGCAAGATCGAAATCGCCGAAATGAACATATTGGTTGGGAATGGTCTGTAGCCATGTCCTTAGGTCTGACGATTGCGGATAGCGCGACACGAACAGCAAACGCTTTTCTGCCAATGTTGAAGCAAACAGAGCTTTCTGCTGGCGTATGAGCCGAAAATTCTCCATGTTTTCGATGTTCACAATGGTCACATCTGTAGGGATGGTGAACGATTGCCAATCGGTTATAAAAAGAAATGTGCCTTCTTGCGGATTGACCACCAGTTGCTTGCCGTTAAGGCTGCATGTTATAGGTTCGTATGAGTTTACTGGAAAGCCAGGGCAGGAGCGTGATGTCACCAGTTTTGAGTTGCCTGTATCTGCTGCCTGTTCCGACCTTGTGGCTTCCGTTTCTTGCATTTCTGTGATTTTCGTCTACACTCGAAAATCTTGTTAAAGTTGTCGATATTTTCGTCTATACTCGAAAAAATCGCTATCTTTGTGGAAAATTTCGAGTATGAACGAAAAGATCGAAACGGTTAAAAGATACAATCTTTGGTTTGGCAACACCATCGATTGCGGTTTCCCCCGTCCGCTTTACACCACAAGCATCGACCAGTATCTTGGCAGCAAGGTGGTGAAGGTGCTTACGGGGCAACGACGTGTGGGCAAAAGCTACATATTGCGCCAAACAGCCATGCATCTTATGCAACAGGGCGTTAGCGGCAACAATATCGTTTTCATAAACCGCGAACTGACGGCGTTCGATTTTATCGAGAATTATCAGGACCTTGACAGTTTCATACGTCTTTATCGTCAAGAGTTGAAACCCGAAGGCCGCATCTATATCTTTATCGATGAAGTGCAGGACATTGACGGTTGGGAGCGTGTGGTCAACTCGCTCTCTCAAGATTATACGGAAGATTATGAGGTGTTCATAACAGGCTCTAATTCGAAGATGTTTTCTGGCGAATTGTCCACCCTTCTGTCAGGCATGTATGTAGAGTTTCGCATTTTTCCATTGTCTTATGACGAATACGCAAATGTTCATCAGCTGTCTGTCGGCAAGCAAAGCTACATGCAGTATATGGCTGATGGTGGCTATCCTGAGCTCGTCCATTTTTCGTCGTCAGATGTAAAGCGCAGCTATATCTCAGGACTGAAAGATACGGTTTTGCTGAAAGACATCATACGCCGTTACACCATTCGTTACGTTAGACTGCTCGAAGACCTGTTTGCCTATCTGGTTAACAATTCATCCAATCTGCTCTCCGTTGCCAACATCACCAATTTTATCAAGAGCAAAGGGCGTAAAACTTCTTACGACACGGTGTCGGCCTATTTGGGCTATATAGAAGAGGTGTTTCTTGCCCATCGTGCCATGCGCTACAACATAAAGGGAAAGGAGACCCTTTCGGGCAGTTATAAATATTACATGAACGACCTTTCGTTCAAGAATTATCTTTATGCTGGCTTAGGCTATGGAACGGGTTGCCTGTTGGAGAACCTCGTCTATCTGGAGCTCTTGCGTCATGGTTTCGATGTGTATGTGGGCAGTATAAGGGACAAAGAGGTCGATTTTGTGGCCGTCAAGAACGACCGCACCGTTTATGTGCAGGCCACTTATCTGCTTATAGACGAGCACACCATAGAGCGAGAGTATGCTCCGTTGGAGCTCATTGCCGACAACTATGAAAAAATCGTGGTCTCGCTTGATGACCTCCAGCTGCCGTCACGCAATGGCATAAAACACGTTAGGGCATGGGAGCTGTCGCAGATGTTATCTTGATGTCTGTGTCTTTTAAAACCTTTTCAACCATTTTCTTACAGGTTCGTCATACCACTTGAGACAAAGCCAAGCGAGGCAGATGCTGGCTCCCGTCACGGCAAGAGCCAAGGGCCATGTTTCGGCAAACGTGTAAGTTTGGGTCTTGATGAGGTAACGGTAAAACACATACATCAAGGGATAATGAACAACATAAAGCGGGAACGAGATGTCGCCCAGAAAACGGCAGATGCGTGCCGACATGCTGTCGGTGGTTGTGCCCGATGCTGCCATCCATACGATGGAGGGGAAGATGAGCAAGATGCAAACGGCCTCGAAAACGCCGTTCATACATAACGCGGTGTCCCAGCTCACGCTTAACGCGCAGCCTTCATCAAGACCAGAAGCAGAGATGTCGTTAATGTGTGGCACATGAAAAAGCGCAACCAGAACGAGAGCACAAATCCAAAACGCGCCACGCACGCTTTTCATAGGTTTGAAGACGCGCGACATCAGCATGCCCACGGTAAAGGGACACAACATGCGCAAGGTTCCTCCTAGCACGTTAGTTGTGTCGATGGTCCACCCCACACCAATAGAGCCATAGCCCGACTGGTTGGTCACGGCAAACCATGTCAGGCTACAGGCCAACAGGGCTGTGAGCCACGCCAAGGCGCGGGTAGGCAGACGGCGAAGGAAGAAGGCGTAAAGGATGTTGCCGACATACTCGAAGAAGAGCGACCACGAAGGGCCGTTGAGCGGAAACATCTCGCCGTTGCCGCGCACCTCACGCCCCGTTCCCGGCAACGCGGGAAGCATCAGGCAGGAACAGATGAAGGCGATGAAGGTGAGCAGACAGGTAGAACGGGTGCCGTCCCAACGCTCCATGTCTGACAAGAAGACGAAAGACAGCATGCCTATAAAAGCGCCCATCACCACCATGGGGTGCAGGCGAATGAGCCTGCGCTTGAAGAACCCTTTTATGGTGAGCGATTTGCCCCAACGGTCGTCATAAGCATAACCTATGACGAAGCCTGAGAGAATGAAGAAAAAATCGACGGCAAGATAGCCATGATTTACAAACTCGACAATGGGCTTGTTGCCCGCAAACTGGTATCCTTCAAACACATGATACCACACCACGAGCAGAGCAGCAACGCCGCGTAGGGCATCGAGAAGAGCATAATGAGGTTTTGAGTCGGAGAATGTCATATTGTTTTTATTCGTTCTTAGTTACTTTTTAACCCCGCACGGTAAACAACCGTAAAGCCTGTCTCGCAGCGGGTCTGTTTGTTTCTGTCGTTACAAAATTATATATTTTCTCTATATCCCCAAATGTTTTTTTGGAAAAAGCCGTCAAATCTCCAAATATTTTTTCGGTGAAAAGCCGCAAAACCCCAAAATGCTTGGTTGCCGGACAGGCTGAATGAGGGGTATGGCAAGCTGAAACAGATGGCTGTGGTTAAAAAACGGCAATTTGTTTTTGTGTTTTCCGCGTTTTGAGCTATCTTTGTAGAATGTGACAACCAGGTACAGGTCTCTCGGAAACAAGAAGACGATGGCCCGATGCTATGTTAAACCAGCCAAAGAGGCACAGCAAAGACAACCAATCTCGCATCTTTAACAACCAATCTCGCATCTTTAACAACCAATCATGCAGCAAAAACAACCGATATGATAACCCGATGCTATCTTGAGATAACCAATGTGTGCAACCTCAACTGTGTGTTTTGTCCAAAGACCATGCGGCCCAAGCACACGATGACCATGGAACAGTTTGATACCCTGACCACTCGTCTTATGGGCGAGGTGAAGTTTCTTTATTTTCATCTCATGGGCGAACCGTTCCTTCATCCGTTGCTGCCACAGTTTGTGCTGATGGCGCGTGAGAAAGGCTTCGTGCCTGTAATCACGACCAACGGCACGCTGATGACGCAACGTGCTGACATGCTCGAAGCGTTGCCTCACAAGCTGCAGATCTCGCTCCACTCGCATGAGGGCAACGGCAAAGCCAATCTCGGGCAATATATAGACGAGGTGATGGCCTTTGCCAAGGAGGCTGCCCGCCGTGGCTGCGTTGTGGTGTTGCGCCTCTGGAACGAGGGTGGCCACAACCTTATGAACGAGACCATCTTGAGGCTCATGGCTGAGCATCAGCCGCGTCCGTGGGTGGAGCGCCATGACGGCTGGAAGCTTACGGACAACCTGTTTCTTGAGAACGACAACATGTTCGAGTGGCCCGACCTTCAGCATAACCCCCATGCCGTGGAGGAGGTGTTCTGTTATGCTCTGCGCAACCAGATAGGCGTGCTTGTCGACGGCACCGTTGTGCCTTGCTGTCTTGACCACGACGGCGACATGGGCTTAGGCAACCTCTACGGGCAGAGCCTTGACCGCATCATGGCTTCGCCGCGTGCCCAGGCCCTCTACCATGGCTTCACCCACCACACAGCTGTGGAGCCGTTGTGCCGGCGTTGTGGCTATTCGGCCGTGTCGAAGCAGTTTAGAAAACAATAAAGCCAAACAAAATCTATTCTTCTAAAAATCCAAAATCCAAGCAAGCCCTAACGACCGATTTGGGATAAAAACCAAGAAGGGCTGTGCTCAGCTTCGCCGTTTGTTTGCGTAAGCTGAGCACAGCCCATGTCTTTATTCTCTTTTTGTTCTTGTTCTTTATTTCGCCATCTCCAGCTCCACCACCTTGTCCACGTCTGTGGGTGCCTGGTCGAGCGACAGGATAACGCCGCCGTCACATTTCTGCATGCGCACGGGCTTGCGCGACACATAGTCGACGGCTTTCTTTATGCGCACGTTGCCTGTGGGCAGATAGAGCGCCTTGTCCTTAAGGTCGAGGATGTGTACAAACAGGCGATTCTGCTTCTGGGTGGTCACGCCCCAGGGATGAGGAGCCACGATGCCGCCGCGTGTGCCGTAGATGGTCTCGCCGTAGATGTTCATCCACTCGCCAACCTTCTTCAGACGCTCCACAGCCACCTCGGGCAAGCAGCCGTCGGGTTGCGGGCCAATGTTCATGAGCAGGTTGGCGTTGCGTCCGGCTGCCTTTACAAGATAGTGGATAAGGGTTTCGGGCGACTTGTAGTTTTGGTCCGTGATCTTGTATCCCCACATGCTGTTCATGGTCTCGCAGGTCTCAAGCGGCAGGGGCGAAATTTGCTGTCCCGACAAACCTGCCGAGTTTTCGCCTGGCAGGTCGCGCTCAAACATCTGGAAATCTTCGCCTTCAAACGGGGCGCTATGGTGGTTGTTGCCAATGAGACATGCCGGCTGCAGACGGTGTATGAGCGCATACTGCTCAGGCAAACGCCATTCGAACGACGGGTTGATGTCCTGATCCCACAAACCGTCAAACCAGATGGCACCCACACGGCCATAGTTGGTGAGCAGCTCTGTGAGCTGGTTGTTCATGAAAGCATAATAAGAGTCCCAGTTTTGCGCCTCCTTCGGACGTCCTGTGCCCAAGCCTGTGCGGCCGAGGGGTGCATCCTCGCGCTGCCAGTCGATGTGCGAGTAATAGAAATGAATGTCTATGCCCTGTTTGTGACACTCGTCAGCCAGCTCTTTCACGATGTCGCGCTTGAAGGGTGTGGCGTCAACGATGTTATAGTTGGACCACTTTGAGTGGAACATCGAGAAGCCCTCGTGGTGGCGTGTGGTGAAGCAGATATATTTTGCTCCCGATGCCTTTATTGCCGACACCCATTCATGGGCGTTGAAGCGTGAGGGGTAGAATCCGCCAGCGAGCTTGGCATACTCTTTATAGTTGAGGTCTTTGTTGGTCATGGTCCATTCGCCTGTTGCGAGCATGGAGTAGAGGCCCCAATGGAGGAAGATGCCGAACTTGGAGTCTTGGAAATGGCTACGCGCCTCAAGGTTCTCCTTTGTGGGCTGATAGTGTTGTGCCGGTTGCGCCGTGGCTCCCGACAGCGTAAGTGCGAAAAGCACAGATGTCAAAAGTTTTCTCATATATTTTTTTAGTTGTTTTGGTTTTAACACACAAAAAAATGGTTTCTATGCAAAAGTAAGCATAAAACGGCTAAAAACCTACGGTTCTTCTATAAAAAACTTTTTGCATAATTGTTGCGCCTTGTTTTTATGAGTCTTTGCTTTTTTTATGGACGTTTACCCTGTCCCCTAAAAAAACTGTTTTTAGAAGCTCAGGCACAGCCGGGCGCTGAGCACGGTAAACTGTCCGTTCGCGTTGTTGACATATTGAAACGAAGGCTGCACGGCAACGGTTTCGCTCAGTTGTCGGCGCCATGTCAGCTCCACAGACCACTCGTTGCCTTCCTGAAAACGTGCATATTGGCCGGACAGTCCACACTCGTTGAGGCTGTCTCTGTAGGCGCATCCCATCTCCGCATAACGGTAACACTCGTTCTTGCGCGATGTGTTCTCCGAATATTGTGCCATGCAGACCACGCTTCTGTCGCCTGCTGTCCAGACGGGTTGCTCTCCATAAAGCCACCAGGCAAAGGTCGTCTTGCTCGTTGTCTTCTCGGTCGGAGCTAACTCTTCATCGTCGTTTTCTGAAGCTGAAGAGCCTTTTTCTGCATCTGAAGACCTGTTAACAGTTCCTGAAAATCTCTTATCTGCTCTTGAAAGTTCATTGATATCCCCGTCTTTTGTCCCAAAAGACTCCTGCTCGCACGTCAGATGTTGGCGTGTGTGCACGGTAAGTCCTGCAAAATAGCGGGCATCATGAGCCGAATATTCCAGTTGTGAGATGTTGAACACGCCATCTCTCTTTGGGCGCACAAGAAACGGGTTGTCGTTGCCCTTCCATCCGTTATAGCCCGTGCCGTTGTAAAGGCTGTTTCTGAAGGTCCAAGGGCCTCGTGTCACGTCAAAATAGAGGGTCAGGCCCGAGAACGGATAGTTGGCTATGGGGTAGCTGGCGGCAATGGTGGGGAATATGCCGCACGAGCTGTTGGTGAAGAGCAATGTCTCGTTGGATGTGAAGAAGTCTTCGTTCACGTTTCTCACGCCCACAAACAGGTGTGCGTTCCGCCATGTGTGCATGTAGCCGAGCACGGCAATGGCAGCAAACATGTTGTCGGCCTCAATGTTTGAGAAGCCTTGCCAGTCGGCAAGAATAGTCTCTTCTTTTGTCTTTGCCACATGTAGCGTGGCAGCCTCAAACGCTCCCTTGCCGTTTGCCAGCGGCAACCTCATGTTGAGCCTTAAGAGATTGACCCAGTTGGTGCGTTTGTTCATGTCCCATTGCCACTCAGAGGTCAGCTCTCCACTAAACTCCTGAGCAAAGGAAAGGCATGGAGCGATGCTGAAAATGATGAGCAATATTTTTCTTTTCATAATGTCATTCTGCGCATTTCCCAATTGTCGTTTTTGCGCTTTTCTTATTGTTATCTAAAACTTGTCTTCTCTTTTCCGTGGTACAAAGTTACACAAAATATCGTGAAAACATCATTAACCTTAATTCCGCAACACTATAGTTTAACATTATTTATAAGTGCCTGAGCAA
>ERZ827498.4093-NODE-4093-length-11678-cov-3.986492_pt1 | contig 11678 bp, 15 predicted proteins | sample MGYA00519865_ERZ827498 | MGnify/ENA primary metagenome ERZ827498 (study PRJEB31778, sample SAMEA3449328) | human gut metagenome | biome: human gut; feature: human-associated habitat; material: faeces | place: United Kingdom | collected 2010/2012 ...
TGAATCACCCGATGCAGATACATCGGCGGCGGCTGGGTCACGTTCTCCGGCAAGTTCTGCACCGAATACGGCATCGCGACGACTGCCGCGCGCATGGCGCACATCGTGCTGCACGATGAAAAGGCAATCATGCCGGCAAGCGCAGAGCTTTGCGGCGAGTATGGAGAGTCCGACCTCTTTGCCGGCGTTCCGTGCGTGATCGGCGCAAACGGCGTCGAGGAGGTTGTGGAGCTTCCGCTCACCGACGAGGAAAAGGCAAGCTTCCACGCCTGCTGCGAGGGCATCCGCACAAACATGGAGCACCTCAAAGACCTTTGATTTTATCTGGAATTTTCTCATAGGAGGCTATGTATTATGAAAATCACTGTTACACCCAATCCGAACCATGGTATGCTTCCTGCGTCCGACAAGCTGGGCTTCGGCACGGTCTTCACCGACCACATGTTCCTGATGGACTACACCGACTGCGACGGCTGGCACAACGCGCGCATCGTCCCCTTCGGTCCCATTTCCGTCTCGCCCGCGGCAAGCGTTCTGCACTACGGCACCGAGGTCTTTGAAGGGCTCAAGGCATACCGCCGCCCGGACGGCGAGGTGCAGCTGTTCAGACCCTGGGAAAACGTCGCACGGCTGAACCGCTCCTGCGACCGGCTGGGCCTGCCGCGCATCGATGAGCGCGACGGCCTGCAGGCGATCCGGGAGCTGGTAAAGATGGATGCCGCGTGGGTCCCGTCTGCACCCGGCACGTCGCTCTATATCCGCCCCTTCCTGTATTCGACAGACCCGACGCTTGCCCTGCATGGCGTGCATGAGGCGACATTTGCAATCATTCTGTCTCCGTCGGGAAGCTATTTCTCAGACGGCCTGAAGCCTGTGCCAATCATGGTCGAGACGGAGGACGTGCGTGCGGTGCGCGGCGGAACGGGCGAGGCCAAGTGCGGCGGCAACTACGCCGCAGCCAACCGCGCGGGCGATAAGGCGCTGGAAAAAGGCTATTCGCAGGTCCTGTGGCTGGACGGCGTGGAGCGTAAATACGTGGAAGAGGGCGGCGGCATGAACGTCATGTTCAAGATTGCCGGAACCGTCGTCACGCCGATGCTGACAGGCTCGATTCTGCCGGGCATTACCAGAAAGTCCTGCATCGAGCTGCTGAAGAGCTGGGGCGTTCCGGTCGAGGAGCGGCTGCTCAGCGTGGACGAGCTGTTCGAGGCTGCCAAAAACGGCACGCTGGAGGAAGCGTGGTGCGTTGGCACCGCAGCCGTCATTTCGCCCATCGGGGAGCTGGCATGGAACGAAGAAACGTTCGAGGTCAACCAGAACCGGATCGGCGCGCTGTCACAGAGACTCTACGACGAGCTGACTGGCATCCAGTGGGGCACCCGGCCAGACCCCTTCGGCTGGACCTGCCCGATCGACTGATTTTGCTTTCCTCTCTCTTTCTCATATCGAGCCGGGGCCGGTGGGTCAATGACCTGCCGACCCCGGTTCGTCTCTTTTCTCGGCTTCCGCGCGTATCCGTCGCACAGAGCCGCCACCGGCGGCGGCACAGGCGAGATCCTCGTCGACGGTCTTGTCTGGCACATCGGCTATTGGGGCAACCGCGCAGAGCTCGCCATAATGGATGAGCTTGCGGCGGTATTGGAGCAATAGCTTACGAAAAAGAATGTCATCGCCAAGGAGGCCTCTAAAAAATGATAAAGGCGCGCTTAATGCTCAACGCGGCAACCGGCTGAATAAAACGAACCAAGGCCCCGCTCATCGTTCCATGAATGGGGTCTTTTTGCACGCAATCGACGACAGCTGAGTATGCACCAAACAGGTCACCTCACAAATAATTGATTTGATAGAGGCGATGTGTTAGTATGTGGGTAATTTGATAAAGTGGAGGAAGTTTTGCATGAATATCACCGTCTATCTTGGTGCAAATGAAGGAAATGACCCGCTCTTACGAAAAGCGGTCGAGGAATTGGGCGCATGGATCGGCAGCAGCGGGAACGCGCTGGTCTATGGCGGCTCCAAATCCGGGCTGATGGGCGCGATCGCGGACAGTGTTCTGAGATCCGGCGGCGAAGTCACGGGCGTCGAGCCGCAGTTCTTCATCGAAAATGAATTTCAGCACGAGGGCTTGACTCGTCTGATCGTGACCGAGGATATGTCGGAGCGCAAGAAGAAAATGATCGAACTGGGCGACGCTTTCATCGCCTTCCCCGGCGGCACGGGAACATTGGAGGAAATTGCAGAGGTCATATCAAAGGTGTCCTTGAAGCACCTGAGCGCGCCGTGCATCCTCTATAATCTGGACGGCTACTACAACGACCTGAAAGCGCTTTTGCATCGCATGATCGAAAAGGGACTGTCGTCCGAAGAGCGGCAGGCGGGCATCTATTTTGCCGAGAATCTTGACGAGATCAAGAGAATCTTATGATTCGCATAACGCCCGGTTTGACTGAGAAGGTCCCGCAAGATAAATTGTCCATGCTGCCGCCCGGTCAAGTGTTTTTGATCTCTTCGGTCACTTTCTTCCGGGGCTTCATGCCCAAAAAGGCTACATTCATCACGACCATGGTCAGCGTGACCGCCGCCATGGACACCCAAAAACCCATGTTGAGTCCGAACAAGCCCACTGTTTCGAACAGCGCCATCCAAATATTCTTCCGGTTCATTGTGTACCTTCTCTTACAGCAGCTCGCCGTGGTGACTAACATAGGCTTTTTTCAAGCTGGTCGCCAGCACCATGTAGAGCAGGATGCAGATACTCGCTTTCTGCATTCATAAGCAGTCAAGGAACTGGCAGAAAGCCGGGCGGGGAAATTTGGGCATTCAGCTCCGCAGCGAACGGCACCGTGTTTCAAGTCACGCTCTACCGGCAGATAAGAACAAAGGAGCTTTCGCTTACGCGAAAGCTCCTTTGTTCTGTGGCAGGGGTGGCGGGAGATCAATGCAGCGCCTTTGTGGGACAGGCCTTTGTGCACTCGTAGCAGAGAATACACTCCGTTCCGTTTTTCCGCTTGCGGGATTCCTTGTTGACCTCCACATTCATCGGGCAGACCCGCAGGCACTTGCCGCAGTGGACGCACTTCTCCTCGTCGCAGTGGACGCGCAGCAGAGAAAAGTAACTCATAGGCTTGAGGAATACCGTGATCGGACACAGATACTTGCAGAACGCCCGGTTGTCCTTGAAGACAAAGGCCAGCGCAATGCCCGCAAGGTAATAGAGCGCGTTTCCGGCGAGGAACAGCCAAAACATGATTTGCTCCAAGTGCGCAACTTTCATCAGAAACAGCCCCGAAACCAGTGACAGTGACAGGACGAACATTACATAGCGCAGAACGCCCAGTTTTTCCCTACGTGGCTTCTGCGGCTGCTTGTAGGGCAGAAAATCCAGCACCATGGCCGTCCAGCAGGCGTAGCCACACCAACCGCGCCCAAAAAGCAGCGGGCCGAATATCTTTGCCACTGCATAGTGAATAGTCGCCGCTTCAAAAACGCCGAGAAACAGATAGTACCAGAAGCCCTCGATCTGCATATTCTCGCGGGAGATGACGCCGAGGTAGATCAGCATATAGCTGCCCACCGCCAGCTGCACGAAATGGCGGGCATAGCGCTTCCCGGCGGTAAAGAGTGCCGTTCCGAGTCCAAGGCAGGCTCCGATGTAGCTGAAATTCAGCAGGTAGAATAAATTGTTCTTTGTGAGCCACAGCGTGGCCGCTACTGCTTCAAACAGCAGGAATAGCAGCATGGACGGCACGTATTTGTGAAATCCGTTATTGCTTTTCATTGTTACTCTTTTGATCCTCTGCTTTCTGCTTCTTCCCTATTAACAAATATCCAGAGATATGCATTTCACTTCTGTACTCATCGTTGAGTATAGCAGGAGAACGCAAAATTCATGATCTGAATCGTGTAACACATTGACAGAGTCAACGTGAGCAGTGCAAAGATGGGTAGACTGAACATCTCTCCCCCGCCCGATCAGGTACACAAAACCCTCAAAATTTTCAAATGCGTCTTGACAGAAAGCCAAGAGCAAGTACTACGATAAAAATACCACAGGAAAAATCGAAACGCAAGGAGTGTTTTACGATGGAATACAGAAGATTTGACGATAAAATCGTGGCGTGGATCGACAGAGGCGAGGAGATCCTCGAGCAGGTGAAGGAGCTTGCGCGCAGGGAGAACATCACACTGGCCAGTGCCACCGCCTTGGGCGCGACCAACGATTTTACGGTATCCATGCGGACATGGCGTTCCGTGCCAAGCGCATCGTGGAGGTCTACGGCGAGCGGGAGCAGTCCCCGGAGGAGCGCCTGCGTGACAAGGACAAGCGCCGTGCGGCGTATCACCGCTTCTACACCAACATGAAGTGGGGTCATGCCCAGAACTACCACCTGACGCTGGACAGCGGCGTCATCGGCATCGACAAGTGCGTGGACATCATCGCGGAGTTGTATTGAGATGACATTTCCTCAAAAATTCGTTTGAAATCGAGTTTCGAATTTGATAAAATAAAGCCATACAAAAGTATCACGGGAGTGCATCCGGTGCAGTGGGCGTTGGCGGCAGACTGGCGCGCACAGGCTGTTTGTTCACTGATCATCTCTCTGAAAAAATGGTATCCGTTCTGACCGGGCGGAGCCGAGGGAGGTGAAATCAATGAAGCATGTGAAGGCAGCGTGCATCCTGCAAACGCTGGTGTTTGCCCAGAAGGACGATTGCGGTCTGACCCGTGAGCAGCAGCTTAAGATCAACCATGATGACGTGAGCCGCTACAAGGCGACGATGGACAGAAGCCGCACCCGGTATCAGATCACCGAGGAAACCGAACAGGCCGACGGCTCTGTGCTGGTCCGCGTCCGCAAGCAGTACAACAACAAAGCTGACGTAAGCGAATACTTCAACTAACGCCAAACCCGCCTGATGGAAGTCAGGCGGGTTTGTGATAGAAAGCGTGGGTATGATGTACTGACGCACGATATTGAGCTCTTGGATATTTGAACGCCGGGGGCGTATGCAGAGCAGCGGCGCTAAAAGCGGGTAGATGCTCAACTCGATTGTCGGCACGGATGGGCAGAGTTCTCGCAGGCAATACAAACACAAAAAGCACTTTTCTGACAAGTTTGTATGGTGGAAACTTTCCTTTTCACGCCGTATAATGATGGCACAGACAAGGAGGTGGTCAGTATGCTGGCAGAGAATCTGGCGCTCCTGCGAAACATCCGCGGCATGACGCAGGAGGAGGTGGCGGAGGTCATCGGCATTTCGCGCCAGTCCTATTCCAAATGGGAGCAGGGCGAAACGATCCCCGACATTGAAAAATGCGACCGATTGGCAAAATTCTACGGGGTCTCCATCGATGCCCTCGTCCATCAGGATAAGGAGGTCGGCAAAGCGCGGGTGGCGCCTGCCCCGGTGGGCAAGCACCTGTGGGGAACGGTGGCGATGGGTGCCAAGGGTCAGATCGTCATCCCCAAGGCGGCGCGGGATACCTTTCGCTTGAGCGAAGGCGACCGCCTGGTTGTCCTCGGCGACGAGGAGCAGGGCATCGCGCTCATCAAGGCGGAGGTCTTTGAGGAGCGGATGCAGAAGGCCCTGCGTGCAGGTCAGAAATCCAACGAATAAAAGAAGGTGCGATCATGAAATGTCCCGAATGTGGAAAAGAAATGCGGGAGGGGTATCTCTTTTGCAGCAAGGACGGCGCGTTCAGCTTTGCAAACGAGGTGCCGGGTGTGTTTGAGAACGCGAAGAATGCCGATGGCTTTGTGAAGATCACAGACCTCAAGGCAAGCCACCGGACGAGAGTTCCGGCCTCCATCTGCGAGGAATGCAGGACGGTCATACTCAAGTATTGAGTGAAGCTGTCTCTTCCAACCGAAAAAAGTCCCCAAGCCGTTTGCGTCTGGAAATTTTGGGAGTTTTAATGTGTGAGATAAAGATCAACTTCGATCAGGTTGAAAAAGCAATCGCTGTGATGCGTGCGGCGCAAATTCGCCGGGATGGGCATGACAAAGCTGGTCACAGAGGCAATCCGGGCAGAGTGCCGCAATCGTGGTGTTCGGTATATCCGGCTGGACACCGGACTGGTGGAGAAGGTCGCCAGGAAGATCTATCTGTCCGCAGACTATAAAATCGTGGATATTCTGGATTATCCCAACGGTCGGTCAATGGCTTTATACGAGTTGGAGGTATAGCGGCTAAAAGTAACATTTGTAAGCACTGTACAGCCTATATGGGCTGCACTGACCACCCACCGTCCCTGCCGCTGATACAGCCCGCTTTCGATCTGGTGGACCAGCACATTGCGCGACCAGCCGTTTTTAGCAACCTGTTCGGCATACCAAATATGCTCATCTGCATTCTTCACCTTGTCCATCAGGGCAATATGGTGATACCAAGTAATTTGTGCAACAGGCTGTTGCACAAATTCATCGTCCGGATAGCGCCATGGTGAGCTGTCGGAGCGATCGCCGCGAAGATACGCGAGGAATGTCTCGATCTCGTCCTGACCGGAGAGGACTTTATAGAATTTTAAAGTCCTCCCACGTGCTGGAAATATCCTGCAAAACCGAAAAGGCCTACTGGAACCGATAGCCCTGCGTGGTCAGTGTACTGAGATAAGTAAGAAATACTTCGCGCTGATCAAAATAGATAAGCTCGCCATTATCTATTTCATGGAATGAGACGATTTTCCCCGTCTCATCTATCCACACCGAATACTCATCCATATGATCCTCCCAAGCTTATTTTGGTGTTCCGCCGACCATGGTATAGAATGCCGTGCATCCGGCGCTGGAAAGCGTATCAGAGCTGACCTCCATGTAGTAGGACTGCCCAATGGTCAGCCCGGAGAAGCGGACGCCGCTGTTTACCGCAGCGGTCACAGAGCTTGATGCCCACTCACCGGAACCGGGTTCTCCGACACAAAGCCGCACGTTGTAATTGGCTGCACCGGGTGCACTATACATGACAAACGCTATGTCCGATGCTTTTGCAGTGAACGGCGCACAGATGTTTCCGCTTGTGCTGCCATTGCCGCTTCTGGGCAGAAAGGCCGTCCCTGCGGCGGGAGCGGGATCGGTCTGCGCATCAAGCGCGTCCCTCTCCTCGGCGGTCATTGCATGGGTCTTAACAGAATACGCGGTATGCTCTGCGTCATTTTCGGACGTGCGCTGTTCTTCACCCTCACCGGCGCCGGTAAGAATTCTATCATACGATGTATCGCTCACAGTGCCGCTGCGCACCGCGTCCGGCGGAGTGACTGCATCGCCGCGCGCAGGGGGCGAAAACACGGAGGAGGCAGGGCACATGTCATTTATGTGGATTCCGTTGTCCTTCAAAAATCGCGTGAGTACGCCTTGTGAGTCACTTTGCAGTGCCTTGTATTGGCGATAACTGACAGGATCGTTTTCCAGGAACTGCACATCGGACGGCAACACCAGCAGATACACATACTCATCATCGGCTCCGAGGACATACTCGGCGATGCCGAGAATCTCGGGGACAGGCAGTGCGTCATAGCCCCTCCGTTCCTTGAAATTATCCCAGCTCATAGCGGCCAGCCACCATACGTTGCCCATTCCCCCGTCGGGATACGCCGCAAGCGCGTTCTTTTCCGACAGATGGAACAGCATGATCCCATATCCCAGATAGGTAGTCCCCTTGTCGCAGGCGGAGAGCTCTGCAATATCCTCCCATGCAGCGGGAACGGTGAGCGTCAGCGACAGCGTCGGCTCGGTCAGGCTTTTCATCTCCTGACCGTCGGTCTCCGTCGATCCCGGATTGTTCAGACCGTCGCCATCCTCCACGTGTTCTCTCCCACTGCAGGCGCACAGCGCCAGTAGCAGCAGGAGCGTCGTCAGCAGCAGGCCAACCGTCCGCCACCATGCAAAGTCTCTGACGCAAAGTCTTTTTTGTGTTGCTCCTGTCATTTCTCTCATCTCCTTTGTCATCGTATACACGTGTCGGAGAAAGCGGGCATATCACGCTTGCTCCAAAAATTCCTTAATCCTTGCCACGCCTGCGTAGATAATGGGAGGATTGGCCTGTACGACCAAGGATGGGGCGTGCGTCAGGCCAAGTGCGGTCACTTCCTGAAGATACTGCTCTGCGTCCCGCTCCACAAAGGGAATCCCCGCTTTTTCCAGAATGGGCTTGATGATATGGCAGTTCGGGCAGGTTGCGGTGGTGTAGAGATAATATCCCCCGGCCGGCTTTCCGGCCGCCTTGTCCTCCCGCCGCTTCGGGCAATCTTCCTGCGCACCGCCCACCTGATAGGTCTTCCTGTCCAGAAATTCCTGACTCTTGCCGTCGTTCCAGTTCTGCACCGGACGGTAGTAGCCGGTGATGCGGCTGTAGACCTCCGTGGCCTTCCCACAGATCGGGCAGGTCTTCTGTTCGCCCTTCAGGTAGCCGTGCTCCGTGCAGATGGAATAGGTCGGCGACAGCGTGTAATAGGGCAGCTCATAGTTCTCCGCGATCTTGCGCACCAGCGCGGCGGCAGACTGCCAGCTGGGCAGCTTTTCGCCAAGGAAGGTGTGGAACACCGTGCCGCTGGTATAGAGGGTCTGAAGCTTATCCTGCACATCCAGCGCCGCAAACACATCCTCGGTGTAGCCAACGGGCAGATGGCTGGAATTGGTGTAGTAAGGCGTCCCTCCCTCGTGTGCGGTGATGATATCGGGATAGCGCGCCTTGTCGTGCTTGGCCAGGCGGTAGGCGGTGGATTCCGCCGGGGTTGCCTCCAAGTTATAGAGGTCGCCGTACAGTTCCTGATAGTCGCTCAGCCGCTCACGCATATGCTTGAGCACCCTCACGGCAAAATTCTGCGTTTCCTCGTGGGTCAGATCCTTGCGGAGCCAGTTGGCGTTCGGCCCCGCTTCATTCATGCCCACAAGGCCGATGGTGGAGAAATGGTTATCAAAGCCGCCGAGATAGCGTTTGGTATAGGGATACAACCCTTCTTCCAAAAGCTTTTCTACCGTTGTGCGCTTGATCTTCAGGCTGCGGGCGGCAAGATCCATCATGCGGTCCAGCCGGACGAAGAAATCCGCCTCATCCTTGGCAAGGTACGCGATGCGGGGCAGATTGATGGTCACGACGCCCACAGAGCCGGTGGACTCGCCGCTGCCGAAGAAGCCGCCGCTTTTCTTGCGCAGCTCCCGCAGATCCAGCCGCAGGCGGCAGCACATGCTGCGCACGTCGCCGGGCTCCATGTCGGAATTGATGTAGTTAGAGAAATAGGGTGTGCCGTATTTAGCGGTCATCTCAAAGAGCAGGCGGTTGTTCTCCGTCTCGGACCAGTCGAAATCCTTCGTGATGGAATAGGTGGGGATGGGGTACTGGAAGCCGCGGCCGTTGGCGTCGCCCTCGATCATCACCTCGATAAATGCCTTGTTGATGAGGTCCATCTCCGCCTGACAGTCGCCGTAGGTGAAGTCAGCCTCCCTGCCCCCTATTACGGGGTGCTTATCCTTCATATCCTCCGGCACCGTCCAGTCCAGCGTTATGTTGCTGAATGGGGCCTGCGTGCCCCAACGGCTGGGAGTATTGACGCCGAACACGAAGGTCTCTATGCAGTTCTTTACGTCCTTATAGGGCAAATTGTCGGATTTTACAAAGGGTGCAAGGCAGGTATCGAAGGAGCTGAAGGACTGCGCCCCCGCCCATTCGTTCTGCATGACCCCCAGAAAATTTATCATCTGGTTGCAGAGGGAATAAAGGTGCTTGGGGGGTTTGGAGTCTATCTTGCCCATCACGCCGCCCAGCCCTTCTTTTATCAGCTGCTCCAGGGACCAGCCGGCACAGTAGCCGGTAAGCATGGTAAGGTCATGGAGGTGCATTTCACCGCTTCGGTGGGCGGCGGATATCTCGGCGTCGTATATTTCGGAAAGCCAATAATTGGCTGTTATCGCGCCGCTGTTTGAGAGTATCAGCCCACCAACGGAATAGGAGGCAGTGGCGTTTTCCCGCATACGGATAGTTTTTTCATGGACGTAATTGTTTACCGTTTCCTTGTAGTCCAGTATGGTAGACTTGAGGTTGCGAAGCTTTTCACGCTCCCTTCGGTAGAGTATGTACGCCTTTGCAACGTCGGAGTGCCCCGACTGTATAAGTACCTGTTCGGCGCTGTCCTGTATGGCCTCCACGCTTATGAGGTCGTCCTTTATCTTATCCTCAAAGTCCGCAGTGACCTTCAGCGCGATGAAGTCTATATCGTTGGGATCGCAGGGCTTGTTCAGAGCGCCGAATGCCTTGGCTATCGCCCCGCTTATCTTGGCTATATCGAATTCGGCTACACTGCCGTCCCGCTTTATCACCTTATACATCCGGCTTCCCCCTGAATCCCGTTGAATTTATATTACTATACTATATTTCGTGCTGTCATTGCAAGGACTCGCACAATATATTGTTATGTTTCATATTTCATGGCATGGTCATAAATTTTTATAATTGTGCGGCGGCCTTTGTGGTATAATTCAAGCATGAATGGAAGTATTTTTTCGGATATTATAGCTGTGCTGTATCTCGCGGCGTTCATTGCCGCGGGGCAGCTGCTGTCCCGTTGGGTATTCTGCCGCAGCCCTAGGGTAGTGCGCATCACCCTGGGCGCCGCTTTGAGCCTTCTTATGCTCATGTGGCTGCCGGCGCTTTTTTCCTTCGGGCTGGGCTTTACGCTGCTTTCGCAGCTGCTGGCTTTAGCCGTTGCTGCCGCCACAGGCTTCATCTCTGCAAAGAAGGCCGTAAAGCCGCTTATGGCTGTGCGCGAGCCTGAGCTCAGGCCGTATCTCTGCTGCGTGATACCGGCCGTATTACTGCTGTGCGGGCTGACGCTGTCGCATACCCTGCCTCATATGCCGGACGGCGGCCTCGGCTCGGGCCAGTGTACCTACGGCGATATGTGCATGCATCTGGGCATAATCTCATCCATAACCCGGCAGGGCTTCTTCCCTCCGGAATACTCCATAATGGCGGGGCAGCCCATGAGCTACCCATTTCTGTGCGACAGCGTATCCTCCACATTCTACACCCTCGGCGCGTCGCTGAGGCTCAGCTACATACTTCCCATGATACCGGCATTTTTCTCGGTAGCATCCGGGGTATACCTTTTCTTCGAGGACTGGTTCAAGCGGGCGGACAAGGCTGTATTGGCATTCGTGCTGTTTTTCATAGGCGGCGGCTTTGGCTTTGCCTACTTCATGGACGATCTGAGGGTCGATCCCTACAACTTTACCCGCATATTTACCGAGTTTTATGAGACGCCCACAAACCTGGTGGGTGAAAACGTGCGCTGGGTAAACGTGATAGCTGATATGCTGGTTCCCCAGAGGGCTACGCTGTTCGGCTGGAGCGTACTTTTCCCCTGCCTGTACCTGCTGCGGCGGGCGGTGTTCGATAATGACGCCGGCCTGTTCCTTCCGCTGGGAATAATGGGCGGCTGCCTGCCGCTTATACATACCCATTCGTTTTTGGCCCTCGGCCTTGTCAGCATACCGTGGTTTCTCAGGGCGGTATATAAGAATAACAGCATAACAAAGTTCGCTTTGTACGGCGTCATCGCGGTAGCGCTGGCAGCGCCCCAGCTTCTCTGCTTCACCTTCCGTCAGGCGGGCAGCTTTCTCACAGTCAACCTCAACTGGGCGAACGACACGGATACCTTTCTCTGGTTTTATGTCAAGAACCTT
>ERZ827498.4094-NODE-4094-length-11677-cov-12.430907_pt1 | contig 11677 bp, 16 predicted proteins | sample MGYA00519865_ERZ827498 | MGnify/ENA primary metagenome ERZ827498 (study PRJEB31778, sample SAMEA3449328) | human gut metagenome | biome: human gut; feature: human-associated habitat; material: faeces | place: United Kingdom | collected 2010/2012 ...
TGCTTGTACAGTTCGTGACATAGTTCTCGCGTCATCGCCTTTAACTGAATTGTTGACATGTGAGACCTTACCCCCCCTTATTATTCCGACTTATTGCTTTATTTAAAGCTATCATATGGCTTTAATATATGCAAGAACAGCCCCGGCAGACATTACTGACGGGGCTGAAACTGTCTTACGACCACCCGGTATTTTCCGGGACGCTCCGTTTTATGCGCTGTCAGTCCTGCTGCCAGTTGTGCCACACGTTCTGGACGTCCTCGTTGTCCTCCAGCATATCAATGAGCTTGTTCATGCTCTTGACGTCGTCCTCGCCGGTCATGGTGACGTAATTCTGAGGCACCATCTCGATCTCGGCGCTTTCGAAGGTATAGCCCTTGTCCTCCAGAGCCTTCACCACGTCGTTGAAGCTGTCGGGATCGGTGGTGATCTCGAACACGGGGCCGTCGGGGGAGAAATCCTCGGCACCGGCGTCCAGCGCGTCCATCATGACGGTATCCTCGTCCAGCTCGCCGTCCTCGTTGTCGATGACGATGACGCCCTTGCGGTCGAAGGACCAGGACACGCAGCCCTGGGCGCCCATGCCCTTGCCGTACTTGTCAAAGTAGTGGCGGATCTCGGGGGCGGTGCGCTGGCGGTTGTCGGTCAGGGCCTCCACGATGACGGCCACGCCGCAGGGACCGTAGCCCTCGTAGGTGACGGACTCGTAGTCGTCGGTGTTGCCGGAGCCCAGCGCCTTGTCGATGGTGCGCTTGATGTTGTCATTGGGCATATTGGCAGCCTTGGCCTTGGCCACCACGGTGGCCAGACGGGAGTTATTGGCGGGGTCGCCGCTGCCGCCCTGCTTGACGGCCACGATGATCTCCTTGGCGATCTTGGTAAAGGTGGCGGAGCGCTTGGCGTCGGCCGCGCCCTTGGTCTTCTGAATATTGTGCCACTTGGAATGTCCGGACATGTGATTACTCTCCTTCGATCATATAGTATTGCACGGCGTCCCGGTGGACCGCCGATTTTGAGACGCAGATATCGGGAAACGCTTTTTGCAGGCGGCGCACCACCTCGGGGCACACCACGTCCTCCGTGGGAAAGTGCCCTGCGTCGATGAGGTTCAGGCCCCGGGTATCCAAAAAGTCGTTGTAGCGCAGGTCGCTGGTGACAAAGGTATCGCAGCCCTGGGCCAGCGCCTTGGCGATGTATTCGCCGCAGGCCCCGCCGCCTACGGCCACCCGGTGCACAGGCCGCCCGCCGTCGCGGTAGCGCAGGCCCCTGCAACTTAATGATTTTACCACATCATGCAGGAACTGTTCAAGGGGTATTTCGCAGGAAAGTGTGCCGATGCGGCCAATTTTTTGCTCGTTCAGGGGAATGGTGCCCGAAAGGCCCAGCTTTTGGGCCAGACAGTCGTTGACGCCGCCCTCCGCCGCGTCCAGATTCGTATGCAGGCAGATGACGGACAGGTCCTGCCGCACCAGGCAGGTCAGCAGACCGCCCAGACGGGTATCGTCCCGCAGGGTCTGCATTTCCCGCTCATGCCAGCGGACGTTCATCACCGGGTGATGGGCCACGATCAGGTCCGCCCCCAGCTCCGCTGCCTCCGCCGCCACGGCGGGCGTTACGTCCAGCGCCACCAGCACCCGCCGGACCGGCCGGTCCGGACGGCCCACCAGCAGGCCCACGTTGTCCCAGCTCTCCGCCGTGTCCGGAGGCGCCCAGTCGTACAAAAACTGCTCAATATCCCGTACTGTGATCATGAAAGCGCCTCCTTTTTCTTCTCCAGGGCGGCAATGAGCTCCGGCAGCGTGCCGCAGTCCGCGTCTTCCCGGCTGCGGTGCAGGCCCTCCAGTCTCCGCCGCAGCCGCCGCAGCTGTGCATCCAGATAGTCGCCGTACAGAGGGTCGTTTTCCAGGCAAAAGCCGGCGTACAGCCGGGCCTCCTCCGGGGTGAAGGCCTCCCCTGCCGCCATTTGCAGCACCACATACAGCTTGCCCTTGTCCCACACCAGCCGCTCGTCCCGGCAGGCATAGCCGTTTTCCGAAAGCCAGCGGCGCAGCAGCTCCACCTTGGTCTGGGGCTGGAGCAGCAGGGTGCAGCCGGAGGTCCGGGGCCAGGGGCTATCCGTCAGGATCTGTATGATCGTCTCACCGCCCATACCGGCCATGACCAGGGTGTCGGCCTCATGGGGAGCGATGCCCCGGAGGCCGTCGCACAGGCGCAGATCCAGGGCCGCGCCGTATTCCGCCGCGGTGCGCCGGGCGTGGGCCAGGGGCTCCGGCCCGATGTCCGCCGCGATGGCGGAGGTGATCCGCCCCTGCTGCATCAGCCACACCGGAAGGTAGCCATGGTCTGTGCCGATATCCGCCAGGTGCGCCCCTGCCGGAACCATGTCCGCCAGCAGGCGCAGCCGGGGCTGCAATTGTAAGTGTTTCATAGGCTCTCCTGATAACACAGATGAACGCATACGGACGGGCCGTATGCGTTCCTGTTTGCGGGCGGGATGTTATTGAGCGCTCTTGTTGGCTTCCTCGTTGACCAGGGCCAGCAGCTTGTCCACATCGATGCCGTGAACGGCGCAGGCCTCCTCCACGGTCTCGCCGCGGGAGGAGGGGCAGCCCAGGCAGTGCATGCCGATGGACAGGAAAATAGGAGCGGTCTGGGGAGCGACATCCAGGATATCACCGATGATGGTGTCCTTGGTGATCTCGATCATGATAAATTACCTCCATGTTGAAATTGCTGCTCATAGTATACCCCAACCGTGCCGCCGTTTCAACAAGAACTTTTAAAAATCGGAAAATTGCCTGTTCAGCCGCGGCAGGGGGATTTCTTTCTCTCTCAGCTCTGATATGCCGCTATCAGCTCCCGGAAGGCCGGGAGGCTGCGGCGGATCATGTCGTTGGACACGCAGTAGCTCAGCCGCACGAAGCCCGGGCACTCAAAGCCCGTTCCGGGCACCACCAGCAGATTATGCTCCCGCTTGGCCCTTTCGCAGAAGGCCACATCGTCACCGCCGGGAGCCTTGACAAACAGATAGAAGGCCCCGTCGGGCTTGGCGCACTGATAGCCCATCTCCGTCAGCTCCCGGTACAGCAGCTGCCGGTTCTCGTCATAGGCCGCCAGGTCCGGCAGCTCGTCGGCGCAGCGGGCGATGGTCAGCTGGATCAGCGTGGGCGGGCACACATGGCCGCAGGACCGGGCCGCCCCGGCGATGGCGTTGTACACCGCCTGGTGGTCCTCCACAAAGTCCGGCACGCAGATATAGCCGATGCGTTCGCCGGGCAGGGACAGGGACTTGGAATAGGAGTAGCACACGATGGTATTGCGGTACACCGTGGGAATGAAGGGCACCTCCACCCCGCCGTATACCAGCTCCCGGTACGGCTCGTCGGCGATCATATAGATGGGGTGGCCGTACTCCGCGCTCTTGCGCTCCAGCAGCCGGGCCAGGCCCTCCAGCGTCCGGCGGGTATACACCACGCCGGAGGGATTGTTGGGGGAGTTGATGATGATGGCCTGGGTACGGGGGGTCAGGCGGCGCTCCACCTGGTCCAGGTCGATCTGGAACGCATCGGTGTCTGCCGGCACCACCACCAGATGACCGCCGTTGGACTCGGTAAAGGGCCGGTATTCCGGGAAGAAGGGGGCCACCACCATGATCTCGGAGTCCTCCTCCGCCAGCAAGGCCTTGATCACGGCGATAAGCCCCGGGGCCGCACCGCAGGTGAGAAACAGATTCCCGGCCTTCAGGTCCGTGCCGAACCGGCGGTTCAGGTTGGCGGCGATGGCCTCCCGTGCGCTGTCAAAGCCGCAGGCCATGGAATAGCCGTGGACCTTGATGGAATCGGTGTCGTTGAGAATGTCGTGGATGGACTGGTTGACCTTGGCCGGGGCGGGGATGCTGGGGTTTCCCAGGGAATAATCGAACACGTTCTCCGGGCCCACCGTTTTGGCCTGCTCCAGGCCATAGGCGAACAGCTCCCGGATGACGGAGGGCGCGGTGCCCAGCTGATAAAATTTCTGGTTTACCATAACATACTCTCCTCTATGTACGCGGTTTGGTCAGGACAGGTGCATCCGCCGGGACAGGACGCTGCCGGCGGCGATGGAGGCCAGCTTGGAATAGGCGCTGTCGGACCGGGACACCAGCACGATGGGCACCCTGGCTCCCAGGATCACGCCGGCGTTCTTGGCTCCGCCGAACAGGGACGCGGCCTTGCCGATGCCGTTGCCCACCTCGTAATTGGGCACCAGCAGAATATCCGCCATGCCTGCGCCGGGTGCGCTGTAGTGCTTGTGGCGGCAGGCCTCGGGGCTGACGGCCAGGTCCAGGGCCACGGGGCCGCAGACGTTCATGTGATATTTGGCCCAGCGGTCGGTCATGTGGGCCAGGGCGTCGGCGTCCACGGTGGACTGGATCTTGGGGTTCACCTGCTCCGCGCCGCAGATGCAGGCGGCGTTGATGGTCTCGTACCCCAGGGCCTGGAAGCACATGGCGGCATTTTCCAGAATATCGGCCTTTTTCTCCAGGTCCGGGAAGGTGTTGACGCCGCCGTCGGTGAGGATGACCATCCGGCCCAGGGCCGGGATCTCGTAGAACATGCAGTGGGTGGTCAGGCGGCCGGTGCGCAGGCCGTGCTCCTTGTTGAACACCGCCCGCATCAGGTCGGCGGTACCCAGAATGCCCTTCATCAGGAAGTTGGCCTTCCCCTGGGCACACAGGGCCACGGCCTTGGCGGCGCAGTCGGTGTCGCTGTCACCGGCGACGATCTGATAGGCGGCAGGGTCCTCCCCCAGCTGGGACAGCATGGCGGCGATCTCGTCCGCGTGGCCCACCAGAATGGGGACAGCGATGCCCTCACGGCGGGCCTCGACCACCGCCTGGATCACCGGCTGGTCATGGGCGGCAGCCACGGCGATGACCCCCGGGGTTCCGCCCCGGGCAGCCTCGATGATGCCGTCAATGGTATGGATCATATTGCTTTTCCTCCTTGTATCTATCCACAAAAAAACAGTCGCTCTCGTCTATCACTCTGACCACATTATACAGCGTTGCACCGGACCCGTCAATGAAAAAACGCCGAATGGTTCAATAAAATTTCCCACCGTCGGGACTTGGGTATGGCCGCATCAAAAGAAAACCCCCTATCCTGTTCGGATAGGGGGTGCAGCAGCAGGCAGGTTTTCTTACTTCAGGCTCTGTGCCACGGCCACGGCCACAGCCACGGTGGCGCCCACCATGGGGTTATTGCCCATGCCCAAAAAGCCCATCATTTCCACATGGGCGGGCACGGAGGAGGAGCCGGCGAACTGCGCGTCGGAGTGCATACGGCCCATGGTGTCGGTCATGCCGTAGCTGGCGGGGCCGGCGGCCATGTTGTCCGGATGCAGGGTGCGGCCGGTGCCGCCGCCGGAGGCCACGGAGAAGTACTTCTTCCCCTGCTCGATGCATTCCTTCTTATAGGTGCCGGCCACGGGATGCTGGAACCGGGTGGGGTTGGTGGAGTTGCCGGTGATGGACACGTCCACGCCCTCGGCGTGCATGATGGCCACGCCCTCGCGGACGTCGTCGGCGCCGTAGCAGCGGACATTGGCCCGCTCGCCCTCGGAATAGCGGATCTCCCGAACCACCTTCAGCTGGCTGGTGTAATAGTCAAACTGGGTCTGGACATAGGTGAAGCCGTTGATGCGGCTGATGATCTGGGCAGCGTCCTTGCCCAGGCCGTTGAGGATGACCCGCAGGGGCTCCTTGCGGGCCTTGTTGGCGTTCTTCACGATGCCGATGGCGCCCTCGGCGGCGGCGAAGGACTCGTGACCGGCCAGGAAGGCAAAGCACTTGCTCTCGTCGCTGAGCAGCATAGCGCCCAGGTTGCCGTGGCCCAGGCCCACCTTGCGGTCGTCGGCCACGGAGCCGTCGATGCAGAAGGACTGCAGGCCCACGCCGATCATCCTGGCGGCCTCGGCGGCGGTCTTGACGCCGGACTTCAGGGCGATGACCGCGCCCACGGTGTATGCCCAGCAGGCGTTCTCGAAGCAAATGGGCTGGATCTCCTTGACGATCTCGTAGGGGTCGAAGCCCCGGGCCTTGCAGAGCTCCCGGCACTCCTCCACGGAGCCGATGCCGTACTGAGCGAGGACGCCATTGATCTTGTCGATTCTTCTTTCGTAGCTTTCAAACAGTGCCATTTTTCCGTCCTCCTCTTATTCCTGCCGGGGGTCAATATACTTGGCGGCGTTGTCGAACTGACCGTAGTGGCCCTTGGCCTTTTCCAGGGCGGTGGCGGCGTCGTCGCCCTTTTTGATGAAGTCCATCATCTTGCCCAGGCTGATGAACTCATAGCCCACGATCTCGTCGTCCTTGTTCAGGGCCACCCGGGTCACATAGCCCTCGGCCATCTCCAGATAGCGGGGGCCCTTGGCCTTGGTGGCGAACATGGTGCCCACCTGGCTGCGCAGGCCCTTGCCCAGGTCCTCCAGAGAGGCGCCCACGGACAGGCCGCCCTCGGAGAAGGCGGACTGGGAGCGGCCGTACACGATCTGCAGGAACAGCTCCCGCATGGCGGTGTTGATGGCGTCGCACACCAGGTCGGTGTTCAGCGCCTCCAGAATGGTCTTGCCGATGAGGATCTCGGAGGCCATAGCGGCGGAATGGGTCATGCCGGAGCAGCCGATGGTCTCCACCAGCGCCTCCTCAATGATGCCGTTCTTGATATTCAGCGTCAGCTTGCAGGCACCCTGCTGGGGGGCGCACCAGCCCACGCCGTGGGTAAAACCGGAAATATCGGAGATTTCCTTGGCCTGGACCCACTTGCCCTCCTCGGGGATGGGAGCCGGACCGTGATAAGCGCCCTTGGCGACGGGACACATATGCTGTACCTCAGTGGTATAGATCATAGCGAATTCCTTCCTTCTAAATAATGAGGGATGTCCTCTTGTACGCCATTATAGCAAGCCCACCGCGAATTTGCAAGTAATATTCCGAACATTCCGTGCAGCAGATGGTGAGACGATATGTTTTTGCTGATTTGCTGCATCCTGTAGGACAGGTCTCTGTCAAGTGTATCGTCAGGGGGGCGAATAGCCGCGCCGCCTTTATCCGTTGGAAAGGCAATCATGCTATTCCTCCGCTCCGAATCCTATAGCACTTTTTCACGAACAATTTGGAAAAAGTTCTTGTCAAGCAGGGGTATTCGATTGTATACTTAGGATAGTTGACAGCGATGCGCTGAAAACGACAAATCCGAAGGGTGTTCTCTCTCGATTTGCTTATGAACCATCAGGCAGCATCGCGAAGCAGCGGCGAGGGGACGAAACACAGGCCCGGTAAGGATGACGGTATGAAAAAATCAGAAACAAATACTTTGCGTATTGAGCCCCGCAAGGTTCATGCCGCCGCGGTAGGAATGGCGATGGTGCTCATATACTTTGATTATCATTACTTTGTTGAGACTTTTTACTGGGTTTTTCAGCCGCCTTTTCGCATAGCAATTGACACGGTCACGATTGTTGCTATAGGCTTAATACTCAATGTCGTATTCCTTAGTGAGATACTTGCTACCAGCCGAACATATATTGTGTCTGCTAAAGGAATTACGGTCATTTTTTTGGGTATCATCCGCCGTCTATATCCATGGCAGCGGTTCCAGAGTATTAACGTGTACCCTATGGACACAGGTGATCCCCCATGGGGAGGCCAGCCGTTTTTAATGGTTTGCAGCACCGTGCCGATTCGGACAATGGAGGGAGGAAAAATTGATCTGGAGCGCGCGCTCCTTCGATGGCCTCATATTCTGGTGTTTCCTCTACTGCCGGGCGAGGAACGCATGCAATTTGAAAGCCTGCGGCGCGGGGAAATACCTCCCGATCAGGGGGACCGGGAACCCGACGAGGAGGAATAATTGTCCCGGCTGACGGACGTGGCATGGGGCAGCAACAAACTGCATTTTACCTACGACTCCATTGGCCCGGCGTCTGTGACGTACAACGGCAACAGGTATTTCTACCTGAAAACCGGCGGCACCATGGCCGTCACCCTCGGCGCCGCGAACCCCCTGCGCTACCGCGGGTACGTCTACGACACCGAGACGGGGTTCTATACTGAATTGCCTATGAATGGTTTTGAGATTGATGCAGATATGTTCAGTGTTGAGGCCAGTGCAAGTTTGAGTTCAAAGAAGGTTTCGACTGGTGCTGGGGCATATGTTGCAAGGGCCTCAGTTCTCATATACATTCCATTGGATATTTCTGTTTCGATTGGAGTCTATGTAGGTCCCGGTTTCTCGTTTGGATATGGAGAGAAAGGTTTTGGTTTTTCTGCATCTTCATTAATTGGATTCTCTTTTGAGGTTTGCTGGGATGATGATTAAAAAGATTCTGATTTAGTTAGGAGTTGTGTTTTCATCATGAGAAAAAGAATCAGAATCAGAATCTATTTGGGGAAGAAAAAAGAAATCTTCCACCTGGACAACCAAGTGGGGGCCATCGCCTTCATTCCCGTTCTCAACGTGATCTATTACCTTTTGACCCTGGTCACAGCCAGACAGCGCAGATTCGCCCTCTTTCTGGAGACCGTCCTTCTGCTGGCCATCGGCAGTCTGCTGATCCGCTTATCAACCGGGTGGCTCCTCAGCGCGGTGTTTGCACACGTTCTGACGTGCATCGGCATCGGCATCCAGCAACAGTTGCTGGACACCTCCCCCGACTCCCGGAAGAAGCTGGGATATGTCATTCTGTTTTCCGCGGTATTTGTGCTGGCCATGCTGGCGATCGCATTTGCAGGCCGGAATGCGCAGAATAAAATGCAGCCGGTCTGCCAGGAGGCCCTGGAGGCTTTGACCCGGCGGGACGAGAAACGCTGGCAGTCCTGCCTCCACCCCACCAAGGCGGCGGATGAGCTATGGGACATGGACGCCTTTTTGTCTGAGCTGGGTATCCCCCTGCGCGGCGGCTGGCAGCTGGAGCGTATGACGGGTCACAAGACGGAGATATCGGACAAGGACCACTACACCACCGCCGAGTTTCGCGCGTCGGCGGATGGCCGGACCTATCGGATCACGATCACCTACCTGCGCAGCTATGAAGGGTCCGGCATCGTGGACTTCTCGATTTGCCCGGACTGAATCCCGGATTGAAAACCATTGCGTGTACAGTTGTATGTTGGGAATAGACAATCGCTAATCACATCGCAAGCATTTCTGTTCTGATACTACATAGCACTTATCGAAACTCCCTGGCAGTACTCCGTCAGTAACGAACGCCAGCGGCACCCAGGTGGTGTCCTACACCTATGACCCCTGGGGCGCGCCCATGTCCACCGACGGCACCATGGCCGCCACCCTCGGTGCCGCAAATCCCCTGCGCTATCGTGGGTACGTCTATGACAGCGAGACGGGGCTGTACTACCTCAGCAGCCGGTACTATAACCCGGTCTGGGGAAGGTTTGTCAATACGGACAGTCTGATTGTTGACTGTGGGGCAAACACGCAGAATCTATTAATAAGGCTCAATCTTTCGTATCGGGTATTAAAGAAACGCTTTGTGCTTCTATATCATCTTCACACATATAACAGAAGAGGCAGTCACGTCTATTATATTTTCCCATAGGTGATAGTATGGTTGTTAGACTAATATTTGATTCCAGAATTAGTTACGTATATGTTCCGGATGGCTACATAACAGACGCCAAATCATTACGATGCTCATTTCTTGAGTGGGTATACGATAATCCAAATTGCATGGTAAAAGCGAAGGGGCATACGGTATTTTCTTTTGGAGAAAATGATTTTGTGTCGTTTATAAACGCAGTCGTTTTGCGTGAAAAAAACGAAAAAGCATATGTATGTCCTTGTGAAAATCTGTGTAAGCAAAGAATCCTATCGATAAATCTATAGCGCGAAAAACATTCGTTTAGACAGTTTGAATGCCTACAGTGTGCTCATCTGGATTCTTGCTGAAACGCCCAGGGCGACGTTACCGGTCTTGTGAATGCCAGCGGCACCATGGCCGTCACCCTCGGCGCCGCGAATCCCCTGCGCTATCGTGGGTATGTCTACGATACCGAAACGGGGTTCTACTACCAATACTAATTATGTATGCGTCAGTGTAGATGCCAGAATGGTTGCCTTCGCAGCCTATGCTGTATCGGTAGGAGCAGGATGGCTACTTGCTTATGCACCGCAATTAGCGCCTGCATTTAGTCAGATGTTCATAGGGTGATAAATTATATGAAATTATTTAAACGCATCATTCCGTTTTTTCATTTGTGTTTCTTGGTTTTTCTTCTGACAGCCTGCATGTCTTCAGTTACCGTTTGGCCTTCATTCGTTGATTTATCAAAAAAGGATGTCATCCTGCGGGTAGATGGAACGGAAACTGCCCTACTGTATTGGTACGATGCATCAAACGGCGACTACGAATGGAATGTTTTTCAGATCCTCGACAATGGACAGATCGCTCCTGTTTCTTTGCGTTACACCGATAAAGTGGCACAAATAGAGGACAACTTGTGCCACATAACAGAGTGCTTCGTCCCGGACTATGGGGAGCACTACATTCTCATTACTTACATGTCGACAGATCAGGATCCGCTCCCATCCGTGTCAGACTCCGCATTTTCTACATTTCACTCCTACGAAATTGAGAATGGGGTGGCTCGAATGTACTGCTTTTTTGCCTATATTCCCGAATTCTCTGAAAGCTACACCGTGTATATCAATCAAGAGACCATTGTTTTAAACTGACGGACCTGTCCTGGGGCAGCAACAAGCTGCACTTTACCTATGACTCCATTGGACCGGCGTCCGTGACGTACAACGGGACCACATATCTGTACGTCAAGAATGCGCAGGGCGATGTGGTTCAGATCGTGGACGGCAACGGGAACATGGTTGTGACTTATATCTACGACGCATGGGGCAATATGCTGTATAGCCAGGTTTTACTTTTGATGTTATGAGGTAATTGCTATGAGGAAAGTATGTTTGTTAATGCTGATTATTATGACCCTATTATTAACGTCTTGCTCATCAGGTGACTCAAATATGGTAAGAGATTTATTTAAAAAAAATGAGAGAGAGACTGCAAATGAGCGTTTTGAAGCACTAATAGGAGCCATTCAAAATCAAGACCGTGTCGCTCTGAAAGCATTCTTTTCTGAAAAATCACTGAAGGAATCGCAAAATATAGAAGAAACTATCACCGCATTGTTTGACTACTTCCGAGGTGATATGCTTTCATATAATGACTGGGGCTGCCTTGGATCTATAGGTGGGATGAACGAAGATGGTACGGGACGTTATTGGAAATGCCTGTATGCGACTTACGATGTCGAAACGACCCAGGATAAGTACCGCTTTGCCATGGAATATATGCTGCTGGATACCGCAGATGCAGATAATGTGGGTATACGGTCTCTGTACATTATCAGATTAGCCGATGATACAGACCCGCAATTTGCATATCGGGGCGACGAAAAGTATACACCGGGTATTAACATCAACAAGACAAGTAAAATACCGCATTGAAATGTATTTCTGCAGAACAGCGTGAAACGCCCAGGATGTTGTCCGGAATCTTTCTTCCTACCTTCTGACTCTTTACCACGGCTGACGATCACGTCCGGACAGCAAGCAGCACCTATGCCTATGACAAGGACAACCGGCTGACCAAGGCGACGGAGGGTGCC
>ERZ827498.4098-NODE-4098-length-11671-cov-3.499311_pt1 | contig 11671 bp, 10 predicted proteins | sample MGYA00519865_ERZ827498 | MGnify/ENA primary metagenome ERZ827498 (study PRJEB31778, sample SAMEA3449328) | human gut metagenome | biome: human gut; feature: human-associated habitat; material: faeces | place: United Kingdom | collected 2010/2012 ...
TTATTTAATATGAATACTGTCAAATTTGTGTTTGCAAAAATAAACGATGTGTATATTAGTAGTTTTAAAAGAATCATAAAGAATCTAATTCTGTGATGAAATATATAGTGACGTTATTTCCATTCGATAGTGACGATATTCCATAGATATGGTGACACTATGTTGAGGGCATAGCGTCACTATATTTTTATGAGATTTATTTTTTCGGAAATTCTCAAAATTCCCAAATCTTTTCAGATTTTCCCCTCATCTTTGCAATATAAATTAAATGATAACAGTAAAACCAATTAAAAAAACAACGATTATGAAAAAGTTAGTATTCTTATTAGTATGTTTGTTTACTTTGCAAACAGTAGCACGTGCAGACGATGACAAACCAATCCAGGTTACTCAAATGCCACAACCGGCTCAACAGTTCAGCAAACAGCATTTTGCCGATAGTAAAGTTGCTTTGGCAAAAATGGAAAGTGATTTCTTCTATAAAAGTTATGAAGTGATTTTCACGAATGGCAATAAAGTGGAGTTTGGCAAGAATGGAAACTGGGAGGAGGTGAATTGCAAATATACTTCTGTTCCCACAGCTATTATCCCCACAACTATTCAGAAATATGTGACAACTAATTATCCTGATACTAGAGTGCTGAAAATTGAACGCGATAAAAAGGAATATGAAGTGCAACTTTCCAATCGTGTGGAATTAAAGTTCGATCTGAAATTCAATTTGATCGATATTGATAACTAAACCTTAAAAATTAGAACTAATGATGAAACGAAAGATTTTTACCTTTTTATTGGTATTAGGTGTTGCATGGAGCTTACATAGTTGCGATAATAATGATGATGAATCAATAGCTGTTCCTGTTGAATTGCAAAGTACATTTTCGGCTAAATATCCGAATGCCACAAACGTAGAATGGGAAAACAAGTACGGATATTACGTAGCAGATTTCTATGACGGACATGAAGCATCTGCATGGTTTACTCAAGAAGGTAAGTGGGTTTTAACTTCATGGGAGGTACATTTCAACACATTGCCTGATCCTGTAAAAAATACGATTCATGCTACATATCCTGGACGAGTTGATGACGACGACACTGAATATGTTGAAGAAGCAACGGGTGCTACATACTACTTGATTGACATAGAAAATAGTGAGATAGATGTAAAAATAAGAGCTGACGGACAAATACTTGACTAATAATTATACAATAATCTTATTATGGAACGGTAACGAACTATTCATTTATAGTTTCAGGTAGAGTCAATCATGCGATTATTTTTTATGGGTTTCATGCCTTGAAAATAAGAGTTTCCTATAAAGAAACTCTTATTTTCAAGGCATCTGCGTTTTATCACTGCTCATGTTGCCTTTTTAATACAGACTTTGCTGTATTGGTATTTCCGATACTGTCTGTCTGCTGTTTGGACTTTTCTTTCTGTTTTCGTTTATTACGTAGCTTCCACTTATTCCAAAAGAACAGGTCACTCCATTTATTGAAATCTTTCTTGTACATAATACCTACACCTTGTGTAGTCAGATTTGTCTTTGTATAATATCGGTCGTTCGTTTCATTGTAAGCTTTCAAACGAATGTCTCCCGAACGGTTTATCAGCCATTCTGCTTCAAAGTCGCCCACAAAATTCGTGTTTGCCATTGGATTATCCCGATAACCAAAGTTTCCGTTAATAAGTAACCGGTTATTCAGTAACTGACCGGACAAGATGCCTTCCACTTCCATATCTGTCCAGCCTTTATCGCCTGTGCTTAGATTTGTTCCAATATTCCAGTTATTCGTTTCAAAGACTTGCGACAAGGCGTTATTCAACTGACCGGAGAGGGTGGAAGAAAGTACCGAAGACATCACGTTTGAATTTTGATTATTACGTGCATCCTCCGTGTAGAACTTACCAATACCCAATAGATAAAGGATTTGCATATTCATCTGTTCTTCCGTACTAATATAATTACGTACCAATGTTTGTACTTCATCCCGTTCGTTCGGAAGCTCAATACCTAATTTAATAGTAGGTCGTACCAATATCCCGCTCAAATTCATGATACAGTTCACCTTAACATTGGGTTGTTGTATGATTGACGAAGATTCTTCCGGTATCAGGTCATTCAGAGATGCTGAATTTACCGTGTAGGAAGCCTGAATGTCTAAGTTTGCATCCAGAGGGGCACCGTTAAAGGTAATCGTACTTCCGTTCTTGATAACAAAGTCTTTACGGATCACTTCCTGCAAACTGAATTTATATACTCCCTGATTAATTTGGTAGCTACCGAACATCTTCACATCCCCTTTATTGTAAAATTCTGTTCGTATATTTCCTGTACCCTTGCCACTGATATAATCTCCGGCAACAGGATCCATGATAATCTTCATTGTTGCATCTGGCGTCGCATCTACAAGAATATTCAATCGTATATCCGTCTTTTGCTCTTCCTCAGCTTCCTGACGTTTTTGTTGCAATTGTTCATAATAAGAAATTATTTGAATAGAATCCTGAATAGTGCGGCGGGGAGGTTTGTCTACAAACTTGATAAACTGGTTACTCGTAGCTGATGCAACACTACCATTAATATAAGTAAAGATGCTATTTCGATTGGTCGTCATGGCGACATTAACATCTAGTCCCTGTATGGCATTTCCGGTAAGCAATGCATTTCCGGTACCATACACCGTGCCATAGAAAGGCATGTCCGTCGATTCTTTTGTATTCATTACAAGCATGTTGTTTGCTTGTATCTCAAAACGATAATTTAAGTTCTTAAAATGCTGGAAATGCAGATAACCGTTCATTCTTCCCGAATGGCCTTCCATATCAGAAATATGTATATTGTTGAACGTCAATCCGGTAGGAGCTAAAAGAATGGTATCCTTTATAGCAAAATGAGTATTCAAAATATCAAAATTCATGGAAGCATCCGTCATGACTGCGCCATCGAGATTCAATCCTTTAAATTTCCCGTAGAAGTGTACTTTACCCGTTGCCCGTCCTTTTATATCATTTGCAATAGACTTCATATAATGTTCCAGAAACTTCAGATTCAGTTCATTTGCTTCGATATTTAAGTCAAGCCCACTTTCCGGTTTTAGCGGATGAATGATGCCGGTGACACGTGACGGGGTCGTAGAAATATCTTTGATAGATGCATCCAGTCGGATTCCTCTATTTTCATTATCCCATTCGCCATATATGTTCAAATCGCCCAAACGTCCTTGATTAAGAGAGAAATTTTTTATAAATAAACGCGTATTCATCACAGGTTTTTTGAAAACACCACTTGCATAGGCAGTTCCTGTAGCATCTCCTTCAAAATTTACATCATCGGAAATACTTGCAATATCAAACACATATCCCATGTTGATATCCTTTAAATCAACCTTTACACTATCTTGCGGATTGTCCGAAAGACGTCCGTTTATACGTACATAACGATCCTGGTGGCTAAAATAGAAGTTGTTCACGTCTACCTTGCCGGAATCCACTACTACCTGTGAAGGATGTATCTGCCAAAGGGTATCATTCAGAATAATATCCGTCGGTTTCACCTCTACCATTGCTTTTAATAAAGGCTTCTCTCCTTCGGTACGCAAGAACTTTGCCACAGCGGCCAATTGCCCGCTATATGTCACCGCAGCACTATTTCCCCAATTCAATGTCGTACTGATATTGTCGTCTTTAGCTTGCGCATCCAAAGAAAGGTTGACTGCTCCTTTCTTCTTCAGATTGGTCAGGCGCACCCGCGCACGAATATGATCTGATGGATTCTCGCACAAAATCATGCCCGACTCAATAAAGTTGTTCTTATATTGAAGACGGGGGAAGTATCCTTCCAAACGCTGCAAGGGATCATTAAAGTATCCTTTCAAAGTGGAATGAGTATATACCGTCAGCGGAATATCAAAAATCGTGGATAGAATATCTGTATTATATATATGTATATCGAATTGGAAATTATTGTGTGTTTCAATTGGCTTTTTGGGAGGTAATATTAATGACGGGACATATTTCCGCATAATATTCAGAATGCTGGCAGGCAATGTGTGATACTGGAACTTTCCTTCCACACTTGCTGTCAGAAACTCTGAAGTCAATCTCAACTGATTCTCGTTATTCTGTTTGCTGGCCCGGATATTCATGTTGTTCATGAAGTATTGTTTCTCTGGTGACATAAATTCGAGGCTATCCACATTGATTTCTCCAATCATTTCGTCAACTGAGCCTCCCGTGAAGTTGGCTCTTAGTTTCAAAGAGAATTCCGTATCCGGATACTTGGAGGTGAGATTCAGGTCATGCGGCCGCAATTTATTGATAATAGCTTGAAAATTAAATGTAGGAATTCTGGAGGAAACATTCACATCTCCATTCAGATAAATAGAGCCATTCGGATCATCCAGTGCTACTTTGCCATTAAATCCTCCTTGCTTATATTCTCCGTCCAGTGTAATATTCTCATATCTATATCTACTATAATCTACGGAAGCTATCAGCCCTTTCAATTCAACAACAGGGAGTCGGTCGGTTACATGGCGCCCATGTACATCTAAGTTGAATGTGATTTCTCCCAGTTGCTCGTTAGCCAATAATTTACCTAACTTATAGTCGGTTGTTTTAACGGCACCGGAATAAGCAAACAATCCCTTACTTTTATCAGAACTCAATTTCAAGTCCATATTGACACCGCCCAAATCAGTATGCAATTGGCCATAAGTTACTATATCTGTGAAATAGCCGGAAACCTCTCCCCGGAAACTGACATTTCCCAAGCGTTCCAGTACTGGAGGCACTCCATTATAATCATGACTCAAATTGCGGACTAAAAATCCTACGCCACGAGTAGTAGCAGTAAGTTCGGATAGGGTTCCAAACACATAAGCGTCTTGCGGATGCGACAAGTCCTGAAGTGCCACATCTCCTTTAAGGCGGAACTGACGATTGTCGGCTGTTATTTCCAGATGCGAACAGGTCAATTGATTGACAGTACCTTTTACTTCCATATCCAACGATATCGGCTCTTTGAAGTGCGATAGCGCCGGAAGAAAAGGAGAAATATCTTTTAAAGTGATTTGTGACGGCAACGTACGGAAAGAAAAACGAACCTGTTCCGTAAAACGGTCAAAGGCTTTCAAACTATCATATATCAAATGAATTGTATCCAGTTTCAGAGATGTTTCGGGCAATTCGATAGCAAAATTGTCAATGCTTGTCTGCCTGCTATTGGCAACTAGCTTCAGACTCATCTTCTTCAAAGAGAAACCGGATACTTTTTCATCAAGGCTCAACCGCTTAATTCCCAGATTTATTGAATCTTTACTCAAGGCTTTCAATGAAATATTAGCTATAATATTCTGAAGCTGGACGTGTTTGGCATTAAACTTCCCGGGTGTTTCTTCTTCTGAAAGTACATGATAAGCCATTCGCCCACGACGAATCAGGATAGAATTAATACGCAAATCCAATGAGTTGTCTTTCTTCACCGTATCATTGGAAGCAAATGCATCTAATACGAATTTAAAATTAGGTGGAGAGTCTGGTGTCTTTTTTTGAAGATTGATATTGAAACCGAATAACTGGACACTGCTAATGGATATCTTACCTTTAAAAAAAGGCATGATATCAAATTTGGCAGACAAACGAGTCACTTTGAGCATTTCCTGCTCGTCTTGGTCGTCAAGCAATACATCGTCAATGATGATACGGTTCAACAATCCTATATTTATCCGGCCAATTGTCACCCGTGTATTCAATAAGTCGGAGAGCTCCTCGGCTACAAATACACTCATGACTTGCTGAACACTTGGTATATTCAGCAAAACAATAGTCCCGATATATACTCCCAGTACAATACCAACTACCCAGCGTACAGTCTTTTTCAGCGTTCTGATATGCGATAACTTTTATTTTGCGAACAAAAATATAAAATAGTTCGTTATGAATCGTAGTTTTATGATTACTTTTGCACCGTTTTAATAGTTTAATTACTTATGAGTGTAATAATATTAGGAATTGAGTCCTCTTGTGATGATACGTCGGCAGCTGTTATCAAAGATGGTTATCTGCTGTCGAACGTGGTATCGAGCCAAGCCGTACATGAAGCATACGGTGGAGTAGTACCCGAGCTGGCTTCACGGGCGCATCAACAAAATATCGTACCGGTAGTACATGAAGCGCTGAAACGTGCTGGAGTCACTAAAGAAGAATTGAGTGCGGTAGCTTTTACACGTGGTCCGGGATTAATGGGTTCATTGCTCGTCGGTGTCTCTTTCGCTAAAGGATTCGCTCGTTCCTTAAATATTCCATTGATTGATGTTAATCATCTGAATGGACATGTTTTAGCTCATTTTATTAAAGCAGAAGGTGAGGAAAATAGACAACCCAATTTTCCTTTCTTATGTCTATTAGTATCTGGAGGAAATTCACAAATTATATTAGTGAAAGCCTATAACGATATGGAGATTTTGGGGCAGACGATTGATGATGCTGCAGGTGAAGCTATTGACAAGTGCTCCAAAGTAATGGGGCTCGGTTATCCGGGTGGACCGATTATTGATAAACTGGCACGCCAGGGAAACCCGAAAGCATTCACATTCAGCAAACCGCATATTCCGGGGCTGGATTATAGCTTTAGCGGATTAAAAACTTCATTCCTCTATTCATTACGTGACTGGCTGAAAGAGGACCCTGATTTTATAGAACATCATAAAGTGGATTTGGCTGCATCATTGGAAGCAACAGTTGTAGATATTCTAATGGATAAATTGCGTAAAGCTGCAAAAGAATACAAAATCAAGGAAGTAGCCGTAGCAGGAGGAGTTTCTGCGAATAACGGATTACGTAATGCTTTTCGGGAACATGCCGAAAAATATGACTGGGATATCTTTATTCCAAAATTCAGCTATACTACCGACAATGCAGCAATGATCGCTATTACCGGATATTTTAAATATTTGGATAGGGATTTTTGCTCTATTGATCTTCCGGCCTATTCTCGCGTTACATTAGAATAATTTCCTTATTGAAAATAGGCTCCTTGTCCGTAAGACTAAAAATATATCTTAATATATAGGATAAAATAAGGAAAGTATGTTTGCTGAAATAATAACCATTGGTGACGAACTGCTGATAGGGCAGGTTGTCGACACTAATTCTGCCTGGATAGGACAGAAATTAAATAAGATAGGCATTGAGGTTCTTCGTATTGTTTCAATCCGTGACCGGGAAGATGAGATTCTTGAAGCGATCGATAATGCGATGAAAAGGGTGAATATTGTTTTAGTGACCGGGGGACTAGGTCCTACTAAAGATGATATAACAAAACAAACGCTATGTAAGTATTTCCATACTAGACTGGTATTTAGTGAAGAGGTTTTTGAAAACATAAAACGGGTGTTGGCCGGAAAAATCCCCATGAATGCCTTAAATAAAGGGCAGGCAATGGTTCCCGAGGGCTGTACCGTTATAAATAATCCGGTAGGGAGTGCTTCTGTTAGTTGGTTTGAAAGAAACGACAGAGTTCTCGTTTCAATGCCGGGAGTTCCGCAGGAGATGAAAGTTGTGATGACGGAATCCATATTGCCCAAGTTGCATGAGAAATTTCAAACGGATGTGATTATGCATCAAACATTTCTTGTACAACACTATCCAGAGTCTGTATTGGCTGAAAAACTGGAACTATGGGAAACTGCACTGCCGGAAAGCATCAAACTGGCCTATTTACCAAAACTTGGAATAATCCGCCTGCGATTGACCGGACGCGGACAAGATAAAAAAGAAGTGCGGGCGCTTCTAGATAGCGAAAAAGCTAAATTAGAGAAGATTTTGGGTGAAGATATCTTCTGTGAGGAAGATACTCCTTTGGAAGTTATTATCGGCGAATTGCTGAAAAAGAAGAAAATAACCGTTTCCACTGCAGAAAGTTGTACTGGAGGAAGTATTGCCGCACGATTAACATCTATTGCCGGAAGTTCGGAATATTTTAATGGAAGTATAGTGGCTTATTCCAATGAAGTAAAGATGAATCTCTTGTACGTTTCTCCCGAAACTTTGGAACGGCATGGAGCTGTTAGTGAAGAAACTGTGATTGAAATGGTAAAAGGTGCGATGAAAGCATTGAAAACCGACTGTGCTGTGGCAACTTCAGGCATAGCCGGTCCCGGAGGAGGAACTCCTGAAAAACCGGTAGGGACAGTTTGGATAGCTGCTGGTTATAAAAACGAAATTCGTACTTACAAGCAGGAAACAAATCGCGGAAGATCCATGAATATTGAAAGAGCCGGCAATAATGCGTTATTAATTTTACGGGATTTACTCAAATAAGGGAAAATTGGTATTCAGAAGTGAATTATTTTAGGAATTTCTTGTTTTATACGGATAAAAGTGCTTACTTTGCGTCCTGTTTGAAAGAAGTATAGATATAAAACTATAAAAATAAGATAGAAATGTCGAAGATTTGTCAAATTACCGGAAAGAAAGCCATGATTGGCAACAATGTTTCACACTCAAAGAGAAGAACTAAAAGAACCTTTGATTTGAACTTGTTTAACAAAAAGTTCTATTATGTAGAACAGGATTGTTGGATCAGCCTTAGCCTTTGCGCTAACGGGTTGCGTATTATCAACAAAAAAGGACTGGATGCTGCGCTGACTGAAGCAGTGGCTAAAGGTTATTGTGATTGGAAAAGCATTAAAGTAATCGGCTAAACGTAGAGGAGAAAACTTACAATGGCAAAGAAAGCAAAAGGTAACAGAGTGCAGGTGATTCTGGAATGTACAGAACACAAAGACAGTGGAATGCCGGGAACATCTCGTTATATCACAACTAAGAACAGAAAGAATACTACAGAAAGACTTGAGTTGAAAAAATACAACCCAATTCTGAAGAGAGTAACAGTACACAAGGAAATTAAATAATAAAAGTAGTATAACCCATGGCAAAGAAAACAGTAGCAAGTTTGCACGAAGGTTCAAAAGAAGGTCGTGCTTATACCAAGGTTATCAAAATGGTAAAATCTCCGAAAACTGGAGCATACGTTTTTGATGAACAAATGGTTCCGAACGAAAAAGTACAAGACTTTTTCAAAAAATAATCGAAATAGCATATACGCTATAACTGCAAAATCCTCTCATTGGTAAACAATGAGGGGATTTTTTATTGCTTCTTTTTTTACTTTTCCAATCCTTTGTTATATCTTTGTAGCAAATGTATTATACAAACAAGTGTCAATATGGGATTTTTTAGTTTTTTTTCAAAGGAGAAGAAGGAAACTTTAGATAAAGGATTATCTAAAACCAAAGAGAGCGTATTCAGTAAAATTGCTCGTGCTGTGGCTGGTAAGTCAAAAGTAGACGATGAAGTATTAGATAATCTGGAAGAAGTACTGATCACATCTGACGTAGGTGTAGAAACAACTTTAAATATTATCAAACGCATCGAGAAACGCGCTGCGGCTGATAAGTATGTGAATACTCAAGAACTGAATCTTATATTACGTGACGAAATAGCAGCTTTGCTTACCGAAAACAACTCGGATGATGTAGCTGATTTTGACGTACCCATCACAAGGAAACCTTATGTAATTATGGTTGTGGGAGTGAATGGAGTAGGGAAGACTACAACTATCGGCAAGCTGGCTTATCAATTCAAAAAAGCAGGCAAATCGGTTTATTTGGGAGCAGCCGATACTTTCCGCGCTGCAGCCGTAGAACAGTTAATGATTTGGGGAGAACGGGTAGGGGTTCCTGTTGTTAAACAGAAAATGGGAGCGGATCCTGCATCTGTGGCTTATGACACTCTTAGTTCTGCCGTTGCCAACAACGCAGATGTGGTTATAATCGATACAGCCGGTCGCCTGCATAATAAGGTGGGCTTGATGAACGAGCTGACCAAAATCAAGAATGTGATGAAGAAGGTTGTGCCCGATGCACCGGATGAAGTTTTATTGGTATTGGACGGTTCCACCGGACAAAATGCATTCGAACAAGCCAAACAATTCACTCTGGCAACCGAAGTAACTGCTATGGCTATCACTAAACTTGACGGAACCGCTAAAGGTGGTGTTGTGATTGGTATTTCCGATCAATTCAAGATTCCTGTTAAATATATCGGATTAGGTGAAGGTATGGAAGACCTGCAAGTATTCCGTAAAAATGAATTCGTTGATTCCTTGTTTGGAGAGAACGCATGAAAAGAAAGAGAATAGATATTATCACTTTAGGATGCTCTAAAAACTTGGTTGACTCCGAACAGTTAATGCGCCAACTGGAAGAAGTCGGATATAGCGTAACCCATGATACTGAAAATCCACAAGGAGAAATTGCAGTAATCAATACGTGTGGCTTTATTGGTGATGCCAAAGAGGAGTCCATAAATATGATTCTGGAGTTTGCTGAAAGAAAGGAAGAAGGGGATTTAAAGAAACTTTTCGTGATGGGTTGTCTTTCCGAACGTTATCTGAAGGAATTGGCTGTTGAGATACCGCAAGTAGATAAATTTTATGGCAAGTTCAATTGGAAGGAGCTTTTACAAGATTTAGGAAAGGTCTATCATGATGAGTTATATATCGAACGGACATTGACAACTCCCCAGCACTATGCTTACCTGAAAATTTCAGAAGGGTGTGATCGCAAATGTTCTTATTGTGCCATTCCCATTATTACAGGACGCCATATCTCCAAACCGATGGAGGAAATTTTGGACGAAGTACGATACCTGGTATCGCAAGGCGTGAAAGAATTTCAGGTGATCGCACAGGAATTGACTTATTATGGGATCGATCGGTATAAGAAGCAAATGCTTCCGGAACTGATTGAACGTATTTCCGATATCCCTGGCGTGGAATGGATTCGGTTGCATTATGCCTATCCGGCACATTTCCCAACGGATTTATTCCGGGTTATGCGTGAACGCGATAATGTATGTAAATATATGGATATTGCTCTTCAGCATATCAGCGACAATATGTTGCAATTAATGCGTCGGCAAGTGAGCAAAGAGGATACTTACCGACTGATTGAACAATTTCGTAAAGAAGTGCCAGGCATTCACCTGCGAACAACTTTAATGGTAGGGCATCCCGGAGAAACCGAGGAAGACTTCGAAGAGCTTAAAGAGTTTGTGCGCAAAGTACGTTTCGATCGGATGGGAGCTTTCGCATATTCCGAAGAAGAGGGAACTTATGCTGCAGAAGCATACGAAGATTCTATTCCACAAGAGGTTAAACAAGCCAGACTTGATGAATTGATGGACATCCAGCAAGGTATCTCGGCAGAATTAAGTGCGGAAAAAATCGGTAAACAGATGAAAATTATCATCGACCGTTTGGAAGGAGATTATTATATTGGACGAACAGAATTTGATTCACCGGAAGTAGATCCGGAAGTGCTGGTTAAGCGTTCAGAGAGAGAACTTAAGATCGGACAGTTTTATCAGGTGGAAGTGACGAATGCAGACGATTTTGATTTATATGCAAAGATTATAAATGACTATGAATAATAAGGAATTTACATCCGAACTAGCGGAAAGATTGGGATACACAATCAAGGATACTTCCGAATTGATAGGTTCTTTGTTGTCCAGCATGACACAAGAATTGGAAGAAGGTAATGTGATTGCAGTTCAAGGATTCGGCTCTTTTGAAGTTAAAAAGAAAGCGGAACGAATTTC
>ERZ827498.4099-NODE-4099-length-11668-cov-2.843193_pt1 | contig 11668 bp, 15 predicted proteins | sample MGYA00519865_ERZ827498 | MGnify/ENA primary metagenome ERZ827498 (study PRJEB31778, sample SAMEA3449328) | human gut metagenome | biome: human gut; feature: human-associated habitat; material: faeces | place: United Kingdom | collected 2010/2012 ...
CGATGAAAACAGACCAGATCAAGCTCCCCGTGAGCGTGGCCACCGAAATCGTGAACAAGGCCAAGGACACCAGCACCATCGCGTCCCTGAGCCCCAGCACGCCGCAGATCTTCTCCGACGCCGACTACCTCGTGTTCAACGGCAAGAGCGAAGCCGAGGTAGTGGCCGAAGGCGCGGTCAAGAACAGTTACGAGCAGACCGTGGATTCCGTCGTGGCGAAGCGCTTCAAGGTGCAGACCACCACCCGCGTCACCAGCGAACTCCAGTGGGCCGACGAGGACAACCAGCTGCAGATCATCCGCAGCATCCAGGCGGATCAGGCAGCCGCTTTGGGCCGTGCGCTCGACTACGTGATCTACCATGCGATTAACCCGAAGACCGGCACCGCGCTTTCCGGATTCAACCCGTTGAGCACGTCCGCCGTGCAGGTGATCGCCGGCGATGACGAAATCAGCAACGTGGACGCCCTGGCCGATGCGCTGAACGACTCCTACGACATCAACGGCGTGGCATTGTCCAAGACTTGGGCGTCCCGTCTGCGCAAGCTGCGCGTCCCCTCCACCGGCATGCGCTTCTATCCGGAGATTCCGCTGAACCTGCAGGCCGGCAGCCTGGACGGCATCACCGCCGCGACCTCTGGCACCGTCAACGGACGACTGGCCTCGACCCCGACGAAGGTGCTCGCGTTCATGGGAGACTTCAGCCTCATCAAATGGGGCATGGTCCGCGACCTGACCAGCGAGATTATCGCCTACGGCGACCCGGACCAGACCGGCGTGGACCTGAAGGCCCACAACCAGATCGCATACCGTACCGAAGCGATGTACGCGTTCGCCGTCATCGACCCGAACGCGTTCGCCGTGCTCAAGACCAAGTGAGGTGAACGATGAGTTTCCCCATCCAGACGCTTGTGATCAACCCCGCAGGCGAGGAAAAGCACACTGTCGGTCCGTTGGACGCGCAGGTGCGGCTTGTCAACACTGACGGCACCGCCTTCTCCGCCGGTTCCGGTGCCTACGAACTGCCGGAGGCCGGCAAGGACACCCTCGGCGGCATCAAGCAGTTCGCGCCCGAACAGACGATTGGCAACGTTGACGGCAACATCGTCAAGGCCGCCGCAGCCGCTCCGACCAAGGATGAATTCGACAAGCTCGTCACGGCTTTCAATACTTTGGCGAAACAGTTCGATGACACTATCACCGGCCTCGCGGCCTCCGGGGTGATCAAGCTGCCGGACAAGAAGTGACCATGACGGACGAACCGGACATGTTCGCCACCTCCGACGATCTCGAACGGAGGTGGCACAAGCTCACCGACGAGGAACGTCAGAAAGCCGACACGCATCTCGCGGACGTGACCGACTACATCAAGGAACGCTCGCCCATCTGGCGGCGGCTCCTCGAAGAACGGCCACGCCTGCTGACGAAGATCACCTGCGACATCGTCCGCAGAATCATGCAGGCCGACCCGTACGACATTCCCGGCGGCATCACGCAGATGAACCAGACCACCGGCAGCTTCAGCGAACAATACAGTTTCGGAGCGCCCACCGGCGATCTCTGGCTGCGCGACGACGAGAAACGCATCCTCGGCATCAACGCCCAACGCGCGTTCAGCGTCGACATGGCAACGGGGGAGACGTCCTAGTGGAAACCATCGAAGTGTGGCGCGGCCAGTCCACCACCGACACGGACGGCAACCCCATCCAGGGCAAACCCGTCCGCGTCGGCACGTTCCAGGCGATGGTCGCGCCAACCTCCACCACCGACCAGACCGAGGAGAACGCCAGCCCGCAGACCATCGAATACACGATCCACATCCGCGGAAACCAACCGACCGGCATCCAAGCCACCGACCTGATCAAAGTCAGAGGCATCCTCCTGCCCGTCAAAGGAAAACCGCAAGTGTGGAACAACCTCCACGGACGCCACATCGGCGACGTCATCACCGTGGGCGAACGGGAAGGATAAGCATGGCCAAACGATGCAGATTCGTATTCAACCGCAAGGCGTTCAGCCAACAGGTCCTCAAAAACGAGACATTGCGCTCGCGCATGAGGGACGCGGCCGAAGCCGCCGTAGAGGATGACCGTTGCATGGTCCGCGACCATGACGGCAAGAACCGCAGCGGCGTGGCGATCATCTGCCCGGCACCGGTGGAGAAGGCGCACGGCACGTTGGAGGACACGCTCGGAAGGATGCGCGTATGAGCATCCCGGTCACTCCCCGGCGCACGGAACCCCTGCTCCTGCCCAAACTGAGGACACTGTTCCCGGACGTGACGTTCGACACCATCGAACGAAGCGACCTCGAACCTCCCTTCACCGAAGCCACGCTGGCCGACTCCATGCAAGGCATGAGCACCCCAATCTCGCAGTACGTGCGGCTGCGGCTGAGCGTGCGCTGCATGAGAGAGGACCATACGGGCGACTGGGACAAGGCCGCACGCCTGTGGGCCGACATCGCGAGGGAGATCATCGGGCTTGGAACCGTCGCGCCGCTCATCGACGCGTCACTCGAATCCGGGCCGGTACGCATGACTGACGAGGACAAGAGGCTGGTGTGCGCGTACGGAGTGCTCCTGCTCGAGGTCACCGTCAACTGAAACACAACCAAAGACAACGTGCCGCCACACGCGAAGAACGGAAAGGTGCAGACGAATGTCTGACAACAACGAAAAAACCACCGTCGCCGCGCAGGGCGCGACCGACTACGGGTACGTGTCCAGCGGCAACACCGCAGGCAACGTGCGCCTGATCAAGAACTACGCGCTGTTCCTGTTCCCCAAGGGCGACAGCACGTTCGTGGCTCCGACCGGAGTGGACTGGACCCCGCCGGCAAGCAAGAAGCCGATCGGCTACTCCACGGAGGACGGCGCCGTACTGCATCCGGAACCGGGCGACAGCACCGACTACAAGGCCCACAACGGCGACATCGTGCTGTCCGACACGGATCCGGGCTACTGGACCCTGCAGCTCGCCGCCATGGAGGGCCGCAAGGATGTGGTGTCGGCCTACTTCGACGTGGACGTCGATTCGGACGGCGGCATCAGCATCAAGGGCGCCGGATTGAAGAAGGAGTGGATCCTCGTGCTGGTCGCGCTCGACCAGCAGGACCGTCCGTTCCTCCTGTACGGCACCAACGCGAAGGTGAGCGACCGTGACGACGTGAGCCTGAAATCCAGCGAGATCATGAACTTCAGCATGACGTTCAAGATGCTCAAGGGCACCAACGGCGAACAGTTCCACGCATGGGGCCTCGTCACTGAAGACGCCAAGTGACCCATTGATTCTTCCCGTGCGGCCGATGGCGGTCGGCCGCACGGGACACCCATTCAACCGCCAACCATTAGAACGGAGCCAACATGAGCGACAAAGAATACCATGTCGTGGACGTAGACCTGACCGAAGCGGAAGAGCTCAAACCCGACGTGCACCTCGAGGTCGCCGGCGTCAAACTCGACCTGCCGAACCTCAACAACGCGGAACTGCCCATCGAACTCGTCCAGGCCATCCTCCTGCTCAAAAGCAAGCCCGCATTGTCCGACGAGGAAACCACGGCCTGCGTGAGCACGTTCCTCGCCTACTTCCAGACGATGCAGCCGAACTTCTGGAACGTGCTGCGCAAGACCAAACGTCCGATGGCCTACCTCACCGCGACCATCAAGGCGTGGGCCGAGGAATCCGGACTGGACCCAAAAGCGTTTACCTCGCCCACATCTGGAACAACAATCGCGCGGCACTAGCCTACGACTGGATCCGAGCGTACGGGCAGATCTACAGGCCCGTACGCTTCCGGGAATGGGTTGAAGGCCAACGTCCACGAGTCGATTGGGGACTCGCCTGGGCGTTGACCCGCGAAATCCTCAAAGACCATACGAGCCACTCGTGGATGGCGTTGCAGAACGCCGTCTACGCGCCCGACGGAGCCGAACAGGCGGTCTGGACGCTGTCCGGACAACGCAAACGCCCATGGTTCGACCACGAGCACGACCCGCTCCGCCCGCCAACCCCGACGCACAACCTCACCCGCCGTCAACGCGAGGACAGGGAACGGCTCAAAGCCTACTTCCACATCAACGACGACCTCTGACTCCGACCGCCATCGGAATCCCAACCTACGAATAAGGAAACACGATGGCAGCACAGGACATAGGCGTCGCATACGTCCACGTCGAACCATCCGGCAAAGGATTCGGCAAAAGCATCGAAGGCGACATCGGCGACGCCGTCAACAAAGCCTCCAAGAAAAGCTCCAGCACCCTCATCTCGAAGATCGGCGGAGCATTCGGCAAAATCGGCAAGGTCGGCACAGGCGCGATCGCCACCATCGCTGGCGGCATCACCGCATTGGCCGCCAAAGGCGGCTTCACCCGCGCACTCAACATCGAGAACGCGCAAGCCAAACTCAAAGGCCTCGGCCACGACAGCGCCAGCGTCACCGAAATCATGAACGACGCGCTCGCATCCGTCAAGGGCACCGCGTTCGGACTGGGTGACGCCGCGACCGTCGCGGCCAGCCTGTCCGCCTCCGGCGTCAAGGAGGGCGGCGAGCTCACACAGGTCCTCAAGACCGTGGCCGACACTGCGCAGATCAGCGGCAGGAGCCTGACCGACATCGGCACGATCTTCGGTTCCGTCGCCGCGCGAGGCAAGCTCCAGGGCGACGACATGCTCCAGCTCATGTCGAGCGGCATCCCAGTCCTCCAAATGCTCGGCAAGCATCTGAACAAGACCAGCGCCGAAGTGTCCGACATGGTCTCGGACGGCAAAATCGACTTCCAAACCTTCGCCGACGCCATGCAGGAAGGCCTAGGCGGCGCCGCACTATCCGCAGGCACCACATTCACCGGCGCCCTGGCCAACGTGAAAGCCGCGTTGAGCCGACTCGGAGAAACAGCCGCCACACCAGTCCTCGACGGCTTACGCGGCCTGTTCAACCAAGCCATCCCACTCATCGACACATTCACCGCAGCCGTCACACCAACCCTGCAAAAAGTCGGAGCGGCACTCCAACAAGGTCTCGAGAACGCGATACCCGCCACACAGGCGAAACTCAAAAACCTTGGCGACACGATCTCCAACATCCCCGGCTTCCAGATGCTCGCCTCGGCGACGGCCAGCCTCAAAAGCCAACTCACTGGCCTCTGGAACGCAATCACATCACTCATAGGCGGACTCAACAATGGCGGCGAAGCCGCCACAATGTTCTCCACAACCGCCGGCGCGCTCGCGGGAGTGGTCGCTTCGGTCGCGCAGGCGTTGTCGAACGCGGCGGGATGGGCGAAGACGTTCGTCAACACGTTCATCGAGACGGGCGCGTTGCAGCCGTTCCTTGAAAGCCTGACCGGCGTCATCTCCGGATTGGGCTCGCTGGTTTCCGTATTGGCGGCCGCGGTCTCGCAGGCCTTCGGCTTCAACGACAGCGCGCGCACCGCCAGTTCCGCGGCGCAGAGCTTCGCCGGACTGTTGAACACTTTGACCGGCGTGCTCATGACGGTGGGAGGCTGGCTGCAGTCGGTCGGACAGTGGGCGCAGCAGAACGGCGCACTGGTATCCGGCGCGTTGAAAGCCATCACCATTGCATTGCTCGCGGTCAAAGGCTGGGATATCGTCTCGGCCGGGCTGAAGACAGTTTCCGGTGGACTGAAGGCCATTTCCGCGACTGCCTCCGGTGTGGAGAAGACCGCTACGGCCACGTTCGATTTGATTGGCAAGATCTCCGACGCGGGAAGCGCGGCTGGAGCACTGAAGCAACTCGCCGGCTCGTTCAATATTGTCAAGGCAGCTCAATCGGCGTGGAGCGCGGTGACCAAGGCTGCTACCGCCGTGCAGCTGGCATTCAGCGCTGCCTTGGATGCGAATCCGATCGGCATGCTTGTCGTGGCCATCGGCGCGGTCGTCGGCGCGCTGACATGGTTCTTCACCCAAACCGAAACGGGCAAACGACTCTGGAACAGCTTCGCCACATGGTTCATGGGAATCTGGAACCAGATCAGCACCGCATGCCAGCCAATCCTGCAAGCCATCGCCATATTCATCACCCAGACCATGAGCCAAATCCAACAAATCTGGCAAACCGGATGGACACTCATCACCACCGTCCTCCAAAACGTCTGGAACACGATCGGCCCCATCATCATGACCGCGCTCACCGCGATCATCACCGGCATCCAAACATTCATCACCACCATCACACCACTCCTGCAAACAGGAATACAGAACATCCAAACCATCTTCCAAACCGCCGTCACAATCATCAGCACGGTCTGGAACGGACTCTGGAACACCATATCCACCGTCGTACAAGGCGCATGGACCATCATCGCCACAGTCATCAGCACCGCACTCGCCGTCATCCAAGGCATCATCCAACTGGCGCTCGCGGTCGTCAACGGGAACTGGAGCGCCGCATGGTCGGCCATCCAGGGCATCGCGTCGGCAGTGTGGGGCGGCATCCAAGGCGTCGTCTCCGCCGGCATCGGCATGGTCAGCGGAGTGGTATCCGCCGCATGCTCGACAATCCGGAGCGTGTGGGCCGCGTTGTGGAATGGCGTCGGAAGCATTGTGTCGAGCGTCTGGGGCGGCATCGTCGGCACCGTAAGCAACATGGTTGGCCGTGTCGGGAGCGTCGTGAGCGGGATCGGCGGAACCGTCCGGAGCGCGGTGTCCGGCGCGGGAAGCTGGCTCGTCAGCGCGGGACGCAACATCATCCAGGGATTGATCAACGGCATCACAGGAATGGTCGGCTCGTTGTATTCCAGCATCACCAACGCGTTGTCGGGCTTGGTGGACAAGGCCAAGAACGCTTTGGGCATCCATTCCCCGTCGCGTGTGTTCCGCGACGAGGTCGGCGTGATGGTCGGACGTGGCATGGCATTGGGCATCGACGATTCCGCGCATGTGGTCAGCCGTTCCATGGATTCGCTCGTCTCCACGATGAGCCTCTCCGACGCGGACTGGTCGAAGACCGGCAGGCTGAACGTCACGGCCGGCACCGGCGCCAATGCCGGCGACGGCGATCTGCGGGAACTCATCGCGGCCGTCGAATCGCTGCACGACGACCTCGGATCGATCATCGCCAGGTACACGCCGACGATAGGGGACCGCGACTTCGCAAGGAAGGTGAGAAGTGCAATCGCTTGAATACGTGTGCGCGGCCACAGGTGAGCGCATCGGCTTCGAGGGGCCGCTGTACGGCGAGACGCTCACGGGACTGCGCGCCCGCGTCTGGGACTACAGCCTCGCCTCACGTGGCATGACGGGCATCACCCGCAAGGCACGCGAGGCGACAGTCACCGTGAAGATCCACGATTCTCCAGCCACGCTCGACCTACTGCGCTGCCTCGCGGACGCCGACATGGCATCCGGGAACCCGGGCACGCTCGTGGCCGACGGCGAATGGGAAGCCAAAGCGTGGATCACGAAAAGCGAGCCGCAGTCCATCACGCCCACGATGGTCGAGACGCAGTTGACCATCGTACTGGCCGATGGCGTGTGGCGTCGTTCGACCATGACGCATTTCACGCCGCGATACGATTCCGGAACCTCCGACCTGGACTATCCGCATGATTATCCGCATGATTTCGCCGGCATGGCATTGGGCGCGGAGATCGTCAACGACACATCCATCCCGCAGCCGGTCAAACTCACGATATTCGGACCGTGCACAAACCCGTACGTCATCATCGGAACCAACCGATACGAGGTCGACGTGACCGTACCATCCGGCTCACGTCTGGAAATCGACGGCACCGGCGATGTCAGGACCGTCACCATGGTCAGCGGCACAGGTCTCGCCACAAACTGCTTCGCGCAGGCCGTGCGAGGGTCGGGCAAGGATTCCGGCCGGTACGTGTTCCAACCGCTCGCGCCCGGAACACAGCCGATCAGCTGGCCGGGAGGATTCCAATTCGACTTGACGGTCTGCGAGGAAAGGAGCGAACCGCCATGGACCTGATCGTCACCGACGCCACAGGCAAACCCGTGGCGAGCCACGCCTCATACACGCTCGACCTCGCGTTCGGTAGCGGGGAGAACGACTTCGACCTGCAGGTCGAAGACGCCGCGCTCAAGGCGGGGAGCCGCATCATGATCGACGGCACCGAGTACGGCGGCATCATCGACGACACGGATGTCGACGTGGACGGAGGCCTGTCCACCGTCACATGGCATGGCCGCGACTGGCATGGAGTGCTCGCCTCGAAGATCATCGAACCGGACAGGAACACCGATTACCTCACCCTGTCCGGCACGATTCCCGTCATCATGCGCACGCTCGTCAGCCGTGCGGGATTGCAAGGCCTGTTCACCGTCACCGACGAAAGCGCCGACCACAAGACCACCTGCCAGTTCGACCGGTACGTGGACCTGTACAGCGGTCTGGTCAAGATGCTCAGGGCAAGCGGACTCAAACTCCGGTTGCGTAATGACGGCGACAAGGTGGCCATGAGCGCCATGCCCGTCCGCACGATCGGCGACAGCATCGACTCGGACCTCATCGACTTCGCCGCCAAACAGGCGGCGCACCCGATCAACCATCTCATCTGTCTGGGCAAGGGCGAACTCAAGGACCGTACCGTCATCCACTGGTATGCCGACGCGAACGGCACGTTCAGCCACACGCAGACCCTCAAAGGCCTTGACGAACGCACCGCCACATACGAGTTGTCCAACGCCGAAGCCGACGAGCTCGAGGACAAGGGCAGGCAGAAATTCCAGGAACTTCGGAACACCAGCACCATCGACGTGGACATTCCCGACGGCATCGACGCGGACGTCGGCGACCTGGTAACGGGCCGTGACAACAACACGGGCCTCGTCGTCACGGCCGAGATCTCCAAGAAGATCGTCAAGGTTTCGGGAGGCGTGCTCACCGTCACCTACGAATCCGGAGGTGCCAGCGCCGGCGGCAACAGCGGAGAATCCTCCATCGGGGATGGTGGCCACGCCTACTACGCTGGAGCCGGCCTCAAACTCGACGCCTGGACGTTCAGCGCCGACGTGACCAGACAGGACATCGGTGCGCTTAATACGGCGTTGGCGGGCAAGCAGCCGAAGGGCGACTATCTCACCGGCCTGAGAATCGGTTCGGTGGACACGCTCGCACCAGGCGTGCAGGCCAGCGCGTCGCTCACGGGCGCCGGCAGCGACAAAACCTTGAATTTGGGGCTTCCGAAAGGCGACCAGGGTCCGCAAGGGGAGAAGGGCGACAAGGGCGACACAGGACCACAGGGGGCCACCGGAGCGACCGGACCCACCGGTCCTCGGGGAGAGAAAGGAGCGACCGGGGAGCGAGGGCCGCAAGGCGTCGCCGGTCCCGAAGGCCCGCAGGGACTGCAGGGGATACGCGGCGAGAAAGGCGATAAGGGTGATGCCGGTGCGATCGGCGCGGCGGGACCGCAAGGCCCGACGGGTTCCACAGGTCCGCAGGGTCCCACGGGTCCACAGGGAGCGACCGGCCCCCAGGGCAGACAAGGCATCCAAGGTTCCCAAGGCATCCAGGGCCCGCAAGGGGAGAAGGGTGACAAGGGCGACAGCGGCGTATCCGCCCCTTCGAACGGCTTCTTCACGCTCAGCATGGAAGGCGACGGCGACCTGTACGTGAACTATCCGGACAACACGAACCCACCCTCGTTCGTCTGGGACTCCGAGAGCGGGAACCTGTACGTGGACATCCCGGAAAGGTGACACATGACGCGACTATTGATCGGCAACATCAAAGGACCCAAAGGCGACAAGGGCGATACCGGGACCACCGGCCCGCAAGGCAAGCAAGGAATACAAGGTGCGCAGGGACTGCAGGGCCCACAGGGACCGACAGGACCGCAGGGTGCCAGCGGCGTGACGGCGCCAACTTCCGGATTCTTCACACTGCAGGTCGACCCGAACGGAGACCTGTACGCCGTGTACGCGGATACGACCACCGCGTCGGCGGCTCCCGTCTCCTACGATCCGGCGACGGGCGACCTGTACTACATGATCAATGACGGAAAGTAAGGAGCGCATATGACGAAGATTCTGCTCGGCAACGTCAAAGGCCCCAAGGGCGACACCGGACCGCAAGGCAAGCAGGGAGTGCAAGGACCGCAGGGCCCTGCCGGCGTCACTGGCGCGACCGGGGCCACCGGAGCGAAAGGAGAGGCCGGCCAACGCGGCAAGACCGGGTTGCCTGCCTTGATCATCACACGCATACTATCCGGATACTGGACGTCCGCATGCTCGGATTTTGACTGGCAGACACTCAGTTTCAACCGTGCCCCGGTCGTAGGCGAATACTTCTTCGCCATGACCAACGGCGGCAAGAACCTGATGTACGCACAGATCACAGCCACCGGGAAAAACGTGACGTTCAAGCCAGTCTCGAACACAAGCCTCGTCGGCCCGAAGGGCGACAAGGGCGAGACGGGCATGAGCGCAAGCCAGGCGTTCATCGCCGCCCACCCGGTCGGCTCCCTCTACTGGACCACCGCCACAACAAATCCGGGAACCACCTACGGCGGCACTTGGAAGGAATGCAACACCATCCTTCCGGGACACATCTACCAGCGCACAGCCTGAAAGAGAAAGGAACATCAATGGCACGAACCACGAACATCACCAGATACACCTGCGACCGATGCCACGCCTCCGCATACCTCGCCGACGGTGACCCACGCACCTCCAGCGACTGGCACGACATCACCCACACCACCGTCGACGGAGTCGCACAGGGCGCGCTCGTCTGTACCGCATGCTGGCAGACGTTCAAAGCGCTGGCAGCCACGCAGGACGCCGCCTACGCCGCATACCTCAACAACACAACAGATAGGAAGGAATGACCATGACCATGAATCTCATCACCGGCAAGGCCGGCGCTCCGCACATCACATCCAGCGACCAAGGAGCCATGCAGGCCGGACTGGTCGGAAACGGCAACTACCTGCTGCAAGGCAGCGACGGCAAATTCCCCGCCGTGACCATGCAGTCAGCAAACAAAGCGCTCATCCCGGTCCTCAACCTTGTGATCGAAGGACGATACGCACGCGTCACCGCGGCGGAAACCGTCACCATCGAAAGCGGAGTCACAGGACGGAACCGCAACGACCTAATCTGCGTGAAATACACGCGAGACTCGAACAACATCGAAACGATCGCGCTCGCGGTGCTGAAGGGCACCGCCACCAGTGGCGCGGCGGCTGACCCCACGGTACCGTCGGGTAGTATCCTGAACAATTCCGGCACCGTATGGATTCCGATCGCCCGTATCCCGATCAGTGGCATCACCGCTGGAACTCCTGTCATGCTCGTCAAGCAGTTGCCTCCGATGAGCCAGCTGTGGGATTCCGTAACCCAGACTTTGATTAAATCACAGTATGGCACCGTGACCGGCGTGAAGTCTGGCAAGATTGCGCAGATTAGCATCAACTGGAAAAGCGCGAGCACTGACTCGTGGGGCAGTGGACAGTTCGGTACAATTCCGGAGGGTTGGAGGCCTGCGGTCGTCACGCATGGCACGTGGTCGGGGCGTGATGGTGGCAGCCAGCGTGATTTCATTCTGGAAACGAATGGCAATTTCCGTTATGTCAATTGTGGCGCGGGGCAGAACAGCGGCACGTTCTCCGGGACGATGACCTACATTCTCGCCTGAATAGCTTTCCGTAACCCTGTACCAGGATTCCAATTGGATCA
>ERZ827498.4101-NODE-4101-length-11666-cov-10.751184_pt1 | contig 11666 bp, 9 predicted proteins | sample MGYA00519865_ERZ827498 | MGnify/ENA primary metagenome ERZ827498 (study PRJEB31778, sample SAMEA3449328) | human gut metagenome | biome: human gut; feature: human-associated habitat; material: faeces | place: United Kingdom | collected 2010/2012 ...
TCACGAGCATTTTTGTGAAATATGACGGGAAATTTGCAAGCAGATGGCGTGCAAATTCGCCAGACGCTCTTTGTGCGGTATTGCCTAAAGGCAACACCGCATAAAGCAAAAAGGGCGAACCGATACGATTTCGGTTCGCCCTTGGTGTAGTGTTGTCTTTCTGATTACGAATCCTGTTCCGAGATGACTTTTTGCAGCGTGCCGTCTGTATACGTAACGCTGTCACCCTCGAAAATGTCCAGTGTGTAAAGTGCGGCATCGGAATAGGAAATGGTTTTCCGGCTGCCGTCCGCCGCTTCCAGCACTACCTCTGCGGTAGGCTCTGTATGCTCTTCACAGCCATAGTCGCCCTCGTAAATGTGCAGGACGTGGTAAATGGTCTGGTTCATATTACTGCAGTTCCTCCATGACTTTCTCCAGCTTTTTCATCAGATCCTCCGGAATGTCCGACACCATGAGCCAGCGGATCACGTCCAGCGGAGCATCGTCCTTGATTTCCTCCACAGTCATGTCTTTCAGATGCTCTACAAATGCGGCGATCATTTTTTCCGACTCGGCATCGTCTGCCTGTTTTTCTGCTTCCATATCCTCCAGAAAAGATGCCTTCGCCTCGTCCAGCATGGCAAAACGGGTGGTCTTCAGCAGGAGAATGCCGCATTTGTGACACAGCTCCGAGAGGATCGCTTCGGTTCGCTCGTCGCAGACGGCAATGCTCTTGGGGCAGCGACCGTAGTCGATAATTGCCTGTACGAAGCTGTCCAGTGCCTTTTGGAGAATGTCTGCGTTGTACTGTAGTGGCTGCTGGGGCAGAAGCTGCTCCCGCTTGGTGTCCAGAATCATCAGCAGGAACGGGAAAAACGGTGCACCCTCTTTGGCGAGCACAGGACTTGAAAATGGAAACAGCTGGCATTCCCACTTGCCGCCGCCCTTTTTCATGCGGCGGATCTTCTGCTGCATGGCATCGCTCAGCAAAGGCTCCGTCAAAGAAGATACTGTTCTTTCCGGCGGCACCATGGTGCTCCATGTCTCACCGTCATACAGCGGCAGTGTGTCGATGCAGGAACTGATGCCCAGTTCGGCCGGTGTTTTTCCCTGTCCCAGCTGCTTATGGAGATCCAGTGCTGCACGAAGCCCCAGTTCCAGTATGTCTGCCTGTTCTTTGGTTTCCAGAAACCATGAGCAGTGGTAAGGCTCGGAGTTCCGCAGGCAGAAGTAGGCGTTTTTGCCGCGGAATGCGATGTTGTTTTCTCTGGCGTAGTGCCGCAGGCTTTGCACTTCTGTTTCTGTCAGTCCGTCTTTGCGGCAGAATACTACCTGTACACAGGATTGGGACATCATCTGTTCCAGACGAGCTTCTTCCGTTTCTACCGGTTCGCTGTAGAAATTGCAGATGCTGTTCCAGCCGGCATCACCAAAATAAATGGACAGGGAAATAAAATCCCCCTCATTTCCGGTCAGAATGCAGCAGCCGGTTTGTCCGTCGGGCATCTGGATCGCAAACGGCTCGGAATCCCGTATGGATTTCCACAGTTTTGTCTGCTTAAAGGCAAAGATAAGGGGATAGAGTTTTTCCATGTAAGCGAGCATTTCCGAAGACGGACTCGGCAGAAGCGGTTCTTCCGGCTCGAGATTTACTTGATTTTGATTCATATGGGACATGACCTCTTTTCGTTTTATACAGTGTTTCCCTGATTCGGCGTTTCCCTAAGGCAATACCGCACAAAGATTGTGCGACAGATGCGTCGTCAAATTTTTCGTCAGATGAAACAAAAAGCGGAGTGAATACTTGATGTATTCACGAGCATTTTTGTGAAATATGACGGGAAATTTGCAAGCAGATGGCGTGCAAAGTCGCCAGACGCTCTTTGTGCGGTATTGCCCTTAGTATATCACATTTTTCGACAGACTGCAACTGCATTCGGCGATTTTTTGAAAATTCTGCAGAATCGAAAAAGTTGTTTTTGCTGTCGAATTGCCGGAATTCCCTTTGTTTCACAAACCCATATCACGTAATTTTCACTAAAAAATCAGTTGCAATTCCAGTGCGGTTATGGTATAATTGATAAGGCAACACCGTGCAAAGCTTGTGCGTAAGGTGCATCGTCAGATTTTTTGGCAGATTGCATAGAAATTTCGCAGGCAGACTAGGTGCAGTGTTGCCATAATATGTAGTGTCCGGTCATTTGGGACACGATGCATATGAAGCGACTTTACACCGGTTTGGTGCGGAGCTGCCATGAAAACGAAAGTGAGGCACAAAAGATGTGTGGAATTGTTGGATATGTGGGCAAACGGGACTGTACGGAGGTCCTGCTGAACGGTCTGGGAAAACTGGAATACCGCGGCTATGACTCTGCCGGCATTGCTGTCTTTCAGGACGGAAAAATCACTGTGGCGAAGTCCAAGGGCAGACTGAAAGATCTGGAGGAAAAAATGGAGCGTGAGGGCAGACCTTTCGGGCATGTGGGCATTGGCCACACCCGCTGGGCGACCCATGGCGAACCCTCTGACGTAAACGCTCACCCCCATAGCGGCGGCAGAGTGACGATCGTACATAACGGCATCATCGAGAACTATAAGGAACTCAAGGACTTCCTTGCGGGAAAAGGCGTGACCTTTACCAGCGACACTGACACCGAAGTGGTGGCAAAGCTGCTGGACTACCGCTATAACGGCAGCCCCATTCAGACCATTTCGGAAACCGTCCGCGATCTGGAAGGTTCCTATTCGCTGGGCATTATCTTCGCAGACCACCCCGAGCAGGTGTACGCTGTCCGCTGCGAAAGCCCGCTGATCGTGGGTGTCGGCAAGGACGAAAGCTTTATTGCCTCTGATGTGCCGGCAATCATCGAATACACCAGAGATTACTATCTGCTGGAACACGAGGAAATTGCCGTGCTGGACGACAACGGCGTACAGATCTTCGATGCGTTCGGGCAGCCGGTGAAAAAGGAACTGAAAACCGCAGACTGGGATGTGGAGGCGATCGGCAAGGGCGGCTATGCCCACTTTATGCTGAAAGAGATCCACGAACAGCCCAACGCGATTCGCAACACCATTCTGCCGCGGATTCAGGACGGCTTGCCGAATCTGGAGGAATGCGGCATCACACCGGAGGTGCTGCGGGAATTCCGGCACATTCAGGTAGTTGCCTGCGGTACGGCAATGCATGCCGGAACAGTGGGCAAGTATGTCATTGAAAAGCTGGCACGGGTGCCGGTAACGGTGGACATCGCTTCGGAATTCCGCTATCGGGAACCGCTGGTGGGAGAGGGCGATCTGGTCATCATCATCTCCCAGTCCGGCGAAACTGCCGACAGTCTGGCAGCTCTGCGGCTGGCGAAATCGCTGGGGGCAAAGACTCTCGCCATTGTCAACGCAATGGGTAGTTCCATTGCACGGGAAGCAGATATGCTGATCTACACCCATGCCGGACCGGAAATTGCCGTGGCATCGACCAAGGCGTACATGGTGCAGATCGCGGTGATGTATCTGTTTGCCTTTGAGCTGGCTCTGGCTGTGGGCAACATTGACGAAACAGAGTGCCGCCGTCTGGTAAAGCTTTTGCAGGAAACGCCGGAAGTGATCACCGGCATTCTGGAACACAAGGAGCAGACACAGTATATTGCCTCCTCCCTCATCACCGCCGACAGCCTGCTGTACATCGGACGCGGACTGGACTACGCCCTGAGCATGGAAGGCTCGCTGAAGCTGAAAGAAATCTCCTATATCCACTCGGAGTCTTATGCAGCCGGAGAACTGAAGCACGGCACCATTTCGCTGATTACGGAAAACATGCCGGTCATTGCCGTAGCGACCCAGAAGGCACTGCGGGAAAAGACCATCAGCAACATCAAGGAAGTCAAGGCACGTGGTGCACGGGTCATTCTGGTGTGCCGTGAGAGCGACAATGTGGATCCGGACGCAGTAGACCTGAAGTTTGGTCTGCCGGAATTTGACGACCTGCTGATGCCCATGATCGCTGTGGTACCGTTGCAGCTGATCGCATACTATACTTCTGTGCTCAAGGGCAATGATGTAGATAAGCCGCGGAATCTGGCAAAGTCCGTGACAGTGGAATAATAGAAAAGGAACGGGAAAAACATGAAACATACCAAAATCGTGCTGCTGACTGCGGCAGTCGTCATGATGACACAGGCACTGGGACTGTCGGCTGCGGCAGAGGAAGAAACCTCTGCCCAGAGCGGCGAAGAAAGCGTGATCGACGCAGACAGCTTATCCAGCGATGAGAGCAGCAAAGAAACGCTGACCAGCGGGGATTATTCCTATACGCTGGACGGTGACAACGCCACCATTACCAAGTATAACGGCAGCGAAACTGCCGTTACGATACCGGACAAGCTGGACGGGCACACCGTTACCACACTGGGCAGCGGCACATTTGCCACCAAGGATATGATCACTTCGATCACCATTCCGGCAACGGTTGACACAATCAACAGTTCCTGCTTCTACGGCTGCACCGTGCTGGAACAGGTGTCGCTGGCAGAGGGCAACACGGCGTTTACGGTGACGGACGGCGTACTGTTTTCCGCAAACGGAGAAGATCTGATCGTCTATCCGCAGGCAATGGAGGGCACGTCCTATACCATTCCGGACACTGTCAGAGAGATCTGGACCTCTGCTTTTTCCAATACCAAGCTGACTGACGTGACATTTCCGGACGGACTGCTGTACATTGACGACTGGGCATTTGCCTCCTCGGCACTGACTTCTCTGGATCTGCCGGATACTGTCACAGAAATCGGACAGTACGCCTTTGCATACTGCACTGGCATTTCGGAAATCGACATGCCGAAAAATCTGGAACTGATTCAGGCGGCAGCCTTTGCCGGCGAAACCAGTCTGACCAAGGTGACATTTTATGACAGCCTGACGGATATTCAAATGGCAGCCTTTGCCGGCACCGGTCTGAAAGAAGTGACCATTCCGGAAAGCGTTTCCACCATTGGATTCTGTGCATTCGGCTATGAAGACGATATGGTGACCAAGGTACAGGACTTCGTGATCTACGGCAAGGTCGGTTCACAGGCAGAGGTATACTGCACCGCAGAGGACTCTGAAAACGACTATTCCAACAACTTCAAATTCCGCAGCGTGATGTCTGAGGAAGTTTCGGACACGGAGAATACGGCTGTTGCTGTTGAGGAAACCGAAAGCGGCTGGCAGAAATACGGCAAGTGGATCCTGCTGGGAGCCGGTGCACTGGTACTGCTCATCGGCGGCGGAGTGCTGATCTTTGCTGGCGGCGGAAAGCAGAAGAAATCCGGCAAGGCAGCCAAAAAGGATACCCAGTCTGTGGAAAGTAAAGAAAAGCCGGAAGCGGCAGACCATGAGGATACCAAATGAGAACGTGGAAACAGCTGATTTGCGGACTTTTGGGAACCACGCTGTGTGCCGGACTGCTGGGTGCAGTGCCGGCAGCGGCGGCAATGACAACGGAGAATGCAACAGAAGATGACAGCGGCATTTCTGTGGACACTTCCGGCGATGCTGCCTATGATGTGTTCACCTATCGGGAAAATGACACCGGCGTGACCATTACCTCCTGTGACACTTCTGCCACAGCAGCGAACCTGCCGGAGGAGATCGACGGGAAACCGGTGACAGAGATCGGCGATGCCGCCTTTATGAACTGTCAGTTCCTGACCTCGCTGACGATTCCGTCTCACGTGACAAAAATCGGGGAAAGTGCCTTTTCGGACTGTCCCATGCTGTGTACAGTGTCTTTGCCGGAGGGACTGCGGGAACTGGGAAAGGGTACTTTTGAATCCTGCACCATGCTGAGTGAGGTGAACATTCCCTCCACGCTGACAGAACTGCCGGAGGCGGCGTTCTACAATTGCAGCTATTTTCCCAGCTTTACGGTGCCCGCCAATATCCAGACCATTGGCAGCGAGGCGTTCTACAGCTGCACTGCCCTACAGGAAGTGACCCTGTCCGAGGGCATTGTCAGCATCGGGGACTATGCGTTCCAGAACTGTCAGGTGCTGGAAACCGTTTCCCTGCCTGCCTCCTGCACCACGCTGGGAAATTATGTGTTTGACGGTTGCCAGGCACTGACGGCATTTTCCGTTGCACCGGAAAATCCGGCATATCAGGAGCAGGACGGCGTGCTGTTTACCGCAGACGGAGAAACGCTGCTCCGCTATCCGCAGGCAAAGGCGGAAACCAGCTACACCGTGCCGGAGGGCTGTACCACGCTGGCGGACTGGAGCTTTATCGGCTCTACAGCATTGGAGCAGATCAACATTGACGGGGTGACTGCAATCGGAGAGGACTGCTTCTATTACTGCACGGCTCTGAAAAGCATCACTGTGCCGGAGGGCATCACAGAACTGAACGGGGCAGTATTCGCCTACTGTTTGTCCATGGAGGAGGCAACACTGCCGTCCACCATACGAAAATTGGGGAATCATTGCTTTTATTCCTGTGCCAAGCTGAAAAAACTGGAACTGCCGGACGGTCTGACCACTATCGGCGACCAGTGCTTCTATAACTGTGTGGCACTATTGCAGATGAATCTGCCGAAAAGCATTACAGAGATCGGGGAACAGGCAATCGGATACTATACGCCGTCCGATGCCAAAGACAACGAGGCAAAAGAGATCGACCAGCTGTGCGTGTACAACGACGGCAGCGAAGCGGTGCGGGAGTATATGCAGCACTGGAAAGCAAACACCTGTAAATACTGGCTGATCGGCGGCGGGATCACAGTAGTCGTTGCCGGCGGCATTGTTACGCTGATCGCTGTGCACCAGAGTCGGAATAAGATCCGGCCTACCAGTCGGCATGCCTCGGCAACAAAGAAAAAGTGATACCGGCACACTTGCCGCAGAAAGGAACCCGAAACTCATGAAGTCTACATTTCCATTTGCATTCAAACGCGGTGCTGCTGCCCTTGCCGCAGCATCGGTTGCTGTCTGTGCTCTGCTGCCTGTCGGCGGTGTGGTATGGGCGGCAGAAACCACCACTGCCGAGAGCAGCGACACGTTCGATGACGGCACGCTGACCTATAAAAAGCTGAGCAATACCACAGTTTCTGTCACTGACTGTGTGGAGTCGGCGACCCATATCAGTATCATGCCGAAAATCGACGGCTATGACATTGTATCGATCGGGGAAGAAGCTTTTGCTAACTGCACGTCGCTGCAAAGCGTGACCATTCCCGCCAGTGTGACCGAGATCGGTTCGGCTGCCTTTTACGGCTGTACCGCACTGACCAAAGTGACTGTACCGGACGCTGTGACCAAAATCGAGCAGGGCACATTTTTCAGCTGTACCGCACTGACTGACCTGACACTGGGCAAGGACACCACGGAGATCGGCGATATGGCATTCGGCTACTGTACCAGTCTGGAAACGGTGACGCTGCCCGATACAGTGGAAACACTGGGCGACCAGCTGTTCTACTACTGCACGGCTCTGGACGAAGTGCAGATTCCGGAAAAGGTGACGGAACTGGGCGGCTATACCTTTTACGGCTGCATGTCCCTGAAGTCCTTTACTGTTCCGAAGAATCTGGAGAATATCGGAGCCATGTCCTTTGTGGCATGCCCGTCGCTGGAAACCATTGCGGTAGAGGACGGCAACACCAAGTATCAGGCAGTGGACAACGTGCTGTATGATACAGAGGAAAGTATTCTGTATCTCTACCCTGCAGGGCGGACGGATACCAGCTTTACTTTGCCGGAAAGCACACTGGTGGTCTATGCCGGTGCGTTCTTTGCAGCAGGCAACCTCCAGCAGGTCAACTTTGATGAGAAATTACAGTACATCGGCGAAATGGCATTCGATTTTTGCAGCGGGCTGACCAGCCTGACTATTCCGAAAGCAGTTACCACCATTGGAACGACTGCATTTGCCGACTGTACTGGTCTGACTTCTGTCACTTTTTCCGGTGCCTCTGACGAGGACGGCGGCGAGGGCGGCGATCTGGAAATCGGGGACTACGCCTTTTTCTGTGACGACAACCTGAAAGAAGTTCAGCTGCCGAAGCGGGTTTCCTCTGTGGGTAAGTACGCTTTTGGCTGTACCTCTCCTGCTGACGATGACGACAGCGAGGACTATGTGACAGTTTCGTCAGACTCTGGCGACAATCTGAAAGTCAAGGCTCTGGACGGCTTCCTGCTGATCGGCTATACCGGTGCAGCATCAGATTATGTTAAGGACTGCGACGTGAAGATCAGCTTCAAGGCAATGAACGTCAACTGGAAAGCTGTTATGCTGTGGGGCATACTGGCGGTGGTTTTGGTGGCAGTGCTGCTGATCGCAATTCGCCTGATCCGCCGGAACATGATGACAGCAGAGGAAAAGAAAGCCTTGCAGGAAGCCGAAGCCGAGCACAAGATCCCGCTCTCCCAGCGTGGCAAGCAAGACGAAGCTGCAGAAGAGAAACCGGAATACGATGACGGTTACCGCAGCATTCTGGACGATGACGACGAGGACGAGGCGGAAGAAGTGGCAGACTATGAGCAGACCATTTCACACAGCCAGCTGCACCATATCGGTCACGCCGATATGCCGGCAGCAGAGGACGAAAAGAAAGACGAGGAAGACGAGGAATAGGGAAACACCAATCATGTGACCATTTCTGCGGAATGCGTGTTGTTATAGGTGAACGGCCGTTCGGAACATACGAAAGGAGTGAACCAGCGTGCAGGAACGTTCTCTGATACGCAGACTCAAACAGCACCAGCCGCAGGCTCTGGAGGAGTTGATTACAACTTATAGCCCCTATGTGGGAACGATCATACGCAATATTATCGGAAAGTATCTGGCAGAACCGGACGTGGAAGAACTGACGGCAGATGTGTTTCTGGCGGTGTGGGAACATACCGACCAGCTGAAAGCCGGAAAGCTGACGGCATATCTGGCGGCAATTGCCCGAAATCGGGCGAAGAACCGAATCCGCAGCTATCACGAAACCGTGAATCTGGAAGATCTGGTGGAGATCGGCAGCGAAGAAGATGTAGAAGGCAGCATCGACCAGAAGATTCTGGGGGAACTGCTGCAGGACGTACTGGACACCCTCTCCGCAAAGGACAGGGAGATTCTGGTGCGGTACTACTATTGCTATGAACCCGTCCGGCAGATCGCCGGCACGCTGCACATGAGCGAATCCGCAGTGAAAATGCGAATGAGCCGTGCCAGAAAGAAGTTGCAGCAGGAACTGGTGGAACGGGGATATGCGTATGAAGACACACCGGCAGTGCAGCAGGTTCGCTTCACCGCCATGGGGAAAGGAGCTATCTCATGAAATGGAATTGCTTTGATTGGTTTGATCACTATGCAGCAGAAAAAAACGGTGTGCCGAAGCTGGAAACCCAGCCGATTCATACCGACGCAATTTGGAAACGGGTGCAGGAACAAGCTGGCATTGCTCCGCAGCCGAAGCGGAATCGCATGCACATAACCAAGTGGGTGGCAGGCATCGCCGCAGCGGCAGTGCTGGTCACTGGCGGCACAACGCTGGTAGCAGCCGCCGGCTACGGCGGACTGGACGCATTCTTCCAGAGCCTGATCGGTGAAGAAACACCGAAAGATCCGGAAAAGCTGGCGGCTCTGGTCACTACGCCAGCAGCGGACTTTGACAGCACCAACGAGAATGTACAGTTTAAGCTGCTGGGCATGTACGGCGATGACAACTACGCTCTGCTCAGTTTTCAGCTGACTGCCGCAGACGGGATCTCTCTCGACGGAAAAATGCTGCCCTATACCGTATACATTGACGGTGTTTTGCAGGACCTTGGAGAAATGGGCGATGCAGTTACTGTTCGGGAGCGGAATGGTGCATATTACTGCAATCTGCTGATCGACCATATTGGCTTGCGGGGGAAAGCATTAGACCTGACATTCCAGAACCTGTATACACAGGAACAGTATGACAAGGTGTATCAGCAGGTGACAGACTATGAAAACGAATTACAACAGGACTATATCCGGCAGCTGTGGGGCGAAGATGTCCTGAACAGTCTGGAAAAAGACACACTGCCGGAAAACTTTGATGTAGAAGCATGGAAAGCCTATCGAATTGCACATGGGTATCCCCAGAAAATTTCGGAGAAGTTGCAGGAAGCATATATGCAGTCAGAACGAGAAGCTTCGGGTAGCTGGCATACCAGCATGACGCTGGACTTTGCCAATACCGATCAGATCACGGCGGATTTTGCCGGCGGTTCTGTCACACTACAGCCGCTGTCTGCCAGTCTGACGATACCGGAGGAATGGACTGCGGAATCTTCCTATATCAATTGTGTCATCACATTGAAGGACGGCAGAAAAGTGTACTCTGATTATTACGAAGGAGATTACAGCAATCCCAATGATACAGATAATCTGCTTCGCGGTATCCACGCACTGCCTGACTGCGAAAATGACATGCTGGAGCAGTATCTTCCGATCGCACAGGCTTTTGTGAAATCAGATGTCACAAGGGGAACTCAGACCCAGATCTTGTGCTATGGCGAGCCGATCGAACCGACAGAAGTGGCAGCTGTTACGCTGTACCGCTTCGCATATCGGGGCGAGAATGCTCTTGGCACCAGCGGTGTGCAGGGATACGATCTGACCGATACGATGGTACTTTATCAGGGATAGTGCTTTCTGACGGAACAAGCAGAAAGGATGTATGAATATGAGTGAAAATCGACAGCAACGCCGGAAACGGCAGAAATATTTTCGCATCGCGGCACTATTACTCTGTCTGGCGGTGCTGGTGTTTTCCGTCTGGCTCTTGTTCATACCGAACCAACTGAATCACCGAAAAGGAAATACCACGCTTCACAACAACGCAGGGACAGCCGGAACGGAATCTGTTGCCGGCACGGAGCAGAACGCCGATGCACAGGGATTTCTGGCGGTGCTGGAGGGCAGTACAGCACAGCTCCCCGCAGCAGACAGCAGCTGGAATAGCAGTGACACTTCCGTTGCAGAAGTGGACAGCAGCGGCACAGTCACCGGCGTACAGCAGGGCAGATGCCAGATCACTGATGGCAAGACTAATTACCAGATCGCCGTGCGGCATCTGGAACAGCGGCAGGAGGGAACCTATGCAGACGGCATTCTGATTGTCAACAAGTCCTATCCGCTGTCTGCCGACTATGATCCCGGCTTGCAGCCCATTACCAAGGACGCGTTTCAGAAGCTAAGTGACGCGGCGGCACAGGAGGGGCTGGATCTGTATATTGGTTCCGATTATCGGGATTATGCCTATCAGGTGAAGATCTACAACAACTACTGCAATCTCTACGGTTCGGAACAGGCGGACAGCTTTTCTGCCCGTCCAGGCTATTCCGAGCACCAGACCGGACTGACCATTGACTGCAACACTATTGACGATGCCTTTGGCGATACGCCGGAAGCCGCGTGGCTGGCACAGCACTGTGCAGACTATGGCTTCATTATCCGGTTCCCGCAGGGCAAGGAAGATGTCACCGGCTATCAGTATGAGCCGTGGCATATCCGCTATGTGGGCGTGGACATTGCAAAGGAAATCCAGAAATATGACCTGACATTGGAGGAATATCTGGGCGTGGATTCCGTCTATGCTGCTCCGTGGCAGGGATAAGCGTACCTTTCAACTTGCCTATGGCAATACCGCACAAAGAGCGTCTGGCGACTTTGCACGCCATCTGCTTGCAAAT
>ERZ827498.4103-NODE-4103-length-11662-cov-2.359697_pt1 | contig 11662 bp, 8 predicted proteins | sample MGYA00519865_ERZ827498 | MGnify/ENA primary metagenome ERZ827498 (study PRJEB31778, sample SAMEA3449328) | human gut metagenome | biome: human gut; feature: human-associated habitat; material: faeces | place: United Kingdom | collected 2010/2012 ...
AATTTCAAAATAGTTTTAAAATTGACCGCACTTTCTGTTTAGGGTTACTTACCTAAATTATCAAAGAATTTCTTCACACCGTCTAAAAAGCTTGAAGATTTCGGACTATGCGACTTTTGTCCTTTCAAACTTTCTTCCAGTTTTTCTAATAATTCTTTTTGTTCTTTATTTAAGTTCACCGGTGTTTCAATCACCACGCGACAAATGAGATCACCTGCGTAGCCACTACGTGTAGAGCTTACCCCTTTACCACGCATACGGAAGAGTTTGCCTGTTTGGGTTTCAGCAGGGATTTTGAGTTTCACTTTACCGTCTAAGGTTGGAACTTCAATCTCACCACCTAACGCAGCCATTGAGAAACTGATTGGCACTTCGCAGTAGAGGTTATTGCCATCACGTTCAAAGATATGATGTTCTTTAACGTGAATGACCACATATAAATCACCTGCTGGTGCACCATTTTCGCCAGCTGCACCTTCGCCGCTTAAACGTAATTGGTTGCCGGTATCCACACCTGCTGGGATTTTAACGGAAAGGTTTTTCTTCTTGTGAACACGACCTTCGCCATGGCAGCTTTTACATGGTTTTTCAATTTTCTTACCCGAGCCATGACAAGTTGGACAAATCGCTTCAGTCACGAAGAAGCCTTGTTGGCGACGAACACGACCAGAACCATGACAGCTTGGGCATGTCTCAACTTTTGATCCTTTTTCTGCACCAGAGCCATCACAGCTATCACAGTGAGCAAGCGTATTAATTTGGATATCTTTGGTTGTACCTTTTACGGCTTCTTCTAACGTAATTTGGATGTCATAACGTAAATCTTCACCGCGTACTACACGTTGACGACCACGTCCGCCACCGCCGAAGATATCACCGAACATATCTCCAAAAATATCACCGAAATCAGCGCCGCTGAATCCGCCACCGAAGCCACCGCCTCCCATGCCACCTTGTTCAAAGGCTGCGTGACCGTATTGATCGTAAGCCGCACGCTTTTCTTTATCACCTAGGATTTCATAGGCTTCTTGGATTTCTTTAAATTTTTCTTCTTTGGCTTTATCACCTTTGGTTCTATCAGGGTGATATTGCATGGCGAGTTTTTTGTAAGCACGTTTAATTGCTTTTTCATCTGCGCCACGTTCAACACCAAGAACGTCGTAATAATCTTTCTTTGCCATAATGTTTTCGTTTTCCGTTTAAAAATATAAATTTAAAAAATTTTATTTTGTTATTGTGTGGTACTGCATTAACAACATACCTAACAATAAAAATGATGCCGAAGGCAGAAATATCAAGGGTAAATACGTTAATTTATACTTGTTTTTGTTTGCTTACTATTAAGATAAGTAAACAAATAAAAATAAGCGATAAGCTGAACGTTTTTATCTCTCGTTATTTAAAGTGGCAGGCAATCTGCCTGCCTTATAATACTTATTTAGCTGCAGCGAATGCTTGCTCTAAGTCAGCTAAAATATCTTGAATATTTTCAATACCGCAAGAAAGGCGAATAAGTCCTGCAGAAATCCCCGCTTTTTCTAATTCAGCTTCACTTAATTGGCGATGCGTTGAAGTTGCGGGATGTAATGCACAAGTACGAATATCGGCTACGTGTACTTCACGAGAGGTCATTTGCAATGCGTTTAACCATTTTGCCGCGGTTTCTTTATCACCTTTAATCTCAAAGGAAATAACGCCACACAAACCGTTAGGTAAGTATTTTTGTTTGAGCGCATAATCTGGCGAACTTGGTAAGCCAGGATAATTCACTTTAACAACTTGCGGATGTTTTTCTAAAAACTCGGCTACAGCCTGTGCATTTTCATAATGACGTTGCATGCGAAGCGCAAGGGTTTCCATACCTACATTTAATAAGAAACTATTTTGTGGAGCCGGGGTTGCGCCCAAATCGCGCATTAATTGCACGCGTGCTTTGACAATATAAGCCGCAGGGCCAAAGGTTTCTGTGTAAACCAAACCATGATAAGTTTGGTCTGGCGTGCTTAATTGCGGATATTTGCCGTTATTCCAATTAAAATTACCACCATCAGTAATGGATCCTCCTAAGGCAATAGCATGACCATCTAAATATTTAGATGTGCTGTGAATGACCACGTTTGCGCCAAATTCGATTGGACGACAAAAATAGGGGGTAGCAAAGGTGTTATCAATTAATAATGGCGCCTCTGCAGCTTTCGCTAAGGCAGCAAATTTTTCAATATCCAACACGCGTAAAGCGGGGTTCGCAATGGTTTCAGCAAAAACGGCTTTTGTATTTGGACGAATCGCTTTTTTGAGTTCTTCAAGCGGTAAATCTTGATCCACAAAAGTCACTTCGATACCCATTTTTTTGAATGTATGGGCAAATAAATTGTAAGTACCGCCATACACATAAGAAGAGGAAATGAAATGATCGCCTGCTTCTAAAATATTCAACATCGCATAGAAAACCGCAGATTGACCAGAAGCAGTACACATTGTTGCCACGCCACCTTCAAGTGCCGTGATTTTTTCTTCCGCAGCATTTGTTGTTGGGTTTGCTAGGCGAGTATAGAAATAACCGGCTGCTTGTAAATCAAATAACTTGCCAATTTCTTCTGCAGAATCGTAAGTATAAGTGGTGCTTTGTACGATTGGTTGAACACGTGGCTCACCGTTTTTAGGGCTATAGCCAGCATGGAGGCATTTCGTTTCGAATTTCATTGTTTTTTCCTTTGTTGTGTTTGTTTTGGGGATAAAGTGCGGTCGTTTTTTATAAAATTTTATGCACTTTGAGTTTAGCAATGAGGTTCAACAGCGATATAAATTTCTACCAAACCATCAGAGTGGTATTTTTCAAAATCCACCGAATAAGCCCGCTTAAGTAAACCTTGTTGTTCTTTTTTCCAGATTAGTTGCCATGTTTGATAAATTTCATCTACTTTGCAACGAAAAACTTCGTAGAAACTCAAATCTTCAATTTCAATCACTGGAATATCTGTCTCTAATACTACTTCACTTGCAATCGCAAAATCATAGTCTGCTAGGTGATTCGTAGCATAATTAAAATAGATGCCATAACAACAGTGACCTTGTGGTAGTTTATCGAGATTGTTTTGCCAAAGGGACGGAATTATCTCATCTGCTATGTTGTTATTTAAGCGTTGTTGTACGATTGGGTAGAGTTTTAACGCCATTTATCCTCCGGGTTTATTTTTCCTGACTTCACTTTTTTTAATAAAGTCAGGAAAAATGCTGATGAATGAATACACCAAAAGGGCGTATCGCTACGCCCTTTGATTTAGGTTAAAGTGAAATTATTTGTTGTCTTTCACTTCTTCAAACTCAGCATCAACAACATCATCATTTGGTTTGCTGTTGCTTTGAGCTTGTTGTGCATCAGCTTGCTGTTGAGCCACTTGAACAAGTTTTTGAGCAACTTCTGCAAGCGCTTGAAGTTTAGCTTCGATAGCTGCTTTATCTTCCCCTTTCGCCGCTGTTTCTAGATCGCTTAATGCGCTTTCGATTGCTGCACGATCTTCAGCTGGAACTTTATCACCCGCTTCTTCTAATTGTTTACGTGTGCTGTGTACAAGGTGATCTGCTTGGTTGCGAGCTTGTACTAATTCTTCAAATTTACGGTCTGCTTCAGCGTTTGCTTCTGCATCACGAACCATTTTTTGAATTTCTTCATCACTTAAACCTGAAGAAGCTTTAATGGTGATTTGTTGTTCTTTACCCGTACCTTTGTCTTTCGCAGAAACGTGGATGATACCGTCAGCGTCGATGTCGAAGGTCACTTCAATTTGTGGCATACCGCGTGGAGCTGGGTTAATGCCTTCAAGGTTGAATTGACCTAAAGATTTATTCGCTGATGCTTGTTTACGTTCACCTTGTAACACGTGAATGGTTACTGCACTTTGGTTATCTTCTGCTGTTGAGAACACTTGTGATTTTTTAGTTGGAATCGTTGTGTTTTTCTCAATTAAGGTAGTCATCACACCACCCATGGTTTCGATACCTAAAGATAACGGCGTTACGTCTAACAATAATACATCAGTTACATCACCCGCTAATACACCACCTTGAACTGCTGCACCGATAGCAACGGCTTCATCTGGGTTCACATCTTTACGAGGTGCTTTACCGAAGAATTCTTCTACTTTTTGTTGTACTAATGGCATACGGGTTTGACCGCCCACTAGAATAACATCATCAATTTGTGATGCACTTAAGCCAGCATCGTTTAATGCAACTTTTACAGGTTCAAGTGATTTCGCCACTAAATCTTCTACTAAAGATTCTAATTTAGCACGAGTTAATTTAATGTTTAAGTGTTTAGGACCTGTAGCATCTGCAGTGATGTAAGGTAAGTTCACATCAGTTTGTTGTGCAGAAGAAAGTTCAATTTTCGCTTTTTCGCCAGCTTCTTTTAAACGTTGCATTGCAAGTGGGTCGTTACGTAAATCAACGCCTTGTTCTTTTTTGAACTCATCTACTAAGTAGTTGATTACACGGTTATCGAAGTCTTCACCACCTAAGTGAGTATCACCGTTGGTTGCTAATACTTCAAAGGTTTTTTCGCCACCCACTTCATCAATTTCGATGATAGATAAGTCGAATGTACCACCACCTAAGTCATAAACAGCGATAGTTTTGTTGCCTTGACCTTTATCTAAACCGTAAGCTAATGCTGCTGCTGTTGGTTCGTTGATAATACGTTTAACTTCTAAGCCTGCGATACGACCTGCATCTTTTGTTGCTTGACGTTGAGCATCGTTAAAGTATGCAGGAACAGTGATTACCGCTTCAGTCACTGGCTCACCTAAGAAATCTTCCGCAGTTTTCTTCATTTTTTTCAATACTTCTGCAGAAATTTGTGGAGGTGCAAGTTTGTCACCTTTTACATTTACCCATGCATCACCATTGTCTGCTTTGGTGATTTCAAATGGCATAATGTCGATATCACGTTTTACTTCAGCATCTTCAAAACGACGACCGATTAAACGTTTAATCGCGAACAATGTATTTTTCGGGTTGGTCACAGCTTGGCGTTTTGCCGGTTGACCCACTAAAATTTCGTTATCATTTGTATAAGCGATAATTGACGGGGTAGTACGATCGCCTTCTGCATTTTCAATTACGCGTGGTTTATCACCATCCATTACAGCGACACAAGAGTTTGTTGTACCTAAGTCAATACCAATAATTTTTCCCATGTTGTTACTCCTAATTAAATTTTAAATTCGTTGTAAGTTATTACGATGAATAAGATGTGGATACTTTTTCGCATTTCAAGAGGCAAGATTTAAAATTTTTTCTTCCTTTTAAAGTGCGGTCATTTCCGTTCTTGTTTTACAAAATAAGTCCGCAGGAATAAAGTTCAAGGGGAAAAATAAAATATTTTTGAAAAAATAAGAAAAAAATTTCATTTTATGATAAATTGCTGACAATTTTAGTCATCTATTAATTTAATAAAGGAATCAAAATGAAAAAATCAGTCGTAGCATTAGGCGTAATTGTGGCACTTGGTGCGGTAGGTGTCGGTGGAGCTTGGTTTACCGGGGAAAAAGCACAAACTGAATATTTACGCCAAATTGAATTAGCAAACAAACAAGCTCAGGCTTTAGGCTTATCTGATTCATTTAAGGTTGTTTATCAAAATAAACAGTTTGAACGCGGTTTCTTTACCTCTCAAGTGGAAGATGAAGTGGTCATATCTTTACCCAAAGAGGGGAAGGTATTTACTATTCCATTTTCAACTAAGCTTTATCATGGTCCATTTCCGCTTAATCAGCTAGAAAAATTCAATTTTGTACCAACAATGTTTTCAGCACAAGGTGTGATTGGTAAAAATGAAACAACTCAGCCGCTATTTGATTTTCTTAAATCAGATAAACCTGTTCAATATCAAGCTTCGACTAGCTATAGTTTAGCAACAAAAGGTAAAGTTGAACTAGCTGCTGGGGAAGTGACAGATCCAAATTCTCCACAAAATAAGATCGCATGGTCAAATATCAACATTGGTTTTGATATAGATAAAGATCGAGCGGGAAAATATGACATGACCTTAGACGAAGTGACAGCTGATTTAGGCCCAAGTAGTGCAGATGGGGATAGCCAGGACGCTACTGCAGTTAAGTCGGTAAAAACGAAGATGAAGGGCATGAAATTGGATGCTTCATTCAATCCTACAAAATGGGCTTACATTTATACGGGGAAAGGTTCTTATTCAACTGAAAGCTTCGAAATGACGAGCACGGACTATGCTGGAAAAACGACTTCTCTTATTGAAAAAGGCTTAAAAGCCACATCTGATATTTCACTTAATGGTGATTTTGTGAACTTTAAAAGTGAAAATACATTAGACTCAGTCATTATTGATGGAAAAGATTTGGGAAAATTAACTTACAATGGTGAATTAAACCATATTGAAGCGAACGCAGCAAATGCTTTGATTGAAGCACTTTTCACTGTCTTTAAGTCAGTAAGTGATGATAAAAATGTTAATGAGGAGGTTGTATCTGAAATTTTAAGTTCATGGGTTGAAAATCATGGTATGGCTATTTTTAATAATCAACCTCAAATTAAATTGAATCCGGTTTCTATTTCAGATAATCAAGGTAAGGTCTCATTAGATTTAAATGTGGTGTTAGCAAAAGATCCGAAATTTGATTTAATGGCGGGTAGTTTATATAAACAATTTACGGATTTTGCGGTAAATATTCATGTAGATAAAGCGACTGCAGAAAAAATCATGACACAATTTGCCCCAGAAGAAGATAAAGCTTTGGTTAAAGAGAAAATTGAAGAGCAGGCGAAACAAGCGGCAGCACAAAATATTGTGGTGAATAATGATAAAAATGTAACGCGTACCTTAGTGCTTGAAAAGGGAGAACTCAAACTGAATGGTCAAGTAATTCCAGAAGAGCAAGTTCAAGGTGTGTTGTTTATGCTAATGATGGCAGCAGCGGCTCAAGGCCAGTAATTAACAACCAAACAATTAGAAAGGAGATAAAGTCATTTATCTCCTTTTTTATCAGGTTAGGATTGTTTGACTAGCAATATTATCATTTAATCTAAACGAGCCTTTAAATATCCTTCATAATCGGGAATATCAATATTGATTTTCTGATCAAATAAGTTTGATGTTAAAAGAAAATCAGCAGTGCTTTGATTAATTGCTACGGGAATATTCCAAACAGTTGCAATACGCATTAAGGCTTTTACATCGGGATCATGTGGCGCGGCATTCATCGGATCCCAAAAGAAAATCATCATATCAATTTTTTTCTCGGCAATCAGTCCGCCAAGTTGTTGATCTCCTCCCATCGGGCCACTTAATAATGAGGCTATTTCAAGTCCTGTTTCTCTAGACAATAGATGGCCGGTTGTACCTGTTGCATAAAGTTGATGGGGAGCGAGAGCTTCTTTATGTTTCTTTACCCAATTGAGCAGGTTTTGTTTGCAACTATCATGTGCAACGAGCGCTATTCGTTTATGAGAAAAGATTGGGCGAGTTGTCGTGTTCATATTTTGTCCTCTAAAAAGCTTAAAAGCATGCGAACACTTTAGATCAAAGCGGGTAGGGAATGCAATATATAAAGTATGCTTTAACTTAACCCAAAAATCCTTTAAAAATGACCGCACTTTTAGTAACGAGTATGGCAATAACTCGAAGAAATGCGTGAGAACAGTGAAAATCTACTATCTTTCTTGCAAAAAATCTTCTAAAATTTACAAGATTTGTTAAATGTTTGTAACATTGGTTAACAAGCTTGATTTTCGTGTTTGGTGATGACCAAACTTTATTTTCACTCAGTAAAATAAGGAAAGACTATGTCAAATACCTTAGTAAACGATATTGACCCAATTGAAACACAGGATTGGTTGTCAGCTGTTGATTCATTAATTCGTGCAGAAGGCGCAGAGCGTGCGCATTACATCATCAATCAGGTGATTGATCAGGCACGTAATGGTGGTGTGAACATTGCAAAAGGTGGCGTAACAACCCCTTATGTTAATACCATCCCACTTTCTGAACAGCCAGCATACCCAGGAGATAAAGCTATTGAGCGTCGTATTCGTAGTGCTGTACGTTGGAATGCGATCATGGCGGTATTACGTGGTCAGAAAAAAGATCTTGAATTAGGTGGTCACATTTCAACTTATCAATCTGCTGCAAGTATGTATGAAGTTTGTTTTAACCACTTCTTCAAAGCAGCGACTGATAAAAACGGCGGTGACTTAGTCTTCTTCCAAGGCCACGCAGCACCAGGTATGTATGCTCGTGCATTTGTTGAAGGTCGTATTACTGAAGATCAAATGAATAATTTCCGTCAGGAATGTGAACCTGGTAAAGGTCTTTCATCTTACCCACACCCGAAATTAATGCCTGAATTCTGGCAATTCTCAACTGTATCTATGGGTTTAGGCCCTGTAAATGCGATCCGTACTGCTCGTTTCTTAAAATACTTAGATAACCGTGGTTTAAAAGACACCAAAGATCAAAAAGTATATGCTTTCCTTGGTGACGGTGAGATGGATGAAATCGAAGCAAAAGGTGATTTAACATTCGCCGCACGTGAAGGATTAGATAACTTAATCTTCGTCGTAAGCTGTAACTTGCAACGTTTAGATGGTCCTGTAACGGGTAACGGCAAAATCGTTCAAGAATTAGAAGGTTTATTTGCTGGTGCTGGTTGGGAAGTGATCAAAGTCATGTGGGGTAGTGGCTGGGATAAATTATTTGCCAAAGATACCTCAGGTAAGTTAACTCAATTGATGATGGAAGTAGTTGATGGCGACTATTTAACCTTCAAATCTAAAGATGGTGCTTATGTTCGTGAACACTTCTTTGGTCGTTATCCAGAGACTGCAGCATTAGTAGCGGATATGACAGATGATGAAATCTGGGCGTTAAGACGCGGTGGCCATGATTCAGAAAAACTTTATGCCGCATTCCATAAAGCGCAAACTGCAGGTAAACCTGTTGTGATCTTAGCGCACATGGTTAAAGGTTATAAAATTCCTGAAGCAGAAAGTAAAAACACTGCGCACCAATCTAAAAAAATGTCAATCGAAAGCCTTAAATACTTCCGTGATCATTTCCATTTAGATATCAAAGATGAAGATATTCCTAACTATCCGTACATCACCTTCCCAGAAGGTTCGGAAGAGTACAATTATCTTCACGGCAGACGTAAAGCGTTAAACGGTTACTTACCAAAACGTTTACCAAAATTCACCACTGAATTTAAAGTGCCAGCATTAGAAGAATTTGCCCCATTATTGGAAGAGCAAGCGCGTCCAATTTCAACCACAATGGCATTCGTGCGTTTCTTAAATACCTTATTGAAAGATAAGAATATTGGTAAACAAATTGTGCCAATTATCGCTGACGAAGCGCGTACTTTCGGTATGGAAGGTTTATTCCGTCAAATCGGTATTTACAACCCACATGGTCAAAACTATGTGCCTTCTGACCGTGATTTAGTGGCTTACTACCGTGAAGCGAAAGATGGTCAAGTATTACAAGAAGGTATCAATGAATTAGGTGCGGCATCATCTTGGTTAGCGGCAGCGAACTCATACTCTGTAAATAACCTTCCGATGATTCCATTCTTCATCTACTACTCAATGTTTGGTTTCCAACGTGTGGGTGACTTAATGTGGGCAGCAGGTGACCAATTAGCACGTGGTTTCATGATCGGCGGTACTTCTGGTCGTACAACATTAAATGGTGAAGGTTTACAACACGAAGATGGTCACAGCCATATTCAATCTCTTGTTATTCCTAACTGTGTGTCTTATGACCCAGCTTACGTTTATGAAGTGGCAGTTATCCTACAAGACGGTATCAATCGTATGTACGGTGAAAAACAAGAAGATGTGTTCTACTACATCACCACATTAAATGAAACTTACGAACAACCAGCAATGCCAAAAGGCGCAGAAGAAGGTATTCGTAAAGGTCTTTATAAATTTGAAACCGTTGAAGCGAAAGGCAACAAAGGTCATGTTCAATTATTAGGTTCTGGTGCAATCTTCCGTCACGTTCGTGAAGCAGCACAAATCCTTGCAAATGAATATGGCGTAAGCTCAGATGTATATAGTGTGCCTTCATTCACTGAAGTAGCGCGTGAAGGTGCGGATGCAGTACGTTGGAATATGTTACACCCAACTGAAACACCACGCGTACCTTACATTGCACAAGTGATGAACGATGCGCCAGCTGTTGCGGCTACTGACTATATGAAATTGTTCGCAGAACAAGTTCGTGCATTCATTCCAGCACAAAGCTATCACGTATTAGGTACTGATGGTTTCGGTCGTTCAGACAGCCGTGAAAACTTACGTGAACACTTTGAAGTGGATGCGCGTTATGTTGTGGTTGCAGCATTACATGAGCTTGCAAAACAAGGCAAATTTGATGCGAAAGTGGTGGCTGATGCAATCGCGAAATTTGGTTTAAAAACTGAAATTTTAAATCCGCTTTACGCTTAATAAAAAATATCCTGTGCGCTAAAACGCACAGGATCATCTACAAATAAAGTGCGGTTGATTTTAACTGCGTTTTTTAAAGGTAAGATAACATGTCAAAACAAATTCAAATTCCTGATATCGGTAGTGATGAAGTTACCGTAACAGAAGTGATGGTGAAAGTAGGTGATACCATTACCGCTGATCAAAGTATTATTAATGTTGAAGGTGATAAAGCTTCAATGGAAGTCCCTGCACCAGAAGCCGGTGTGGTAAAAGAAGTATTAGTAAAAGTGGGTGATAAAGTCACAACTGGCACACCAATGCTTGTTTTAGAGTCAGCAGATGCGGCAGCGCCTGCTCCAGCAGCACCTGCGCCGGCAGCCGCACCAGCAGCTGCAAGTGTAGTTGAAGTTAATGTACCAGATATCGGTTCAGACGAAGTAAACGTGACAGATATTATGGTGAAAGTCGGTGATACTGTTGAAGTTGACCAATCAATCATCAATGTTGAAGGTGATAAAGCGTCAATGGAAGTACCAGCTCCAGTTGCTGGCGTGGTAAAAGAAATTTTAATCAACGTGGGCGATAAAGTTGTTACTGGCAAATTAATCATGAAATTTGAAGTGGCAGGTGCCGCACCAGCCGAAGCGCCAGCTCAACAGGCGGCAGCTCCTGCAGCAGCACCAACAGCTTCAGCCATTAAAGAAGTGAATGTACCTGATATTGGTGGTGATGAAGTTAACGTAACTGAAATCATGGTTGCCGTTGGTGACAGCGTTTCTGAAGAGCAATCTTTAATCACCGTTGAAGGCGATAAAGCCTCAATGGAAGTGCCAGCTCCATTTGCAGGTGTGGTAAAAGAAATTTTAGTGAAATCAGGTGATAAAGTTTCAACTGGTTCATTAATTATGAAATTTGAAGTGGCGGGTGCAGCACCTGCTCCTGCAGCGGCTCCAGCGGCAGCAGCTCCTGCTCCAACGCCGCGTAATAGGGGTCCGGGTTGGGGACATCCAGCGGGCGGAGGAGGGCTTTCTTGGCCAGATACGCCACCTTATCAAAGCTGCCGCCCACGCCGATGCCCAGCACGATGGGCGGGCAGGGGTTGGAACCGGCCAGCTGAACGGTCTCCAGCACGAACTTCCGGAAGCCCTCCACGCCGTCGGCGGGCTTGAGCATCTGGATGCGGCTCATGTTCTCG
>ERZ827498.4107-NODE-4107-length-11649-cov-4.482232_pt1 | contig 11649 bp, 9 predicted proteins | sample MGYA00519865_ERZ827498 | MGnify/ENA primary metagenome ERZ827498 (study PRJEB31778, sample SAMEA3449328) | human gut metagenome | biome: human gut; feature: human-associated habitat; material: faeces | place: United Kingdom | collected 2010/2012 ...
TCATCGAGCAGGGGCTGCCCATCACCGAGGTGTACAAGACCAGCGGCTTTGGCGGCTACAACCACTTTTTCCGCGCCTTTAAAAAGGAGTACGGCATGACCCCCAAGGAGTACTTCAGCACCACCCGGCAGGACGCCCGGGGATGAATTTTGCAAAAACTGCACTGTCCGCGCCTGTGAAAAAAGCCGCCCGGGAAGATCTGCAGATCCTCCCGGGCGGCTTGCTTATCCTATTTTTTTTCTTTTACTTGCGGTGGGTGAGGCAGTTCAGCGCCATCACAACCAGCACGAGAAAGCCGATGACCAGCAGGATACCGGCCATGCCGATGAGCATCATGGGCAGGGTGGTCATCCAAGAAGAAAGATGAAGCATAAAGGCACCTCCGTTAAGCCATCAGGGAAAGGATCAGTCCGCCGGCAAGGACGGATGCGATCTGCCCGGAAACGTTGACGCTGATGGAATACATCAGCAGGAAATTCTGGTTGTCCTCGGCCAGACCCATCTTGTTGACCACGCGTCCGCTCATGGGGAAGGCCGAGATGCCTGCCGCACCGATCATAGGGTTCAGCTTTTTGCCCTCGGGCAGGAACAGGTTCAGCAGCTTGGCGAACAGCACGCCGCCAGCGGTATCAAAGATAAAAGCCACAAGACCCAGCGCCATGATGAGCAAAGTATCCGGCCGGACGAACTTGTCGGCGGTCATCTGCCCGGCAACGGTCAGACCCAGCAGCAGGGTGATGAGGTTTGCCAGTACGTTCTGGGCGGTCTCGCTCAGGGAGTTCAGCACCCCGCACTCCCGCAGCAGGTTGCCGAACATCAAAAAGCCTACCAGCGCCACGCTGGCCGGGGCTACCAGACCGGCGACCACTGTGACCACAACGGGGAACAGGATCTTGGTCAGCTGGGTGACGTTGCCTTTTTCGTAGGGCATACGGATGCGGCGTTCCTTCTGGGTGGTCAGCAGACGGATGACCGGCGGCTGCACGATGGGCACCAGCGCCATGTAGCTGTAAGCCGCCACCATAATAGCGCCCAGATACTGGGATTTCAGGGTGTTTGCCACAAAAATGGCGGTGGGGCCGTCTGCTGCGCCGATGACCGCAATGGACGCGGCGTCCTTCATATCAAAGAAGAACCCGGCCAGAAACAGGGTGAAAAAGATGCCAAACTGTGCCGCTGCGCCAAACAGCATGAGCCACGGCTTTTCCAGCAGCGGGCCAAAATCGATCATGGCACCAATGCCGATGAACAGCAGCAGCGGGAACAGCTCGTTGGACATCCCTGCCTCAAACAGGGCAGAGATGGGGCCAACGGTGTCTCCCTGCGTGATGGCACCGGATGCGGGAAGATTGACCAGAATGGCACCGAACCCCATGGGTAGCAGCAGACTGGGCTCCATCTTTTTGACGATGGCAAGGTAAATGAGCAGGGCACCGATGCCCCACATGACCACCATCTGCCATGTCAGCGCTCCGAAGTTTGAAAAGAGCGCGGCGAATGTGTTCCAGAAATTCATATTGTTTTTCTGCCTCCTTTTGTTCTGATGCTGCGGCAAGAAAAAAAGACCCTTGCCACAGCGTAAGATCTGTGACAAAAGTCTCAAGCGAACACATGACATCGGGCATTGCTGCCGTGATGACGCTGCCATGCAGCGGCCTGCCGGAAAAAGCCTTGACCGGCGGGCTGCCCTTTACTCCCCTTTATCATTTTTATTGATACCAGAAACTGCCGCTTCTGTCAAGGGGGAAAATGCGGTTTTTCGCAAAAATCCAACCGGGAAAAGGCCAACCGGGAAAATCCGCAGATTTTCCCGGTTGGCAAACTATAAATGTTTTTTCGCTTTAAATCGTCAGTCCACCACCGGTACATCCAGCCCGAACTCCTGCGGGCGGAAGCGGGGACAGACGTTCTCGGTGATGCAGATGACCGAAGCAGCAAGACGGCTGCCGATCTCGCAGGATTCTGCCAGCGTTTTGCCGTAGGTCAGGCCGATGACCGTGCCGGCAAAGAAGGCGTCGCCCGCACCGGTGGTGTCCATAACGTCCACCTTTTTGGCGGGTACGATGCCGCAGTCACCGTCCGCACAGGCGTATACCGCGCCCTGCCCGCCCATGGTCACCACCATGCTGGGAATGTTGGCGCTGCGCACGTTGCCCGTGAGCACCCGGCACATCTCGTCCGGGGAGAGGTGGTCGTAGTCGTCCGAGAACAGCAGCCCGGCCTCCTGCTGGTTGCATACAAAACAATCGATCTGCTGCAAAAAATCCCGCCGCTCCATGGCGATGCTCATGTTGGAGACTACGGCAAACACCTTTTTGCCGTACTTTTTGGCATAGCGCAGGGTCTGCTTTACCGTCTCCTTTTCAAGGTCCAGCTCCAGTGCAATGGAGTCACAGTCTGCAAAAATGGCGTCGCCCTGTTCTTGCAGAAGGCCGGTCAGCGGGGTGGTGTCCGGCCGCTTGGAGATGGCGGCGTGCACATCGCCGTCGTTGTCAAAAATGGCCAGCCATGTGCCCATGCCGTCCGGCACTTTCTGGATAAAGCGGGTGTTGACCTTGTGCCTTGCCAGCTTGTCGATGACGTCCTGTCCCATGCCGGTGTCGTCCACCAGACCCACAAAGGTGGGGCGCAGCTCTACGTTGGCGATATCCTCCACCACGTTGCGGCTCACACCGCCGTGTACCTGCTCAATGCGTCCGGCGTTGCGCCCGCCGGGGATATAGGTGGAAAGGGGATAGCCCTTGATGTCCACAAAAACAGCTCCGATGACTACGATGCCCATAAACGATAAACCTTTCTGACTTCAGTTGATTTTACCTGTATTATACAGGAAGCAGACAAAAGATGCTATCCCTTTGCCGTTTTTTGCGGAAAAATATCTTCCGCTAAGACCCTTCCGTGAAAAGGCCAATCGGGAAAATCCGCAGATTTTCCCGATTGGCAAATATAAATAGTCTTTCCGCTGATGATGCCCAGAGCGCAGCGGAGGGCATTCTGTATCAGCCCCTGTCACATCGCCGTGCGGGCGGTGCGCACCAGATACTCCATGGTCCGTACCGGGTACTGCCCGACGGCGGTCTCGCCGGTGAGCATCAGGCTGGATGCGCCGTCCAGTACGGCGTTGTAGATGTCGCTCACCTCGGCGCGGGTGGGTACAGCCCGGGTGTGCATACTGTCCAGCATCTGGGTCACCACCATAAAGGGCACCCCGGCTGCCCGGCAGGCGGCAGAGAGCTGTTTCTGGCAGCGGGGCAGCTCCCACAGGGGCATGGCGTTGCCAAGGTCGCCCCGGGCAATGACCACCTCGTCCACCAGCGGCAAAAACTCCGGCAGTGCCTGTACGCCCGCAAGGTTTTCAATTTTGGCAAGAATTTTCAGCTGCGGCGCACCGGCCTCTGCCAGCGCCTGCCGCAGGCTGCGGATATCCGCAGCGCCGCGCACAAAGGGCAGCATGACCCCGGTAACGCCGCAATCGGCGGCGATGGCAAGGTTCTCCTTGTCCTCGGTGGTCAGGGTGGGCATCTGGATATCCGCCCCCGGTGCTGCCAGACTTTTGCGGCTTTGCAGCACGCCGCCACGCACTACGGTGCACACGAGCGCTTCCGGCTCTGCGGTGTCCACCCGTGCCAGCAGCTTGCCGTCATCCAGCAGCAACTCCTGCCCGGGCTGCACACCCTGCACCAGCGCGGCAGGGCAGGGGATGCCCTGCGCGCCCAGACGCACGGTCTGTCCGGCGGTCAGGGAAAGCGGCTGCGGCAGACGGCCGATGCGCAATTCCGGCCCCTGCAAATCAATGAGCAGCTTTTTGACCCCGGCTTTGCGTAGCAGCGCCAGCCAGTCCTTGTGCGCTGCCAGCGGGCCATGAGAAAGGTTCATGCGGATGCCGGTCATACCGGCTTCCACCATCTGCTGCAAAAGCTTTACATCGGCACAGGCAGGGCCGATGGTTCCGTAAAAATCCATAATTCCTCCTGCAATTCGCGTTTTCTTTCTATTGTAGCATGACGGCGCTGCAAAAGATAGCCCGGCTGCGCACAAAAAAACACCGGAAGCTGATGCAAAGCCTCCGGTGCCTTTTTATGATGCCTTATGGGGTTTACTGCGATACTTTGCACCGCCTGCGTTCAGTACAAAGCTTACAGCTCCCTCTATTTTTAAAGGTTGTACTTAGTTTACAGCATTTCGGGCATTTCGTCAAGGGCTTTTTCCAGCTTTTGCCGGGAAAAACTGGAATATCACAACATTATCACAACTGCAGCTGGTGGTAGCACGCGCCCTCAATGGTCTTCCAACAGGCGGTGTTTCCCTCCAAGGTCATGTAGCTGTGGGCGGTGCTTTCCTTGGGAATGCTCACGGAGCCGGGGTTTAAGTAAAGGTTCCCCTGCCCGAAGTTTGTCCATGCGGGCACATGGGTGTGGCCGTGGAGCAGAATGTCCCCCGGGGCAAGGGGCGGCAGATGGTTCAGGTTGAACACATGGCCGTGGGTAACGTAGACCAGCCGCTGCCCCACCGGCAGCACGGCGTAATCCGCCAGCACCGGGAAGGTGAGTACCATCTGGTCTACCTCGGCGTCGCAGTTGCCGCGCACACACAGCAGCTTGGGCGCAAGGCTGTTCAGCAGCGGAATCACCTTTTTGGGGGCGTAATCCCGGGGCAGGTCGTTGCGGGGGCCGTGGTAGAGCAGGTCTCCCAGAAACAGCAGGCGGTCGGCCTGCTCCCGTTCAAAGGCCTGCTGCAGCTGCTGCGCATAATAATAGGAACCGTGCAGGTCTGATGCGATCATCCATTTCATATACAATGCCCTCCCTCAGAGCCGGTTTGTCTTATTGTAGCGCCTGCTGTAAAAATGGTCAAGTGATTACAAAAGTCATACTTTTGTACCAAAACCCCTTGACACAGCGCTGAGGATGTGGTATTCTGCTAGAGTTGCAGCCCGCAAATATACAGGCTGCATATCGCGGACGGCTGCCGCGATCATAAAAACCGTGTGGATTTTTACAGCAAAATTGCTACTTTTCGCCACACAATGACCTCACAAGGGCCATTGTGTGGCTTTTTTGTGCGCCGGAAACCGGCTGCAGGCCGGTGCTGCGCCTTCCACGCTTTGAACTTTTACAGATAGCAGGTGAATTTTTTCAATGAACGAAACTTTTATGAAGGAGAAGCCGGTGCTGCCGCTGCTGCTTTCGATGGCACTGCCCAACGTGGTCTCCATGCTGGTGAATAGCCTCTATAACATTGTAGACAGCCTGTTTGTGGCGCGCATCAGCGAGGACGCCATGACCGCTTTAAGTCTGGTGTTCCCTATCCAGAACTTTTCCAACGCCATTGCCATCGGCTTTGGCATCGGCATCAACGCCATGATCGCGCTGTATCTGGGCGCGGGCGACCGCGAAAAGGCAGAGACGGCCGCAACCCACGGCTTTGTGCTCAGCCTTGTGCACGGCGTGGTGATGATGGTGGTCAGCATCACCATCATGCCCGGCTTTCTGCGCCGCTTTACGCAGGACGAGGGACTGATCGCTGCCGGCATCACCTATTCCACCATCGTGTTCCTGTTTTTGGTCGTGAACATGGTCTCGCTGGCCTTTGAAAAGATCTTTCAGGCGGTGGGACGCATGAAGGTGTCCATGGTCGCGCTGATCACCGGCTGCGTATGCAATATTCTGCTGGACCCGGTGCTCATCTTCGGGCTTGGGCCGGTGCCCGCCATGGGCATTGCGGGCGCGGCGCTGGCCACCGGCATCGGTCAGATACTCAGTGTGGCGGTCTACCTTGTGGTCTACCTGCGCACCGAGCTGCCGGTGCGTCTGCGCCGCAGCCGTCTGCGCCCGGATGCAGTGCTGGATGGCAGACTGTACGCCATTGGCGTTCCGGCCATCCTGAATCTGGCGCTGCCCTCGCTGCTGGTCACCTTCCTCAACGGGCTGCTGGCGGCTTTTTCTCAGAGCTATGTGGTGGTGCTGGGCATCTATTATAAATTGCAGACCTTTTTGTACCTGCCTGCCAACGGCTTCGTGCAGGGCATGCGCCCCCTTATTGGCTACAACTACGGTGCGCGGGAGTACGCCCGGGTGAAAAAATTGTTCCAGCTGACCCTGCTCATGAGCGCTGCCATCATGGCGGCGGGCACGGTGATCTGTCAGGTTGCTTCCGGGCAGCTGATGGGGCTGTTCACCCAGAACCCCGAAACCATCGCCGCCGGGCGGACTGCCTTGCGCATCATCAGCATCGGCTTTGTCATCTCGGCAGTCTCCACCACCGCTTCCGGTGCGCTGGAAGGTCTGGGCAAGGGCGCAGAATCGCTGGTCATCGCCCTGTGCCGGTACGTCGTTTTCATCATGCCGCTGGCTGCACTGCTGTGTAACTGGCTGGGCGCAGACGGCGCATGGCACGCCTTCTGGCTTACCGAGGTGCTGGCAGCGGTGGTCTCCGGCATCGTTTACCGCAGGGCGGTCACACATAAAAAATAAGAATTTCTGATAGGGACGTTTCATAACGTCCCTATTTTTCATTGACACTACGGGAAAAGTACGGTAAAATAATTTTCGTGTTTTGACAAAAACTGTCAGTGCGCAAGATATTACAGAGGATGTGGAAGTATATGATCGAGACCATTGCCGCCGTCAATCAGGCGGTGAACAGCTTTATCTGGGGCATCCCCGCCATGGTATGCATCATTGGCGTGGGGCTGCTGCTCAGTGTCCGCACGGGCTTTTTGCAGATCCGCAAATTCCCCTACGCCATCCGCACCACCGTGGGCCGGATGTTCCGCAAGCGGGATGCTTCGGACGGTGCCATGACCCCTTTTCAGGCGGTGTGCACCGCGCTGGCGGGCACAGTGGGCACCGGCAACATTGCCGGTGTGGCGGGCGCTATCGCCATCGGCGGCCCGGGTGCCGTGTTCTGGATGTGGTGCTCTGCGTTGCTGGGGATGTGCACCAAGTTTGCCGAGGTGACGCTGGCGGTGCATTTCCGGGAGCGCAGCGATACCGGCGAGTGGGTGGGCGGCCCGATGTACTATATTAAAAACGGCCTTGGCCGCCGCTGGCAGTTTCTGGCCGTGCTGTACGCGCTGTTCGGCGTGCTGACCGTGTTCGGCACCGGCAACGCAACGCAGGTGAACACCATCGTGGCAGCAGTGGATACCGCCCTGCTGGAATACGGGCTGGTGGGCGGCAGCTTTCTGCCCACCCTCAACCTCATCGTGGGCATCCTTGTGGCGGCGCTGGTGGCGCTGGTGCTGCTGGGCGGCATCAAGCGCATTGGCAGCGTAAGCGAGAAGCTGGTGCCCTTTATGGCGCTGTTCTACATTGTGCTGTCAGTGGGCGTGGTGGTGCTTAACTTCTCCCGCCTGCCCTATGTGCTGGAATCCATCGTGGCGAACTGCGTGGAAATTTTCCGCACCGACCGAAAAAAGACGGTCGTTGTTCTGTCCGTGATCTATCTTGCGGCGAGCGCCGTCATTGCGCTGGGCTACAGCAAGTTCTATTTTGAGCTGCCGCTGCCCAACGGCTCGGTCGGTCAGCTGCTGGACCTCATGGACTATGTCAGCAACTCCGTCATGATGCCGTTCATTGCGCTGCTGTCTACAATTCTCATCGGCTGGGTCAAATCGCCGCAGTACGTCATCGGCGAGATGGAGCGAAACGGCGAGACGTTCCGGCGCAGAGGCGTGTACACGATTATGATCCGCTATATTGCGCCGGTCATGATGTTCGTGCTGTTTTTGCAGTCGACCGGAATTTTGTCCTGAGATTCAACCGGCAAGCCGAAGGCTTGCCGGTTTTTGCGCGAAACAGAAGATTTTCCTTTTGTATGGAAATCTTTCGTGCTATACTGAGAAAAACGCAGGGAGGCGGGCAGATGGCAGACGGCGCGAGACTCTATCAGATACTGCGCGGCAGACTCTATGAAAGGCTGCCGCTGCTGGCGCTGGCGCTGGGGCTGCTCGACTGGCGCGAGGGGGAGAAAACCGGCACCGACGGACGGTTTTTTTACGCGCCCATTTCGTTTCTGGAGCAGGCGGTAAGATCGCCGGAGGGCGCGGAAAAGACGCTTCTTCACAGCGTGCTGCATGCGATGCTGCTGCACCCGTGGCAGCGCGGGGGAGTAGACGCGCAGGCCTGGAGCCTTGCCTGTGACATGACGGTCGGCTTTCTTGCAAAAAGGCTTTTGGGGCAGACGCTTGATGAAACGCAGGCAAAGGCGTTTTACGCGCTCAGAAAGGGAACGGCGTTTTCCGCTTCGGCGGTCTGCGCGCAGTTAGATGGCGACTTTCCGGTTCCGCGCGAAACGCTCCGGGCGCTTTTTGCGCAGGACGATCATGCCCTCTGGAACACGGTGCAGGAGCAGGCAAGGCTTCTCGTTTCCGGAGCGGATGGCGCGGGCGCGCCTGCGCTCTGGCGGCGGCAGAAGGAGAAACTTCTTCCGTTCATGCAGGAGGAGAAGCCGAAAATCGGCACCGGCACGGCGGGGGTAAAGCTTACGGTTCTGGACAGCCCGGAAAACAAAGTGCGCTTTGCAGGGCTCCTGCGGGCGTTTTCGGTTCTGCGGGAGAACCGGCACGTCAGCGATGCCGACTTTTCCTACTCGTGGTATGCCTACGGCATGGAGCATTATAACGGCGTGGCGCTGATTGAGCCGCTGGAATACTCCGAGGAGCGGAAGCTCCGGGAGCTTGCGATTGTGATTGACACGTCGGCGTCCTGCTCGCGCGGGCTGACCGGCTGGTTTTTGCGCGCGGTCCATGATATCCTGCTGCGTGAGCGGCTGTTTTTCGACCGCTTCCGGCTGCACATCCTGCAATGCGACTGCGAGGTGCAGCAGGATACCCTGGTGACAAATCTCGAAGAATTTCAGTGGTATCTGGACCATCTGGAGCTGTATGGCGGCGGAGGCACGGATTTTCGCCCGGCGCTGCGGCGCATCGACGAGCTGGTCGCGTGCGGAGAGCTGCCGCATCTGGGCGGCGTTCTGTATTTTACCGATGGTTACGGCGTATTTCCCGAGCGCGAGCCTGCCTACCCCGTCGCGTTCGTGATGCTGCGCTACCGCTACGACGATATCAACATTCCGCGCTGGGCGATACGGCTCGTGCTGGACGCGGACAAGCCCGGGAGGGACGAAGGATGGATATAAAACAGGCAAAGGAAGAAATCAGGCGCACGGTGCTTGCCTATACCGAACGAACGCCGGATGGCGCGCTCTGCATGCGCGGCCGCTTCTTCTCATGGGACCTCCGGGCGTCGGCAAGACGGCGGTATTCTATCAGCTGGCGCAGGAGCTGGGGATCAATCTGGTGTCCTACACCATGACCCACCACACGCGGCAGAGCGCGCTGGGGCTGCCGCTGATCCGCGAGAAAACCTTCGGCGGGAAACCGTATTCCGCCACCGAGTATACCATGAGCGAGATTCTGGCAAGCGTCTATGAGCGGATAGAACAGACGGGCATCCGGACCGGCATTTTGTTTCTGGACGAAATCAACTGCGTGTCGGAAACGCTGATGCCTGCGATGCTGCAGCTGCTGCAGAGCAAGCAGTTTGGAACCCATAGGCTCCCCGAAGGCTGGGTCATCGCCGCTGCCGGCAATCCGCCGGCGTACAACGAGTCGGCAAGAAGCTTCGACACGGTCACGATGGACCGGGTTCGGCTGCTTGAAATTTCGGAAAACTACCCCGTTTGGCGCGACTACGCGCACGCAAAGGGGCTTCACCCGGCGGTCCTTTCTTATCTGGAGCTGAACCCGGAGCATTTTTACTGTGTCGAGCGAACTGCCCGCGGAAGAAGCTTTGTAACCGCACGCGGCTGGGAGGATTTGTCCCAGACGCTTTGCAGCTATGAGCGGCTGGGCTTTGCGATAACCGGCGCGCTGTTCGGAGAATTTTTGCAGCACGCGGAGATTGCCGCGTCGTTTGAAGCGTTCTTCCAGCTCTATTCCGGCTGGCGGGAAAAGCTGGCGCTTGCGCCGATTTTGTCCGGCAGGCAAAGCGGCTGCGCACCGGAGCTGCAGGAGCTGTCTTTCGACGGGCGGCTGGCAGCGGTCGAATTTCTGCTGCATGCCGTCCGGCGGGAACTGGAGGATTACCGGCAGAGCGCGGCGCTTTGCGGCAGTCTGGAGAGCTTCGTGTCTGCCTTGCAGCAGGAAGCAGACCCGCTTCGCGCGGCAAAGGAGAATCTCTCCAGGCGTGAAAAGGCGGTGCAGCTGAGACAGGAGCTGGGTGTGCTGCCGCCCGGCGAGCAGGCGCGGGAGCGGCACCTTGCAGCAAGGCTTCACGCGCTGCTGGACGATGCAGACGATCTGGCGGCATTGCGGCAGGAAGCCGAGCGCTGCCGGCAGGCGCTTTTGCAGCAGGAATCTTCGTGCAGCGCGCAGCTGGACAACGCCATGGGCTTTGTGTACGATACCTTCGGCGCGGGGCATGAGCTTCTGATCTTCCTGACGCAGCTGGGGCACCTTCCCGGCGCGCAGGCGCTTTTGCCCGGCAGCGCGCGATACAGGACGCTGTGCAGGCAGACGCTTCCCGAAGAGCTGGCAAAAGACCTGTAAAATCAAAAGCTGCCGCAGACGGTGTTTCGTCTGCGGCAGCTTTTTGCGGCGTTACTTCTTTTTAACCGGGAAGCAGACCTCGGTGACAAACTCGTCGGGGTTCTGCGTCTCGTGCGGGCTGACGTGGTAGATATCGAACATGGGACCGGCGTAGTCGTAGCCGTTGTCCTCCACCCACGCGCTGACAGTGGCGACAACGTCGTTGATCTGCGCGTAGCTGCCCTTGAACGTGCAGCCGGCGTAGGTCACGGCGGGAAGCGTCCGGAACTTCACGTGCTCGGTATCCGGATATGTGCCCTTTACGGATTTGGACGCCATAATCTCGACGTTCTGCTCCTTGAATTCGTTGTCGAGAAATTCGACCGCGCAGTAGCAGGGGTCGCCAGGGACCAGCGCCATCGCAGCGGTTTCGCTGCACAGAACGCTCCATACCATGCCCTCGTCCTCATAACAGGGAATGGTCATGCGCACCGTGGCGCAGTAGCGTTCGGGAAGCGTTTTCAGTGTGACATTGTACTTCATAGGTTCGTCCTTTCGTAAGCGGTTCCTCGCTGCCGCAATCAGACGAAGGCGCTGCGCGGTGTCTGCGGCAAGCAGCTCCAACTGCTGCTGCTGCGCGGCAAGATGCGCGTCGAGTGCGTCCTTGTCGTCATACAGCTCCAGCAATTGTCCGATTTCCGCCAGATGAAAGCCCATGTCCTTGAGCGCTGTGATGCGCCCGACGGTTGGCAGCTGGTGCTCGTCATAGTAGCGGTAGTCGGTGAACCGGTCGACGTAGACCGGGCGCAGCAGCCCAATCTCGTCGTAATGCCGGAGCATGCGGACGCTGATTCTGGACAGCTTGGAAAAATCTCCGATTTTCAGCAAGGCGGTACCCTCCATGCAGTTCATTTTTTGGATCCACAGGTATTGTAAAGCCTGACACAGTGGGAGTGTCAAGAGGAGAAAACAGGTTTTTTGCTGCCAGCCCGCAGCGGGGGGCTTTTTGGCTGGACCCGTGGTCCGAGGACCGGGGGTTGACTGGCAGTACCCTGCCAGCCTGGTGGTTTCGACCCCACGCTTCTTATCTGCGAAAAGAAGCGCGGTGTCGAGCCTCC
>ERZ827498.4109-NODE-4109-length-11646-cov-13.468467_pt1 | contig 11646 bp, 8 predicted proteins | sample MGYA00519865_ERZ827498 | MGnify/ENA primary metagenome ERZ827498 (study PRJEB31778, sample SAMEA3449328) | human gut metagenome | biome: human gut; feature: human-associated habitat; material: faeces | place: United Kingdom | collected 2010/2012 ...
TGCGCCGAGCCGCCGGACTGTTGCCGCAGTCACGGCGGTTTTTGTTTTGCGGTCGGACTGGTGTGCACCCCTCCGCCGCTTTGCAGCTGAGTCTTTTGCTCTCATCTGCGAGCTATCTTTTTCACCTCCTCCGTGGTAAAATAAAAAGAGACCGTGCTCCCAGGAGCACGGCCAGAGATGGAATGACCTTCCGAGCGAATCGCCGTATGGCAGAGAGCGCACATGCTCTCATGGGGTGCTCCGTCAAAGGCCATGTTGGTTCGTCAGCGCGGAGACCGTGCCGTACCGAACCGAAGGCAACCTCACCCGGGTGAAATTGTCCTTCTACTATTACTTAGAGAAAAATCGCAAAAACGGAAGGTCGGAAAATGTAAACTTTTTGTGAACGCAGAAAGAGTGGTGAGTTCATGTCCTTCAAGGATACCCAATCTTATAAAGAGCTTCAGGCGGATTGGCGCTGGATACACTCTATGGACCCGGAAGCTGCCGCTGCCGCAGACCAGTGGGTGAAGGAGCATCCAGAGGAGTGGAAGGAGCTGGAGCATATGCTCTACTACAGCGAAGCCAACTTCCACAAGCGCGTTGCGCCGGACACTCTGGAAGATGTGGATATCAAACAGCCCCGATCTTACAATCCGGAAGCGTTCCTGCCAGAGGAAGTGCGCAACGCGATCTACGATGATATGCGCTGGTTTGACCGGGCGAAGTATCTGCCAGAGGGATCTGATGAAGACCCGCTCATATATGTGCGCAAAGAAATTGACGAGGGACTACATGAGCTGACCGAGTTGCAGCGGGAGATCCTGTTTCGCACCGTCATCAACGGAGAGTCCACCGAATCCGTCGCACAGGACAAACAGTGCTCGTCCAGAAACATCCGGGAGATCCGCGCCCGTGCGCTTCGACAGATACGAGCCAAAATCAAAAGACATGAAGGCTACGGCAGGCCCGACGTTGCCATCATTATTTTGCTGTTTATGCTGCTTGTTGGTGTTCCGCTTATTTGTTGGGGAGAACGGCTTTGGGTTATGTATCCCTGGCTGGAGCACGTGGCTGCGGTGCTTAGCGCATTGGTTATGGCTGTCATGTTCCAAGATTCCTTTCGCAGAGAAGCAGAAAGTCTGCTGCGCCAGCATTGGGCCAGCTTGAATGGATCGCAGAAAAAAGAATGACTATGAAAGAGGGAGTGAAGCACTTGCGGTGCTTCACTCCCTCTTTCATATGGCGATAATTTGCATTATGAGAAGTTCGCTGACGGCAGCGCGAAATGTATTGAGGATGAGATTCCGTTTGCGCTGCCTGATGGCTGGGCGTGGTGTCGATTATCCATGGTCGGAACAACAAACATAGGTCTTACTTATAAGCCAACCGAGGTCAAGGAAACAGGTACTATTGTTCTTCGTTCTTGTAATATTAAGAACGGCAAAATTGTTTTTGCCGATTTAGTTCGTGTACAGGCTGATATCCGAGAGAATCAATACATTTATGAAAATGATATATTGATATGTGCACGAAATGGAAGTCAATCTTTAGTAGGCAAATGTGCGATAATGCAAGACTTACCTGAAGCAGCTTCTTTCGGGGCGTTTATGGCTGTTTTTCGCTCCATATGTAATCAATATGTATATTACTACTTTAACACGGCTCTATTCAGAAGCTCTTTTAGCAATGATGACTCGAAGCAGATTAACCAAGTGACACAGGCAATTTTACGTGATACGCTAATTCCGTTACCGCCTTTTGCAGAGCAAACTCGCATTGTAGCAAAATTACACGAGATATTATCTCTTGCTGATTTTATAAACGACGGTACAGAGCAAATTGAAATGATCATCACAAAGGCAAAATCCAAAATCCTCGACCTCGCTATCCGTGGCCAGCTTGTGCCGCAAGACCCGAATGACGAGCCTGCGTCTGTCCTGCTGGAACGCATCAGGGCAGAGAAAGAAGAACTCATCAAGCAGGGCAAGCTCAAGCGGGATAAGAAGGAATCCGTCATCTTCCGTGGTGAGGATAACTCTTATTATGAGAAGGTCGGTTCTGATGTCATTTGTATTGACGCAGAAATACCGTTTGAGATTCCTGATACTTGGGAATGGATGCGATTGGAGAGTTGTTGCATCAAAGAAATTCGTCGAGGAAAATCTCCCACATATATCGACGAAAGCGGAACCCTTGTCTTTGCCCAGAAATGTAATACAAAATACAGCGGTATTGATGTGGGGTTAGCATTGTTTCTGGATGAAAGTATATTGGGGAGATATCCGAATGATGAATATATGCAGGATGGCGATGTGGTCATAAACTCTACTGGTACAGGCACATTAGGTCGCGTCGGCATCTATCATACGACCGACAATCACCGCGGTCTACCTATAGTACCCGATTCTCATGTGACTGTTATCCGTGCTGCCCATAGCATTCAATCGATTTATGTGTATGCTTTCATGAAAGCCAACCAAAGTAAGCTCGAAAAGGAAGGCGAAGGCTCTACCAATCAGAAAGAGCTCAAGCCGCTCACACTGAAAGAAATGCTTATTCCGATGCCGCCATACTCTGAGCAAGAACGGATTGCTGCTACAATAACTGCTGCATTTTCAACTATAACTGCAATGGAAAAGAGCCTCAACTGAGGCTTTTTTCTATGCTCTCTATTGGTTCAAATAGTTTATCAATAAAGGCAACGATTCTCTCTTGTTCATCTATTGAGGGAAGCGGCACTATCAAATTGTGTAACAGCTTTGACGAAAAGCCTTGCAATCCGATACCTTGACCACCAATAAGTCCCAGCTGTTTCCACATATACATCACATAATAGTAGAATCGGCCGGAAAGCGAAATATACGGACGCAGTCGGTGGATATGATTCTGTATTCTGATGTTTTCCTCAAACATCCAAATTGCAGACCTACCTATATCTCCACCCTCGCAAACCAAAAGATCGCCCTTTTTCACAGTGCATTTATCAATCTCGCTATCTGCAAAAAGCATTTCTTTAAGTGAATCCAGTTCAAATCGATCCCAGTACAAATTCGATGTTGTGATATATGTCATAGGAGTTCCTGCTGAATCAGCTGAATTTAATGCCTTTCCGGTGTTATGGGCAAAAAGTGTACCAAGCCTACACCAACACCATGTTTCTGGCAGATCAAATGGAATTTCACTGTTAATACAGCGGACTTCCGTGTCGATCTTCTCATAATAAGAGATAGTCACATATTCCCCCTATAATATTGATGCGATAATTTCGCAAAAATATTATTGGGAGGTACCTTTTTATGAGGACAACCGAAACATTTGAGCAGCACCTGAGAAAGAGCAATCTTTCGGAGAACACCATCCATTCCTATCTCTGGACAGTCGACTTTTACCATGCCCACTACGATGAGGTCAACAAGGAAAACCTGCTGGCCTACAAAGGGTATCTGATGGAATTCTTCAAGCCCAAGACCGTCAACTTGCGTATCCAGGCGATGAACAAGTATCTGGATTTTCTGCACAGAGACCGCTTGCGGCTGAGAGCTGTGAAAGTGCAGCAAAAGAATTTTCTGGAAAATGTGATCAGCAATGCTGACTACAATTTCATGAAAAAGCAGCTCAAAAAGGATGGCAATATGGAATGGTACTTCGTGGTCTGGTATCTGGCTGCGACTGGGGCGCGCGTCAGCGAACTTATTCAAATCAAAATCGAGCACGTGGAACTCGGCTATTTTGATCTGTACACCAAGGGAGGCAAACTGCGCAGGTTATACATACCCAAAAAGTTGAGGACGGAGACTCTTGAATGGCTGGAGGAAACGCACCGTTCCTCCGGCTATTTGTTTTTGAACCGTTATGGCGAGCGTATTACCACCCGTGGCATCTCACAGCAGCTGAAAAACTATGCGGACAAATACGGATTAGATAAGAAGGTTGTGTATCCGCACTCCTTTCGGCATCGATACGCCAAGAATTTTCTGGAGAAGTACAATGATATTGCTCTCTTGGCGGATTTGATGGGTCATGAGAGTATCGAAACGACTCGCATCTATCTCCGCAGGACAGCCAGCGAACAGCAAGCTCTGGTAGATAAAATCGTCACATGGTAAAAGAAACAGCCGCCTTCTTTCGAGGGCGGCTGTTGGTTAGGCTAAGTTTTCTGCGATGGAAGCAAGCTGGGCAAAGGCCAGTTCAATTGCCATGATGATCCGCTTCTGCTCCTTAACCGGAGGAACAGAAATAATTGCTTTCTTGCCATCTGCTGTTCCGAGGCGCGGCATCTTCACGCCATATGAACACTTATTGGCATATCTCAAAAATGCGGGGGACATCAAAAAGTAGCGTGCATACTGCGGAAGTATATTCCGCTCAAACTCTAATGGCAAAATCTCAGAGGTGCAATATCCATCCTCATCCGCCAAGACTACCTTGTTCAGATAAGGACGAAGCTTGCTGTACAACACCTGACCTTTATGGAAACGGTGCTTTGTGCTTCCTGCATTGCGTTCACCTTGGCGTACTTTTTGTAGAACGACACCGGAATCTTTTTCGATATCTTCAAGATCCAATATCCACGCAGAATCAGCAATATCAGCGGTATCAATATTGGTACAGTTACCGTAGTCGCATAACTCCCCCAGGCAACACACACTCCAACTATCGGGGAGTTCTTCGAAATCCCAATCCTCCAGCGACTCCACTAATTCCTCAGTTCTGAGATAATAAGAGTTATCCTCACCACGGAAGATGAAGGATTCCTTCTTATCCCGCTTGATCTTGCCCTGCTTGATGAGTTCTTCTTTCTCTGCACGGATGCGCTCCAGCAGGACAGACGCGGGCTCGTCATTCGGGTCTTGCGGCACAAGCTGGCCACGAATGGCGAGATCGAGGATTTTGGATTTTGCCTTTGCCACGCACATTACTAACGACTCACTCTGATTAGCAATCTCTGCAAGAAGAGCGTCGGCATCAAAAATAGCATTGATAATACGGTTTTGTTCAGTACAAGGCGGAACAGGTATCAATATGCTTTTGAGAATCGTTTGGTTGAGATTCAACATCGTGTTACCAATAGAATTTCCAGACATAAGCTCAACCGAGTAAGGAGAGCGTAGACAGACAGCAAAATATTCAGAACACAGAACTGCAGGGAAGCGCAGAATAAAGCTGCCTGTTCCACACAGCCACCCTTTCTGCGCCGGTTGAACAACTGCACATCTTCCCATATCTCCTCTGCGTGCAATCACAATATCACTTGGAGCCACTTTGAATGAAGAAAGGCGTTCAGCAGTTTCAGGCGAAACCTGCATCTTATCAATGGGGATTACCTTCCCATCTGTGATATTCATGGGATTTATTAGAGGAATTCCATCTGCGACATAATCGGATTTGTGTAGAGCACTTCCAAAAGGCCCGGTGATAAACGCTTCAATCAAAGAAACTAATCTCACCCACGCCCACCCCTCCGGCAGGTCAAATGGAATCTCATCCTCGATACATTTCACGCTGCCGTCAGCGAACTTCTCATAATGCAAATTATCCTCACCGACGAAGATAACGGAATCGTTCTTGATATCCTTGGGCTTGAGCTTGCCATCCTTGACCATCTGCTGCTTCTGCTGGCGAATACGCTCCAATAACACGGAAGCAGGTTCGTCATTTGGGTCTTGTGGCACTAACTTGCCTCGGATAGCGAGGTCAAGGATTTTTTGCCGTAATGCTTTCGTATCAATCACAGGTCTACCCCTCCGAGGATCTCTTGCAGTTTTGCGACGGCATCCGTAATTGCCGCCGACTTGCTCTGCATATCATTAAGGATTTCCGTAATGGTGCGGTCATCTTTCTCGCCGAGATCAAGCCACTTGAAATCAAGCTTCAACTGATCGCGCGAATACACTTCTTCCTCGGTAAACTTTCTCCATCTGCCATTCGGGTTTTCTTCAGAATATGTTTGTACACGATCCTGAATATGTCCGGAGCAATAGCTGGCGACGAAATCATCAAGGTTTTCGCGAGTCATCGGCTTAGTTGCCAGCGTATGCTTTATGCCGGTACGGTAGTCATACACCCAAATATCCTTTGTGGGGTTTCCCTTATCAAAGAACAGCACATTCGTTTTCACACCGTTTGCATAGAAAATGCCGGTTGGCAGGCGAAGAATTGTATGCAGGTTAAAGTCTTTCAGAAGTTTTTCGCGCACTTTTGCCGTTGCTCCGCCGTCAGTAAGGACATTATCCGGAAGGACAACACCGACGCGTCCTTTATCCTTAACAATCGACATGATATGCTGCAAGAAATTGACCTGGTTGTCCGAAGTCTTTACGAATTCGGGACGATTGGCATACACCTCAACACTGCCCTGCGGTCTCGTTCCGAACGGAGGATTCGCAAGAATAACATTGAACATTTTGTCAGACTTATCAATCAGAGAATCCTGACATACAATCGGGCTCTTTGCGGTACCGATGTCATGCAGATAGAGATTCATTGAGGCGAGCGTTACAACCAGCGGAGTATTATCCGCGCCGAAGAAAGCTCTGTTTTTCAAGAAATTCTGCTTTTCAATCTCGCGGCTCTGTGGCTTCATGTGCTCAAAAGCAGCCAAAAGGAAGCCGCCTGTACCGCAAGCGGGATCGGCCACAGTCTCGGTGATTTTCGGATCGACTACATCAACAATAGCTTTTATCAGCGCACGGGGAGTGAAATATTGTCCTGCTCCGCTTTTCTTATCCTGTCCGTTCTTTTCAAGGATGGATTCGTAGATAGCGCCCTTGAAATCGCCCTCCATCATATACCAGTTCTCACCGTTGACCATTTCGATGACTTTGGCGAGCATTACAGGACGGTCGATTTTGTTGGATGCTTTCGTGAATATAGTTCCGATCAGACCAGTGTCTTTGGAAAGCTCTTTCAGGATTTCCTCATATTTATCAACTAAGTCCGGTCCGTTGAGCTCAACTAAATCTTCCCATTTGTAACCTTCAGGGATGGCGCTACCGAGCCCCAATTCTTCCTTTTCGCTGTCCATCTTAAGAAAAAGAATATATGTGAGCTGCGTGATGTAGTCGGTGAAACCGACGCCCGCCGCCGCGAGAACACCTGCGATATCCCATACTTTTTTCAGCAGGGTGCTTTCGTTTTTTGCCTGTGTAATACTTGCCATTTTAAGCCACCTTCAAAATAAATCTTGATAATGTTTGCAGTTCTAATGCAAACCTCTTGCCAAAACACCCAATGCCTTTACGCCAAAGGTCGGTATCAATACTGTTAAGCTCCAATACCGTAAATGCGCCGTCGCTGACAATATAATCAGTAATCTGTTTCATAACTATTACCTGCTCATCCGTCAAAGACCGCTGCATTTGACCGCAATATAAGTTGAAGCGCTGAGAGCATCCTGTATACAGGCTCGAAAGAGTTGGATTTTTTCTGAAAGCATATCGAACAAGTTGAATCAAATGCGTCAGCGCATTGACATTCTGCTTGGTATCCAGCTGCTCAACATTACCGTCGACATCAAGAATTTTATAGTTATTCCAGATGTAATACGGCGTGAACAACCGGTTTTCAGAAATGAGCTTATCCCTCAAGTCGCAAAGCATATCATGGGTTATAACGACATTTTCTGAATTGTAGATAATATGCAGAGCCTCAACAGAGTCCTTGTTATCGTTTAGATACTTTTCAAAGCTCTCAATAAACGTCCTTGCGGTTTCTTTTGAAAAGCCGGCATAGATTACCTCGTCTGGACCCGGAACTATGATGATGTAGCCTTTTTGCATTTCAAGCAACTTTTTCCTTGCGCTGATATTACTGATAAGGCAAGAAATCAGCGCTTTTCTCTCACTGTTCGGCTCAGAGATGCCCGTATATGGCGGAAGTACACTATTTTCTATTGCTTCATTGATGCTGTTTGCTAAAGTTCGCGGCGCAAATCCAAATGTCACAACGAAATAGTCAAGATGCTTGCCGAATAGAGGATTATCCTCATATCTGTGGTTAATCGTCGAACAATAATCGCGAAGCAGCTCCAAATTTCCATCTGTTACTTCGCCGTGTGCGAGGTGTTCCAACAGATGCTCAAGTGTCAATACTTTGATTTTTGGGCCGTCCCCGCCCGGCTTCGGAATCGTTTTATCAGACTCGGTTACACCTACCGCGTCAACGATGTAGTAGCACTCCTTTGTTTCCGCATTCGGAGTAATCTCCTTGAGTTTATCATCGTTGATGGTTCGACAGCCACGGCCTTTCATCTGTGTATAGAGGATGTCGGACTTAACATCATTCATAAATAGAACGACTTCCAGCGGTCTGACATCCGTGCCTGTTGCGACGAGCGTTACGGTAACAGCAATGCGGAAATCCTTTTCAATTCTGAGATCACGAATCAGATCGTTTGGGTTATCCGCGGAGTATGTAATCTTCTGTACAAAGCGCTCTGGCACTTTGCCGCTGGGAAACTTATCGCCGAATACCTTTTTAGCTTCGTTTACAATTTCCGTCGCGTGGTTGTCATCCTTTGCAAAAATGAGTGTCTTGGGAATGTATTCCCATTTCTCAGCTCTGTCCGGGTATAGATCGGTGTATATGGCATCCCTGTACGCAGCAAGGACAGTTTCTATCTGCTTAGGATTTGTTATAGAGCGATCAAGTTGAGTAGGCGAAAAGTCAAGTCTTTCAGTTGCAGTGCGTTCAACCTTGACCCCGGTTTTCTTTGATTTTTCCGTAATTGTGTCGCCAGCGTTTATTGTTCCGCCATGCACGGTAACATTGGTAGAAATACGGTATACACGAGCAGGTACATTTACGCCATCAATCACGGATTCATTGTAAGTATACTTTTCTACTATATTATTATCAAAAAACGCATACGCTTCGGGAGTGGGCGTCGCTGTCAATCCGAGTATTTTGGCGTCTTTGAAATAATCGAGGACCGCTCTCCATTTTCCGTAAATCGAGCGGTGGCACTCATCGATCACAATGAACTGAAAATAATCTGGCGGCAGAAGTAGCTTGCCATCCAACGAGACTGTTTCCTTCAATGCCTTTTCATTATCCCGCTGCGAAAATTCATCTTCACGGTCTTCGTCTGTTTCATCGGGGATGGCTTGTCCGGTAAGTACCGCAAAAAGTTTTTGAATCGTGGATATGACCACATCGCCTTTAATATCTTCTGCCTTTTTCAGACGGTTAATCCGATAAAGTTCACTCAGAGCCTTGCCGTCCTCCGTCCTGTCAAATAGACTGAATTCAGACTCGGCCTGGCGAGCAAGGTTATTTCTATCAACAAGAAATAACACACGTTTCGTTGGAGTATAATTCAGCAGGCGATAGGAGGCAAGACACGCAAGATATGTTTTACCAGCGCCGGTAGCGAGGATAGACAAAGCTTTCTTTTTTCCGACTTTCAGTGAAGCCTCAAGGTTAGCCTCGGCATCGTACTGACAATCGCGTAAGCCTCTTTTCGCAAGCCTCGGTAAAGCGCCATATTCAGATTTCTTGCCGATGATCTGGAGCATCTTTTTCGGAGAGTGCATGGCTGGCAGCTCAATATAATCCCCATCAGGATCGGTCAGCATATTCTTGAAATATATTTTATTTCCATTCGCAAGATATACCAGAGGAATCTGCTTGTCGAACCAAAGACCGTACCAACCCTGGGGATGGGAAGAATAACCCTCTGCTTGGTTTTCCACATCATCTGCAAGGGGATTTTCTTCACGCTTTGCCTCTACAACTGCGATTGCTTTGTCATCGACAAAAAGCAGGTAATCGCTTTCCGTATTGCCCTGCATGAGAGCCTCTTTTACGGCGGCAGCGCTCTTTGGAACATATTCGTTACGAGCAACAATATCCCATCCCGCCTCAGATAACTGCTTATCTATTCTTACTCGTGCTCTTTCTTCGGGTAACATAAACACTGACCTCCTGTTTCCTGATAATAAGGATTATCAGAAGTTGGCGGGCAAAATCAATCAAGATCCTCCGCAAAAAAGTCGCTGTCAATTCTTTTAATTTCGTATGTAGCTTCCGTGGACACACCTAAATCATATTCAATCATCAATTTTGCCAGCGTGGTGCCATCAACAAGCACGACCTTTGTGGTGTGTTGCTTCTCTGCATATTGGCGTGCTTCTTTCGTGAACTTGGCCGTCGTAATGAACAATCCTTTGGAAGCACCTTGTCCAGCCAGCGCACCAACGAATTTCTGAATCTCTGGTCTGCCAACGGTTTTGTCACAATCCCAACGCTTCGCCTGAATATAAATCAAGCTGAAGCCAAGTTTGTCTTCACGGATGATACCATCAATGCCTTCATCACCGGTTTGCCCGATGACCGTGCCGGCATGATCCACTGAGCCGCCATATCCCATTTGCGTCAACAGTTTGACGACCAGGTGTTCAAAGAAAGCGGGTGGCTGCTTCATTATTTCACTCAGGAGATCATCTGCCAGGGTGGTATTGATCTGTTGAAAGGCTTCATCCAAAATATCCTGCGGTGTTTTACCGGACCCCTTTTCCGTGGGTGTCGAAATTGCTGTTTCTTCATTATTGTTCGGAGAAATAAACTTTCTAAATGACTCAAAGCGCTGGAGATAAAGGTTATCAATTTGAGGAGGATTTTCATTAAGGACTTGTCTGCCTACTGGCGTAATCACATAAATACCTCGTGACGGGCTTTGCACAAGGCCTGCCTTTTTCAGATATGTCCTTGTCCAGCCAATACGGTTATCAAAAAGCTGCTGCTTCCCGCTTGGCAGCATCTCAGTCCGTTCCTTTTCGGACACCGAGAAAACACCTGCAACCGTATCTTTTACCTCTTTCGATCTGTGCAGTTGGCCATCTGCCAAGCAATCAAGGAAGGCACGGTACATCTCATCATATTTGGGAATTGGCATCTGATACTCTCCTTACGCTTTCAGCTTATAGGTTCTGTTTCGATTTCCGCCTTCGGCTACGACAATATCCTCCGCGGTCAGTTCAGAGAGGAGTTTCTTGGCTCGCGTGCTCTTGACTCCAAGGAGCTCTGCAATATCGGCACTTCTGGCCGAAATATGATCAGTAAGGTATGCAACGATTTCTTCTTTCTGCCGTGCAGATTTTATCGTCGCTTTTTTATCGTCACTCTTTATCGTCGCTTTTTTATCGTCACTCTTGGAGAATAAGAGCGTTAATATTGTCCGCTCCGGCTCAAGTTGCTCTGTAATCTCCGGAGTTGTCCAATTTTGCTCGTGCCAGACGCGGAAGATATTCGGGATACCGCTGCCAGCACGCTCGCCAATATCGATCAGGTTGAACATTTTCAGCATCGCACCGTTCCGCGGGTCGGATACACCGCCGCTTTTCGCCGCGTCTACCTCAATACGGAAGCTGCCAGGGTTGGACATGGTGATGCTGTCCCGCTTTTTAATAATGACCAGTCCCTGTCTGCCATAATAGTCAGCATGAACCAGGCAGTTCGCCAACGCTTCACGCAGAGCTTTATGCACATTGATATCATCCACTCTGGTGCCGCCATCCATTTTAAACGGCACCTTGATGTCCTGAATCAGCTTGTTATAGACGCGGAAGTAGAAGTTGTACACATTGCCGCTCCAGTCGCCGGAGGAGGATATGATACGGTCAGTCCAACGGGTATCAGCGTCATACTGTTCCTGATAGTCCAGAA
>ERZ827498.4116-NODE-4116-length-11632-cov-4.020731_pt1 | contig 11632 bp, 18 predicted proteins | sample MGYA00519865_ERZ827498 | MGnify/ENA primary metagenome ERZ827498 (study PRJEB31778, sample SAMEA3449328) | human gut metagenome | biome: human gut; feature: human-associated habitat; material: faeces | place: United Kingdom | collected 2010/2012 ...
TGCGTCCGGTCGTGCTGGGCGACATCGACCTGCACCGGATCGCGGATCCCTACGCCAAGCTGCGCTACATCTTAGAACGCGTCGGCGCGCTGGTCGATACCTACCGTCCGCAGGAGGTGGCGCTCGAATCGCCCTTCTTCGGCGAGAACGTGCAGTCGATGCTCAAGCTCGGGCGGGCGCAGGGCGTGGCGATGGCCGCCGCGCTGAGCCGCGGCCTCGACGTATTCGAATACGCCCCCATGCGCATCAAACAATCCATCACCGGACGCGGCTCGGCCGCCAAGGAGCAGGTCGCCGCCATCGTCTGCCGCACGCTGGCCGTCGAACGGCCGCCGAAGCGGCTCGACGCCACGGACGGAATGGCCGTGGCCCTGTGCCACTACTTCACGACCTCCGGCCCGATGAACGCCCTGCTGGGAAACGACCGCGTCAAGGGCCTCGGCGGAGGCAAAAAGGCCGCCTCGAAGGGCGGATCGCAAAGCTGGGAACAGTTTCTGAAAAAACACCCCGACCGGGAGATCAAATAATCCGCACCGCAATGCAATAGCAATCAACGCATTGCACCACGGAGACAGAAATTCGGCAATTTTTTCCCGAAATTATTTGCGAGTTTCGGATTTCCGCCGTATATTTGCACTCGCAATTCGGCGCCGTAGCTTAATTGAATAGAGCATCTGACTACGGATCAGAAGGTTACAGGTTTGAGTCCTGTCGGCGTCACTCTCAAAATCAACCACTTACAGCAATGTAGGTGGTTTTTTCATTTTAGGCACGGTAAACAATTTCGAAACAACTTTGCCGATTCTTATTTGGTTGAGGTCATCAACATCACAACATTTGGCGGGCGGAAATTTCCGCCCGTCGGTATTGTCCGCCATTATTTAACGGGAAGTATCCGTATTTCGACAAAAAGGGGTATCTATTCCGGATACCCCTTTTTCTACATTGTTGTGGGCTTGGGGAAGGTCTGCAATTCTTTTTACTTTGTCTTTTTCGCTCGCACGATTTCGAGAATCACGCGGTCACCGGCGAGAATCAGCATTCCGTGTCGGCGAGGATCGCCGCCCTTGGTGCGGTGCTCTGCTTCGCATTCGGTCCGGATGCGGACGCAGCGGAAACCCGCGGCCTCGAAAGCCGATCCGATCAGCGACAGGTCGCTGCGCTTCGATACATATACTTGCTTTTTCATAGTGTCAGTTGTTGAAGTCGTAGGATTTATTAGTCGTTTGTCAGTCGATTAATACTTGTAACGCCTCGGCAATGTCGGGGCATTCGTTCCCGTCTTTGTCCCATACGTCGGCCACGGTAACGGAACCGCCGCCGGGTTTGGTCCTGTACTCGATAAAGGCCATATAACCCGCGTGTGTAACCTCTAATCCTTCATCCGCTCCGTCGCAGTTGGCGGCGACATATTCCCGGATCAAGTCCGCCAGCGCGTTAATATCCGCCTCGGCATTGTTTTCCCGGTCGTAATTCGTGAAGTCGTAGGATTTATTCACCGAGGGGTCGAACGTCGAAAATTCGCCGTCCTTCTCCCATTCCCGGAGGGTATAGCACCCTTTCGGCAGATAGTCCGCCCGGCGGACGGCCTCGGCCTCGGTGGGGAATAACCCCAGCCGATAGCCGTCAAAAGATAGTTCGTAGATCATAGCTCCGTATAGTTGTCAGCAATCCTAATTCGGTCCTCCAGCGTCTCGCCCTTGTTGGCGCATTCGCCGTGTAGATACTCGTGGAATTTGTTGTATAACCCATTCTCTACGAGGAATGCGAATGCCGCATTTTTCAAATCCCGCTCGACCTTGTATCGTCGTGCCACTTCATTCAGCAGGTCGAGGGCTGAAATACCCGGATAAAGACCCGGTAATGTTGCATTCCGTTTCATTGCTCCCGGGATTTAAATTGAAAACAAACGGAATCGGCGGCGGCGATCAGATTGGCCACAGATTGAAGTAGGAACATACGGGAATTATATTCCTTTGCGTTCATCGCAGCCACCCTTCGAATTTTTTTCAGTACCTCGGCGGCGTCCTCGGTTTCCGGACGTTCGATATTCCCGACGCCGTTCTGAATATCGGAAAGCAGCAATGCGTATTCACTCTCCTGCTCCAGCAGCTTTGCGATCAGGTCGGACGCTCCGTAATCGTCGAGCGCCTCGGATAGCCCCTTAACGGCAAACGCCATTCCCGGCGTTATGGCTGCCGTCGTCTTGTTTTGGTTGGATTGTTTCGCCCCGTCAGATACGGCAGAGGCGGCGGGCACGGGCATGCCCTGGTTTTGAGTGTGTGACATAGAGATTTAGGATAAATAAAAAGCCGTTTTTAGGTGTCCTACGCTCTCTATAAAGCGCTGGGGCGTTTCCGCTACCCACACCATGAACGGCAAATTGCGTGTCGAAAATAATCATATTTATAGAGATTTAGGATAGTGCAAATATAGCCCTTATTTTTGAAACCGCAAGGGCTGGGGCGGTTTTAATACACCGTTACTAAATTCTCCACTTTGAACGACCGCCAGCCGTCGGCCTCCACGTCGTAGTATTTGACCGTTTGGCCGTCATCCGGGCGCCCGGTTCCCTTCACCATTGCGGCCACGTCGTGCAGCGTGCCGCAAGCCTTACGCAGCGAGCCGTCGGCCTTCTCGTAGGCGAACCGGACCACCCCGGCCCGCATCCGCTTCGTCAGTCGGTAAAGTTCCCACGCCTTCGAAAGGCATACGGAGAAGGCCCGGCCCGTCGAGCGGAACAGCGCCCACGCCCGGCGCATAATCGTTTGTAAATCGTTTCTTTTCATAATCGTGTTATTTGTCGAGTATTGCGATAATTCGTTCGATACATGCCCGCTGTTCATCGAGCAGGGCGGCCAGCCTGTCGGCCGATTGGATCATGTCATTATTCATAACTATTTCGAGGTTTTGCGAGAATCTCGCTATTTCAATCACCGTAGTAGCGGCCATATTCGCCGTAGTAGTCGGCCGGAATCGTCAGCAACTCGGGGTTATAAGTCGTCGTTTTGGCCTGCGCATCTTCCTCGGCGAGGTTGCGGCCCTCGATCTTCGCGGCCAACATCGCCAGCTTCTCGCTGCGCCACGCCTTGCGAAGTGCTGCAGCGAAGGTATTGCACATCTTTGCTTTGAACATATACCAAGCATTGCGGAAGATTTTAGACAGGTTATATTTGCTCGTTGCTTTCATGGTTGTAATATATTTATATTGCTTTTATCTCTTTTGTTGTTGCAAATGTAATATGAATATTTTACACAAACAAACATTTTATCAAAAAAGTGTAAAAAAAATATATTGCAAAAATTAGGAATATACCCCACTATGTAATATGATTACTTGCGATTCTCCGTTTTTTGCCTATCTTTGTCATGTAATATAATCGTATAACGTTATGAAAATAGACATTAAAAAGACCTGTAAATCGCACGGGGTCAGCCTGGTATCGTTGGCTGAACGGTTGGGAGTTTCACGTCAGACGGTACACTACTATTGCGAACAGGGCGACCGGAACCCCGTATCGCAACTGCAACGCATTGCGGATGCAATCGGGTGCAGCGTATCGGATTTTTTCGAGGAGGATACACGGTCGGCCCCTCAGCCGACGAACACGATCACCTGCCCGAAGTGCGGGACGGTGCTGGAGGTAAAGGAACGGGAATAGTCTCCGGCATTCATACTGTTTTCGATACTCCGCGATTTTTACAAATTCTGCAACGAATATTTGGAGGGGGGGGGAATTTTGTAACTTTGCCGAACCTAACTAATACAATTAACAACATGAAGAAAATTTTACTCTTGTTTGCAGCGGTGGGTACTTTAATTTCTGCGGGGTGCTCGGACAATGACGAAAAGACAGGCAGCGACGAGCTTGTGGGGACTACCTGGGCCTATACCGAAACAGATTCGGATTATTCGATCAACGAAACATTAGTATTTAAATCTGCATCTACTTGTGTTTATTCTCTTGTGGAAAAAGAAAACGGGATAACGGTAACCGACATTTCTACGACAGGTAAATATACTTATAACCCGCCTATCGTTAAAATAAATATTTCATACGAAGGCCAAAATGCGACAAAGGAATTAACAGTTTCAGGTAACACAATGTCGGACGCATCCGGATACACTTTTACATTAAAAGACTAATATAAAATCCCCGCCAAAATGGAATTGGCGGGGATTTTATATATTATGCGAAAAGCATAATATTAACAGAGTTTGCCCGGGCGCTTTCCTTTAAGTTCTGCCGAGAATTGTATAATCTCGGAATTAAACCCCTTGATCGCATTTACACACTTCATTACATTTTGCCTCTTTAATTCGCATGTTTGAGCTATTTCGGGATTATTGTGGTTATCCTCCTTTAACTGCGTTAATGCCTTTCGCCACGCAACAAGAGCGGTTAATAAATCCGATCTTAGCTCCAATTCTTTGGCTAACAAGTCTTTAATATCCATAATTATTATAATTTTTCAGTATTTTGAGCGATGCGATTGATTCCATCTTCAACTCGTGCAAGCCGCTTGTCGATGTTTTTAGTTGATGAATTGATTTCTGCCACCTCTATATAGGTACTGACGGCGTATTGGAGCAGGTTATTGTTGATCTGTACATTCTGAATAGAAGCATTCCTAATATCCGCCACGGAGGATATGACCGACATGATGGATATGGTTTCATCCATGACATACGCACGGATGTCGCCCAGTTTCCCCTGTATGTCCGTGAGCCGTCCGTTTTGTTCCGCCACCTCGTCCTGCGAGGCGACTTGATAGCCGCGTGCCGTTCCCGATTGGGTGGGCGTTTCCGAAATATCGAATCCGTTTTCTTGGGCGGCTTGATTGACGGCCTCCAATAATTCATTAACCTGTCCCTGCTGAGCCACAGCATCATTAACAAGATTTTTCAGTACGCCAATCATCCCTTTTGTGCGTTCCGTTTCGGATATGTCCTCTTTTTTTGCCCATTCAAGCATATCGTTTTGCGCCTTTTCGGCAAGCGGAGCAATCGACACCGAATATATCATTTGCTTTGCAAGGGTTCGAATCATATCCCCGACACTATCGGAAAGTGCCGCAAACGCATCTGTTCCGCTTTCGGCCGCATTGACGAGTGCATCGGTTATCGTGTTGCCCAAATCTCCGAATATTCCGCTCAAATAATCGCTTACCGAGGCCAACGCATCCTCCATTTGGTCGTACAAGTCAATCGCATTTTGCAATGCGTTCTTGTTGGCCTCACTCATTTTACGAGTGTTTAAAATGGTTTCGGCCAACTCCCGGTTAAACTCGCCATTGCTGGAAATAAGTTCGGGATAAACTTTCAAAATATCGCTGTAAAGGTCCTTTCCTTTTCCCCATCCGAACAATCCTGTCTTTTTGTGACCGGTTACAATGTCGATATTAGCGACATCGGAAAGTGCATTTTCCAAACTTTGGACGGATTGTTTATAGACATCGACTGCGTTCGCGGCTTTTGCATACTGGTCCGTCCCGAATATTGTAGTGCCTTTTTCGTACTCTAAATTCTGCTCCAGCAATAAAAGATTGTATTCTCGTTGCTGGGCTATTTCTGCGTTTTTTATGGCTGTCAATGCCTCATGGTGTCGTTTTGCTGCCGCGGATGCCACCGAGAATAACGACGTCACAATGCCTATTCCAGCTCCTACGGCAGCGCCGGCGGGCCCACCAATAGACATTCCGGACTGTGCTCCGCTTACGGCATTGTTTATCGTGTCAGACAGCAGATTCAAACTCTCTCCGAATCCGGCTACAAAATCGCTTCCGATAGCCTCTCCCAACTCGGACATAGTATCGCCTATATCTCCGATAAGGGTACTTGCTCCTTTGAATCCGGATATAATTTTATTGACTGCTTCCGTTTGTTTGTCCGCATCTTCCCCGGCCTCGGTAAGGTCCTTGAATCCCTTTATAAGTTGGCCGAACGGATCGCGTTTATTCAAAGCGTCAATTTTTCCTTTGAGCGCATCTAATATCGGCTTCAGCTTTTCGGGCTCGGCCGCTACGGCATCGACCTGTTCTTTCGTCAGTCCTAAAGCCGCAAGAATGGTCTCGTCGCCATTTCCATTTTTGGCTTCGTCGATATACTGCAATAACGATTCGGTATCGGCAATGATCTTTTTTATAGATGCCGTTGCCATCGTTTCGGAATCTTTGAAAAGGCGTGTCCATAAAGTCGTTTTTTTGAGCATGGACAAATCCAGCTCTTTCAACGCTTTATTCCTTTCTGCCTCCGCGCTCTTTTTCTCCCAGCTTGTTTCTGCCTGGGCTATCTTGGCCGCATATAATTCCGTAATTGCAAGGCGCTTTTGCTGATAATCCCCATATTCAGCCAAATATTCGTTTTGAGCTTGTCGCTCTTTATTCATCTGTGTCCCTATGGCCGAGGATATGGCCAATATGTACTGCGACAAATACGTGCTTCGGGCACTTGATACCAATTTTTGTTGTTCGGGGTTGAGGGTTCCGCCCTGTTTCTTTCGCAATTCGTTTTCTGCGTTCGTAATGGCCTGTTCGCGCTTTTTGTAATCGAAATTGATTTGTGCTATTATTTTTGCCGATCCCTCCTTCATTGAATTTATTTCCGCCTGCAAGGCTTCATCACGAAGCTGTTGCAACTTCTTTTCAAGGTTTTTGATGGATTTCTCTTGTTCCGAAGCCGCTTTCTCTTGCTCCTTTTGTGTAGCTTCATATTCCTTGTTTCTTTCCTCCGGGGATTGGGTCGTGTATAACGGTTTAGCGGCTCGGGCCAGCTTCTCGTCCATTGCATCCATGGATTGAATGAACGCCCACAGATTCCCGTTATATGCCTCCTTGATTATCTCGACGAGCTCATCCCCTCTTTTAGTCTTTTTCAGATCGTCGAATATTTCATCCTGAAGTGGGGATAACTTCTTTTTTTCAAGAAGACTATATATCTGCTCTATTTGTTGTGCCTCGCGCGCCGCCTGACTGAAAATACGGGTTCCTTTGTATTCCTTCATTCGCCGTTGTGCATCTGCATATCGAAGGGTCAGCGGTATTACTTCATGTTGTAAAATGGAAGAATAACGTTCCCAGGCTTTTGCCTCGGACAGTATTATTCTATAACCTGCATTTTCTTTTATTCTTTCCTCTGCGGCCTTTGCTTCCGCGGTCCGGATTATTGTGTCCCGTAAATCGTTATATGCCGTAATGGCATCCCCGAGCATAATTTGCTCGTTAGACATATTACTGAAATAGGCCGGATAAAGGTCCTGCAACTTCTTAACGGCTTCGGCCCGTTCCCGATATGGTTTCGATAGATCGGTTGCTGCCTTATATAGCAGATTGAGTTTTGTAATCTCGCTTTGTGCTGCGATACTTCCTTCCGCCATCGTTGCGTGAAACTGCTCGGCGGCAACTCTTGCGGCATCCACAGCCTTTTTTCCTTTGAACAACGAGCCGACCCATTCGGCGATTTCCTTGCCGTAGAGCGTCAAAACGGTGATGCCGGCAACGAGCAAAGTCTGCCAGGAGATGATGGAGCGGGCGATTTGCCTCCATACAGGCACATAGGATTCTCCGGCTTTTTTCAATGCTTCGACAGCTTTGCGGGCACGGATTATTTCATCGAATAAAATAGGCATATTATTTGATATAGCCATGAAGCCTGTCTGGATACCATAAGTGAATGATGGTATTTCCCGTGCGACCTGCTGGATCGAGAACGACAATCCGTTCCAACTCGAGGCATAGTTGCCGACATTACGCTGATGATTGCCGATAGAAGCGTCCAGCTCCTTAATTTTCGTGTCGAGGGTCTGAATGTCTTTGAGCAGGTTTTGTCCTAACGCACTCTCGCGTTCTACCCCTTTCATGGATTCGTAAATGGCCCGCATCCGGGAGAGTGCCTGCGACATTTCATCCATCGAACCGGTGGCCGCTTGCTCTAATTTGATTTGATTGGCTAATTCTCGGCGCAATCGGGAAATCTGCTGCTTGTATTCTTCAATAGACGTGGAAGCCGACAATAATTGTCCTCTTTTTTTCGATGACAGTTGCCCGTTCTGCAATTCCTCTTTATTGAGAGCCGCAACAACAGCTTTTAATCGTGATACTTCATTCTGATATTGTCGAAGTTCGATCATCGCCTTGCTTTTGGCATCGCTGGCAGTTTTCAACTCCTCCAATAAGTCCCTCCACGCCTCGGTTTCCGCATTGACGGCCTGCGCCCCCGAGGCGGAACCGACCGACGACGGGGCGGCCGGCGATGCGGCGGTCGGCGATGCGGCGGTCGGTTGCGAGACCGTTTTCGCCGCCTCGTTCTGCATCTGTGCGATCCGCTTCATGGTCTGCTCGACGCGGGCTTCCATTTCGGCGATTTTCCGGTTTATGACGTCGAACTCCTTCGTTCCCGAAGGAATGTCGGCCAAGACCTCTTTCAACCGTTTGAGCGAGGCGATAAAGCTGTTGAGCTTATCGGTCTCGGCATTTATTTTAAATGATAGTGCACTCATGGTTATTTCGTTCTGTAATTTTTATTATTTTTTGTAATTTACGCCGGATCCGCTCCAGCAGCTCGTCCAATTCCCGGCGGTTGAGGCCGATATTCAGCGTACTGTCGTCCCTTGCCCCTCCCCTCCGTTTGGTTGTCCGTTCGTACATATCCCCGATTTTTATTATCTTTGACTTGTCGAGAATCAAAGCATCGGGGGCTGCTTTCCCGATAATTTTAGAGCAAAGCGGATGTATAGTCCGCCTTGCTCTTTTCGTTACTCGGCATCAGGGACAAACCGCCCTCCGTCCCAGGCTTCGCAAATCCTTTCCGGTAATATTTTTACCTTTTCCGAAAACCGGTCGTATTGAATAACATCCGACACGTGCAATCCGTATTTAGGAAGCAATTCAGACAATTTTTCGACAGCATCCCGTACTTGTGTCGCCAAACCGTAAACCTTGATCTGCTGCGGGTCCGAAATGTAGATTTTTTCCTGCTCCTCGAAATATCGGTCGATGATGGTTTCATCGTATCCGACCGTGCCATCTTCCCGAACGATATAAACATCGGCAGGAATATTCCGATAAAATAGCAACGTGCGTTCGGCCTCCCGGCATAACACGGCTAATTGCTCGGACAGAATGTCGAATAACTCCTGCTTTTTCCGCTTTTCCGCCGGGAAAAACAGGGCTTTGACAGAGTTTTTCATGCGGTCCTCCATCCGGGCACGGATCGCTTGCCCTCCACGTATGACGTCCCGGAATGTCTCTGTCGTCAAATTCTCACCCAGCTCGGCCAACCTGTCGGTCGTCACCTGTCGGGCAAGATCATCGAACACACGCAGAAATTCGCTTTTATCGTGCGCTAAAATCCGGTTCCCGATATAAATTTTCGCCTCTTTCGTTGTCATGGTCATTTCAATCCTTTAATTGCATTTTTACAGTAAGTTTCCCGAATTTTACGGGATTCGATCCGGGCCTGCATCGCTTCGGATACTTCTACCGGGTCGATCTCTACGTCGCCGGTTTCCCGGGCGATTTTCAGGGCGGCGGCGATTCCTTCGGTCTCGGCCACCTGCAATAATTCTTTTAATCGTTCCTGTTTCATTTTAATACTGTGCTACTGGTAGAATAAAGTTCGTTAAGTCCGCTGTCGCTCTGCACTTTGGGCAACAGTCTGTAAAGTGTCAAAAGCTCATCGTCGGTCAGTTTGCTATAATCGTAAACCGGCCCGTCGTCATGTACGGTTGCTTCGACGGCCTGGAGTTTCGGGATCGTGTACTGCATGAATTTTTCAAGCACCTGCAGCCGGTCTTTCGGATCGAGCGATTGCAAATCCCGTTCGATCTGTTCCCGGTTTCCTTCTACAAGCTGGGTAAGCCATTCCCGGGCATCCTGCGTTACCTTATTCGGGGTTCCGGCTTTCCGTCCGCCGGTCTTGGGGGTTCCTTTCGGTCGTGACATGGTGTTTCTATTTTAATCTACTTTAGATTTAGATTTGCGTTGTCTTTTGTGTTTAATTCGGTTGAATCTGGGTTGTTTTCGCTGGGGCGGTTGTCATGCACGGTATCTGCCGGCCTCAAATCCATTCGCCATATAGAAGGCGATTTTGTCGGCGGCGCATTTCTCGTTGCCGCGGATGCAAAGGGCCGTGCCGAAACCGAATTCCGAGGAACTCGGATAGCGTTCGTAGGGTTCCCCTGTGCCTCGGGTTTCTTTGGGTGCTTTGAACACCTCGTAATAGGTCAGTCCCTCGGAGGTAGTACGCTTGTAACAATACATCCCGTTAGCCTCGTTGTGGGCGATTTTCACGAATTTATCGCCGAACTTCGTAAACTCATTCCGCAAAGGCGGGCACAATAGCTGTTTTTTCATATAACCTCTTTATTTTTTCGATTATCTTTCGTGTTGTGGGTACTTATTCCACCGGGGTGTTTTCATGCGCTCAAATCGCAAAGAGTGTTAAAACGGTTCATTATTCCCGGTGGTATCCGGTCCTGCATCCGAGCCGTCGTAGTCGGTTATGCGGGTCAGGCTCTCGTTATGCCGGAAGCAAATCGCACCTATTGCGCCCTCGCGGTTCTTGGCGATGTGGAGCACCCCGACACCCTCGGAAGAAATAGCCCCGTATTTTCCCGCCTCGATGGTTTCGACACCGTACACCGCCGGGCGGTCGATAAAAATCACCATATCGGCGTCCTGCTCGATGGCTCCCGATTCCCGGAGGTCGGACAACTGCGGCGTTTTGTCGGCCCGTTCCTCAACCTTGCGGGAGAGCTGCGACAGCAGGATAACCGGCACGTCGATTTCCTTTGCGAGCAGCTTCGCGGCCCGGCTGGCGGCAGGCGGCCGACGACCTGTATGTCAATCCGGCGGTCGATACGCTGATCCTCGGACAGATCGTGCGGGATTATAAGCCGGCCCGTCGCGGCAGTTACCTGTACAGCGATACGAATTTTTTGCTGTTGAAGATGATCGTCGAACGCGTTTCCGGTCGGCCCCTCGACGAACTGACGCGGGAACTGTTCGCCGAATTGGACTGCACGGACACTTATTACAATCCGTTGCAATACCGCGATAAGAGGAACTGCCTGCCTACCGAGACCGACTATATCCTCGGACGCGGAACGGTGCAGGGGTATGTGCACGATGAACTGGGAGCTCTGATGGGCGGCGTGGGCGGCAACGCCGGACTGTTTACGACGGCGCGCGACATGGCTCGTTTCTGCGAGATGATCCTCGGGGGCGGAACTTATGCCGGACGGCAGGTGCTGACCCGCAAGACCGTCGAGCTTTTTACGGAGTCGCCCTATACGGAACAGGGCGTTTGGCGCGGCCTCGGGTTCGATAAGCGGGACCCGAAAACGGGCGAATTGGGCGGCGAGACCCGTTTCGGCCATACCGGGTTCACCGGGACGATTTTCTGGATGGACAGCCGGACGGGCGTTTACATGGTTTTCCTGACCAATGCCGTGCACCCGACCCGGGTGAACAACAAGCTGAACGCTTCCATGCTGCGTACGAAAATCTGGGAAACGCTTTGCTGTATGCCGGACAGTTCCGGTAGTTTTTGAAAAATGCCCGGAGCGCCCGTGCGAACGGAGGTGCGATGATAAAAGACGCCCGGCCTTTCATTACAGTGAAAGGCCGGGCG
>ERZ827498.4122-NODE-4122-length-11622-cov-8.622115_pt1 | contig 11622 bp, 11 predicted proteins | sample MGYA00519865_ERZ827498 | MGnify/ENA primary metagenome ERZ827498 (study PRJEB31778, sample SAMEA3449328) | human gut metagenome | biome: human gut; feature: human-associated habitat; material: faeces | place: United Kingdom | collected 2010/2012 ...
CAACGTTCCACTTTGGCTCATATCAATGAGACCAAGGATTGGCGTATATACCATGTTTTCTGTCAGATTCTTATTGCTTGGGCAAGAGAGCTGTACCAAGATGAACCTTCCCGTCTTGACATGAACGGTATCGTGTACGCCTTTATATGACACGGCTCGTATACTACGACACCACCATCATAAAGAGCATACGGAAGTAAAGAAGTAAAGTATTCTTAGCTATCCGCTTATTATTATCTGATATTTGGGGTGACATTTTTTATTTTTGAGGTTTGTCCAATTGACCAGAAGATAAAACCAAAGCATAATTATCCTTGCTTTTGAGTTGAACCCATACTGTGTGTTTTTTTGAATTTCGTTCTGTTTTTATATCTGACGATATTTCAACAGAAGAAAGAGGTTGGTAACATTCAAAAGAGGCATATACAAAGGTCTCTAATATATAAAATTTTAAGAGTAATTGAAGCGAATCGTCGGATATTCTGAATTTTGTTTCCCTTGGATTGACATAAACCAAATCTATTTTTACATTTGATTTTGACAAGTCGAAAACGATATCAAAATTTTCCAATTCAATCTTGTTAGACCTCGTTTTGGTTTTCTCTATTCCGCAAGACGCATTCATAGAGATACCATCAACTATCTTTTTTTGAATTTCATTAAGAATGCGGTCAAAAAGTTCTTCTTGCCCATTTACCAACGCCAAAATTGATGGCTCTTTGAATTCTAACAGATGCATCTTTGGCAAGTGTTTTAACAAGTTATATCTATTGATATAAACTTGCATTTTCTTTCCGTAATGAGTTGATGCATTATACCTTAATAAAATCAATTCTTCTTCAGAAATTTGGCATCTGAAGATTTTTGCATATCTTCGTTTGGTCTCATCATCCACATTGGCATCATCTATAGTCTGCATTATTCTATATAACAAACGATAATACGAAGATAACAAGGAACGCTTTTCTTCATAAAATTTCAGATATGTATCAACAGCCTCTTTGACACGTAAATCATAATCTTTCTTTGAGCTTAAAAAATCTTTTGCCCACTTCATATCCAAATGCTTCACATCATTCTGACAATCACGATACATTTCTATCAGAGTTGAAAAAGAACTGTCAAATTGCTGCATGGCTGCAACTTTACGGCTATCATCATTACTCTTACGAAGTTCTTTGTTTGCAATGATTTGCTCTTGAAGATTTCGGTTCAAAAGTTTTATACTTATATAAGCTAATAAAGTGCCAACGAGTCCTCCAACATAATCTCCGTATTGTGCCCAAAGTCCACCGTCTATTGGTTTGGAATAGTCGTACTCTCTATGCAAACAAAAAAAGACAACTCCAACTAACAGAATCAAAATGGCTATTATTTCATAAATATGATTGTAGAGCCAAATTTTGAACTTCTTTTTCTGAGACTTTGTTGTTTTTTCTATTTTACTATCCATGACTGTAATACATCAGTATTGTTATTTTCAACAGAAGAAATAGACGTGTAGAATTCAGGATAATCGTCTCCTTTTCTTCTGTTGTTTTTCCAATGAAGGGCATTCAGATTCTTAATGTCATCTGAACCGCCTTTTGATGTGGGACAAAGATGATCAATTTCCCATCCATAATTCATCATCGTGCCATAAGCATCCCTTCTTATCCATGCGCCAGCAAAATCTTGACGCCATAAATTTGGGTTATAGCCTTTTATCATTGTCGCTTTATCCCAAACTTGCTGTATTATTTGTTCATTAAACATAATGGTTTGATTTTGAGTCTTATTATTGTTAGTACTCTATTTAGGGCATAGCCCTTTGAATAGGCACTTTTGCAAGTGCCTATATGTTGAGTTTTATACATTTCCTCGCCATGACATAGCATAAGCGAACTTTGCTCTGTTCATTTGGCTTGACGGAAATGCTGTTAAAAGTTTTACTTGTTTATTAACTATTAGATTTGTTTTCTGCATTCGACAATCTGAAAATATCTTTTCATTGTGTTCATTTATCGAAAACTTTGACATATGCAATCCTGTTTGTTTCATGATTTTCGGCTGTACTCTGAATGTAAATCACCAAAGCGATTCTTATTGGCAAGCTTCAATTTGGCTTTCAGCTCATCCGCTTTACGCTCAGCAGCCTTGCATCTCTTAATTTTATCTTTCAATGAAGATTCCAATGATTCGATGCGAGAAAGTGCATCATCCAATTTGGACAAACGTTTGTTATATCCCTTCTGCTTATCAAGAAAATCTTGCAAGACAAGATCCATCGCACGCTTCTTCAAATCAGCAGCATTTAGACGCTCAATAAGATAATTGATCTGACGTTTTCGTTCTTCCTCTTCTGTCATATCTTCAAATTAATATAGAGTTTGGCGCGGTATTGATGCTCATGCCACAGCACCTCTCGTTTTCCCGTGAACAGAACTGTTCAATGGAGATGCCCTTCGGCATTGCCTCTGTCAGGTACTGGAAAAAGATCCTTTTGAGACATTTTCTCCGCTTGATAATGTGAAAGCAAGCTTTCATTGTACTCACTTATCGAAAAAGTTCAAAATCTTCACTGCTGTACATTTTTTATGTTTAAAATTCAGCAGCGAAGTTACTTATTTCTAATTTAAGCCCTAATTTGAGTGCTTACAGTTTAAAGGCATTGTCCTCTATCTCTTGACGGAAAGGGAGAGTCAATGGGTCTATGGTTTCATACTCTTTATCTTTCAGGATAATTGCAAAGCCATCGGCATCCGCCTTTAGCAATTTGATACGAACAATACCATCATCTCGCTTGTTGAGAGATATACTCGTGAACTTAGGACAGGGTCGCGTCATCATTTTAAAGAAGTGTACCTTGTCATTAATCTGTATCAAATTTTTTAAGTACTCCTGCCAATTTATAAATAGTACTACCGTATCTTCCTCACCGAAAAGCATATAGAGATGGGCATATATCCCTTCTTCCAGCTACAATCATGTCAAAGAATCCCCTGAAGAAATCCAGTGGGGCCTTTGCCATTAGTTTGTAGGTTTCAACGAAAGTAAGGTAGGTAGCCGTGACTCTGGGCGCAATCATGAGCCACAAGAACTTCAGCATTCATAGTGTTTTATTGTTCCGGACGTTGGCTCAAATCCTTTTTGGGATTGGTCGCCTCTGTGTCGGTATCTTCGTCTGATGCATCTGAATCGGAAGAGGGTTCACTTCCATTCTCGATGTATTCCTCGTCCTTGGTCTTGCCTGTGGTAAGCGTCCAAAAATGTCACAATGCCCCTATTTGCGGGCTTTCTGTAAAGCTCGCAAATTTCATTTTGATTCTATTAATCTTCCTGATTGTATCATCCCTTTCTTAAATATCTTGGCAATTTCATGTACAGCTTTATCTACACTCTCTTTTGCCACATGTTTCTCTCGTTCTGTAAGAGATAAAGCCTCTATATTTTGCTTAGCACATTCCAAAGAAGAGTCTCTGGTTTCGTCAAAGGTACATTCTTTTATATGACCAGAGCCTAATATCTCTTCAATGAACTTTGCTACGGCAAAGTCAGCACGTTGCTGCGCTAAAACCTGTTCTTTAGTCATAACTTCATACAATTTTTATTTTACATGAATGTATGGATTCAGAAACAACATATCATATTCGTCAGATTCACAATTGTGTTTAAAATAGATGCCTTTGAGATGTTCTACATGTGAGAAGTCTCTCTTGCTTGGTTCCATTGCTATTACTTTATCCAAATCTAATGATATAAAATATTTCTTTCCATCAATAATGCGTACCTTAAACATTGTAAGTCCATGCTTATCACTCTTTATGCTAAAAGATGAAATTGGAGATATTTTATTGGCTTGTTTTATGTTACGCTCTGCTTTCAATATTTCCACCCAAGCCTTTCCTCGTTCTGAAAGATTGTTCCAAGAAGGAGATAGCTGTATAATTTCAGATTTTACTAAAGAACTTGGATAATATTCTCCAAAGAAGATGCCTGACATGTGTTCTGAAAATTCTGTAGCACATGCACGTGAGCGAATACCACTCCTATAAATTTTAACGGCTCTTTTGTTTGGCAAACCAGTTTCCACAAGCAATGCCAATTCTGACAATACATTTGCCATATCTTCGTCATATTCCTCATCAACCCTTATCATACTTGCCATTCCATTTAGAAACCACGGTAATTCATAAGAGTAATAATTCTGTATTGCAGCTATTTCATCCTTATTTGAAGGGTTTATCTCACATAAAGGTGTTCCTTTCAACCATTTTTCCCTAATCTCACCGATTCGTTCCAAGCTTATGTATTTATCGTTGAAGTTCGGCTGATTCGAGATAAGAGTCTCTATATTCTTTAGCAATAGAACCTTGTCTTCAATAGTTTTATCAGACAACCGATAATCTATAATAAGGTTCACTATATCATCAAATATTAAGTCTAATTCAATGCTCTTTTGAAGAGGAAGACCTGACTGGATGAGATATGCCCAATTATCCCGTCCTTCAATTCTCTTTAATATGCCAGTAACCCTTGACTTTACAAATGAAATTACATTATCAGAAGTAACATTTTCTATCGTGCCTTTTGATGCTTGAATATAAGCAAGGGATTTAGAAAAAATGTCTTCAATCCAATTAAGGCTCATTTTATCTTCACTATAGGATCTATGCATGGAAAGTAAGCAGTCATCCAATTCTGACATTAGGCACTCCACATCCGTGGTATTATCAATAGCTGGTAGCGGCTTGTTGTCAGAAATCAGTTCAAGCAAATGGCCAAATGTCGTTCCTGTTTCATCTGCAATATTATGTATAAATGAAACAATCTCAAGAAGACCGCTTGTTACAAAGTCTAAATTTGAATTCTCAAGGTATTCTTTTATTATACAGTTTTTACTTTGTTCATTTTGCCATTTCTTTTTCTTGTGATTATATTCGAAAGCAACAAGTATTTTTCCCTCTTCGTCTACAAATGCTCTACCTGCACGCCCAGCTAAGTTCCAGAAATCCCTATTAGAAATGAGCTTACGATTATTATACACAGAAGAGAGTATAACCGTAGAAACACCCAAATTTACCCCTTGACTCAATGTTGATGTGGCTATGATAACACGTGGATGCTCACTCTGCATCAACTTCTCTAAAGTAATTCTTACATCTGTGAACAAATCAGCATTATGATAGAATATACCTTTAGTTGCATAATCATAAATTGTAGGGATACTATAGGTCTCTTTACAAACCAATTCGAATATCCTACGTTCTAACTCATTTTTAAAACTGTAGGATTGTCCTGCTCCCAAACTTTTAGCATAGGCTTCAGCATAAGTGAGACAGCTTTTCTTTATTGGTACATAAATTAACGTAGAACCAAAGGATTCTAATTTTCTTGCAGTTTCCACTATAGCTTCAACTTTATCCTTTGGATAATAATGCGTTGTTCTTTCCCTTGGTTTTCTTGGCAATTCATGCCTTACTACAAAATTACGATTGAAGGACGATTTGACATTGCTTTTATACCAATCCATACTAACAGACACACCATTCCAATTTAATATACCACAAATCTGCTTTGATGGACGCCAATCCGTGTGATAGGTGTTATTGGCTGAATCTGTTAGCCACTTTGCCAAGTCGTCAGTATTGGGCAACACAGCGGAAAGCAAAAGGTATTTACATTCAAACTTTTTCAGAAAGTTTCTCAATTCTTCATAGAAAATTTCATTGCCAACTTGCCTTGGATCCCCACCGAGCAAATGTCCTTCATCCATAACGACCAGGGATAATTCCTTGAAAAAATCTTGTTGACATCTAAATATGGCTTTCACTTTCTCAGGTGTTGCGATAACAATATTTGCCTCAGAAATTTCTTCCACATCTAAGCTTGTAAATAAACTACCACCATATAGATGTGACACTCTAATCTTTGCAGCCGCAAACAAATCCCCCAATGAATTCTCTATTTCATATGCCAATGAGCGGAATGGAGCAATATATAGTATTTTACCGTCAGGATTTTCTATGATTGTGTTCAAGATAGCCATTTCTGCTATTCTCGTTTTACCGCTACTTGTTGGAATACTGACAATTACTCCAGATTGACCTTTTGAGAAAAGTTGAGGCAAAACAGCCCTTTGAGACAGAAACAATTCTGTTACAGGCACTTGCTTATATATTAAAGATAAAACATACTGTCTTGCCAATGAATTGTCTGCTTTCAAGTTCATGTAACTCCCAAGCATGTTCCATAAGGATGATTGGGTAAATCCGTCAACAATAATGAGAATGAGTCTAACCACCCACCATAAATCCACAAGATTTTCCAATTTGGCAATATCAAGCAGAGCATTTAGCTTTTCTTTAGCTGTATCTATTAAAGAATCTTCACCTGTGTAGAAGTATTGGATAATACTATATAGGCTTTTTGCGATGCTTATTTCAAAGACTTTACCACAAGACTCTTCTACATCATCTGCTTTGGATAATTGATTGTCATTATAACCTTGGCTAATTGCCATTTCCTCCGCCTTGTCTGTTAGCTCACTAAAGTTCCTTTTTAGAAACAGACTCAGCAATGATGCTATCGGAGTTTCTTCCTCAAACTTTTTTATCAAAACAAAAGAGCGAGAGTATTGAAAACCTGCATAAAATGCCAAAGAAGCCAACAAACCATAATAATTACTATAAGATAGCTCATTATCTTTGAGACTATGTATTGTCTCCAAACACTCTGCACCTTTTGTGAAACATGCAGATGACAAAGAATAATTCTCAAGTGCAAAATACCTACAGCCTAAGTCAATGTATTCAATCCCTATGTGATTGATACAATCATAGTCAACCGACAAGTTGGCATAATTCTTTGCCGGCTCATGAGTTGACTTAAACATAAACAGAGCTGTAGCCTTGGATATAGTCAATTGTACTCGGCGACTATTTTCCAATGCCTTGTATTTATTATCTAATACCTCTTTAGAAATCATAATATCTCTGGTGTTTCTGTCAATAAAGTCTTCGCTTTATCAAAAGCCTGTTTCACAAATTCCTCAGGTTCATCCAATGACAAGACCAACATGACATGCTTCGGATTGTCACATACCCATTTTCCTTCAACATACTTGCCTGCTTTCTTATCGCCAACTATAAATCCGATGTATCGTATGTCATAGTCGGATAGTTCTTGGATAAACAGGTCGTCCAATTTTTCATATTTGCTGTCATCCACATTTTCATAACGGTCTCTAAGAAAAGTAAGGGACAATGGCATCTTGTCTTTTGCCAAAGACATTTTCACGTCTTCTAAAACGGCTTTGTCAACTGTCTTTCTGAACTTTGCCTCACCTATATAAATAGTAGGTCTTGATTCATCTGAAAAATCGACGATAAGCATATCGTCGCCTTTCATAGACTGATCAACATTGGGATTGTATCTGAAACGATGAGCGTATGTTAAATCAGGTTTGTCTATGGCCGCCAAACTATATTCTGTCATCAAGACCTCTACCGCATTACCTTTTCTGGTATTTACATTTCGTGGTAGTTTCCTTGACTGGGCATAGTATGTAGAAAATTCTTTGAAGCCAAGTTTTTCAAATCTCTTTTTTAATGCTTTTATTGAAGCTGGAGAATAGTGAAAATCTATAAGACATTTTGCAAAAGGTTCCATAACAACCTCATCAAAAACAGATTTTTCCGACAAGGTCCTCACACAGGACGTCTCGGTAGATTCCTTGTCCTCATAATCCAACCAGGTCCCAAACACAGGGTGTTTGCTGGGATGTGGCCCTAAAATATCATCTTGTCTTGACATAATCTTATTTTTTTGAAAATCGTATTGGGTAAACTTTCGTTTATAAACTACTTATTTACACTTGCGATACCAGTTTGTAGCGTATTCCAAATATCGTAAGCCGTGAAACAAATGATGGCTAATACAACATATACAAATAATATAACAGCATACTGTACCCAAAACTTACATTTGCGTTTCCCATAAGTTTCATTCTTATATTTTGCAAATTCAGAATTGGATATGTAGTTTCTTGAAATGTTCTTCCAATAATCAAATTCTCTATTCGTATCCGACAAATCAATTTTATCTACAATAAATTGCAATAATGCAGATGCCAAGAAATACACACCATAACCATAAAACACATACTTAACCAAATGATTGTCATTCAATTTGTTTAATTCTGTGATTTTTGATAGAAGTGTAACGCCAACTAAAAGAAGTGCTCCCAAGACATCACGACTCAAATTTGATAATACGGAGCGGATTTTTTGATTACATTGCTCGCTCATACCCTTTATGTCTTTGAGCAAGTCACGCAATTCTTTGTAATACTCATCCTGACGTTTATATGTCGCAAAATTGTATCTTTCTTTTGCCTGTATCAACGCATCATAAATAACAGAAGACAATCCAATGACAAATGGCACATTCAAATCCAAATCTAATGTTATTCTATCCAATAGAAGTTTGTGTCGGAGATTGCAATCTTTCTCGTATACCCAAAGTACTGCATCTTTAAGCCTTTTCTGATATGTCATCAAAGGGGTTGGCAATGATGAAGTCTTACCAAACATGCATTCCAATCTTCTGACACCACGGACTACTATTTTGTCGTCTTCATGGAGTTCATTGCATAGAGAATAAGCTAATACCAATATGCTGTTTCTTATAAAGGGCTTAGACAGTTCAGACTCTGTACCAAAATTTACATAATGGCACGAAGGTTTTATCAATGTTTCTTCTGTTTTAAAAGAATGACATTCTCCTGTAATTTCTTTTTCTACATATTTAAAATCATCATTGGATAGACAGATACTGCCATCACTTGAAACGACAAATTGATTTCCTCCAAACTTTTCTGAAATCCCATAAACCTCAATCGAGTACTTATTATGGTTAAACGGATGGTCTAGGCTAATAGGATTAGAATGATTTACCCAGATTTTGAACCGTTCTTCAGATAGAAAGAATGTATTGATTATGCCATTTTCGTCTTTTGACAATGCATCTTTGTTGATATGGAGTTTCCATTCACATCCATCAATCAATTCATCCGCAAAATTATCCAAATCAACATTCTCACCTAATACGGTAAAAGTCAGAAGAGGCTTTATTCCCAAGTTGGAACTTTCTGCAAACAAATCCTCGAAATAAGATTTATTTATGGAATCAGAATAAGTTCCTTCCAAAGTCAATGCCCCCCAAGACTCCACCCTTTGAGATGAGATATTCCTTAGTGTAGACAGTTTATCTAGAAAAGATGCATACATAGTATTTACTGAATTTCTTCAATATTGCTTGTTCGTATTCTTATCTCATAAACACCATTGGCATTTGCTGTGTTTGGAATGTAAATACCATGTTCTTTTGGCGTTCCTTCCCATTCGATTCTCACACCTTCTGCCGTCTTGCGTATGTTCTTGGTGACAGAGGGAGGAATAGCAGTACTTTTTGGTGTGAATGTTTGACCTGCAATCCCTTCATTTTGAAGGAAAGAATGAAAAGAATTCTTCAAGGTCTCACGTCTGTCCGTGTCAGGGTCTTGAATGACAGCCTCGATAAATTCAGCCGTATCGAATCTGTCATGGTTTAACAGATATCCCTTGGCTCTATTCTTATACAAAGAGATCTCTTGCTTGGGATCTATGGAAACTTTGTTTTGCATAGCCCATCTTCTGGTAGCAGACAAAGCTTTTTTGGTTAAGTCAGTATCAGTTTCTCTTGGGTTTACACCTAAGAAATTTCGAAAATAATTAGTGATATAATTATCTGCCCCACGTGCTCCACGATCAGTTGTCAAAACATCCCATGCTGCTCTGTTTGAAGTATCTATCAAAGCAACCTTTTGAATGGCAGATTTATCTTCTGAAAAAGTATTTTTTACTTCTTCTAAAAGCGCCTGATTACCTTTCAACTTGTATTGATAAATTGTTTTATGGTCTATTTTCACCAAGAATAAAAGCTTTCGTGCACCAATTGAAGCAACAGAGACAATGAAGACCCCATCACTTGTATTGTTGGTATGAGCCAACTTAAACTGATGAGCAATTTCTTTAGATAATCGAACAAAGTTGTCATCATCAGCAGAAAGAATCTCAACAGCTTTAGGACGAAGCAATGAGTCCGCAACAAATACATGTTGTCTTCCTTGAGCTGCATCACTAAGACGGGCTTTGAAGAATTTCTGTTGACTCTCAGTTATGATAACTTTATCCAAGAAAATCGGTGCTATTTGATCTTTCAAGATAATATGGAAAATCAATTTTTCTATTTTGATAGCATCCTTTTCTGCTGTTGTGAGTACACTTTCTCTTGCCATAATCCAAATTATATTAAAGATGTTCAATAACGGCAATGTCTATTTGCCGAATTCCTTGATTCTCTGTTCTTCTTTTAGCTGGCAAACCAAAAGTTGTCCGTGCTTCTCGGCTATGATGTAGCCATCCAAGCCCAGAACCACGACCTTGGTTTCGTCGGCGGTGTGGACCACGCAGTTCTTGCAATCGTAGGGGCGGATGTCTTTGCCTATCTTGGCATTGCCATATTCGTCTTGTGGAAGCAAGGTGCGGAGGCTACCCCAGCTGCCAAGGTCGCTCCAGCCGAACTCGGCGGGGAGGGTGTAGATGTCTTTCGACTTCTCCATTACGGCATAGTCGATGCTGATCTTGTCGCAAGTGGGGAAGAGTCGACCAACGACATCTTTTTCTTGGTCAGTATAGAAAGAAGGTGCCATCTCATCCATGATACTGGCAAGGTTTGGCTTGAAGGTACGGATTGCCTTGCTGATGGTATCAATGTTCCATACGAAGATGCCGGCGTTCCAATAGTAGTTGCCAGCGGCAAGGTAGTGCTCGGCGGTTGTGAGGTCGGGCTTTTCCTTGAAGGCTTCTACCTTATATATCTCATCTGTGTTGGTGGGGGCAGCTGCGGCAATATAGCCATAGCCTGTCTCTGGACGGCTGGGCTTGATGCCAATGGTCACAATGGCGCTCTTCTCGGAAGTATAGCTCAATGCCTTGCTGAGAACGCGCTGATATTCGGTTGTGTTTATAACCAGGGCATCGGAGGGGGTTACAACGATGTTGGCATTGGGGTGCTGCTTCTATATCTTCCAGCACGCATAGGCGATGCAGGGGGCGGTGTTGTGTGCCTCTGGCTCGGCGAGGATGTTGTCTACTGGCATGTCAGGGATTTGTTCCTTGACAATGCTGATGTATTTCTCGTTTGTCACCACCCACATATTCTCTACAGGACAGATTGGTTTCAATCTATCTACTGTCAATTGAATAAGGGAACGACCGACACCCATCACATCAATGAACTGCTTTGGGTAATCGGGGGTTGACATGGGCCAGAAGCGGCTGCCGATGCCGCCGGCCATGATTATGATTTGTATATCGTTGTAATTAGTCATAAATCTTGTTCGTTTACCTCTGAGTCTCCTTAAAGGAAATGTTTTTTTCGAATCCCTCCGTCTCCCTTTCCAAAGGGAGCTCCACATCCTAACCAAGCCTTCCCTTCTCAGAAGGGAAGGATGTAACCGCCCTATAGTGCTCGGAACCGCTACGCGTAAGCGTTTCCGCGATGCTAGTAGATACACGTCAAAAAAAATATCGCTCAAGC
>ERZ827498.4124-NODE-4124-length-11622-cov-3.052477_pt1 | contig 11622 bp, 12 predicted proteins | sample MGYA00519865_ERZ827498 | MGnify/ENA primary metagenome ERZ827498 (study PRJEB31778, sample SAMEA3449328) | human gut metagenome | biome: human gut; feature: human-associated habitat; material: faeces | place: United Kingdom | collected 2010/2012 ...
CTATGGCCATCATCGTGGTCGCCAACATCTGGGGCAAGGGCATGGTCAAGATCATCCCCATCCTGCTCGGCGTCGTCGGCTCCTACATCGTCGCGGTCATCGCCGGTCAGGTCGACTTCTCCGGTGTGAGTGAAGCAAGCTTCCTTGGTCTCCAGCAGTTCGTCATCGCCAAATTCGATGTCTCCGCCATCCTGGTCATGGCCCCTATCGCCATCGCGGCTATGATGGAGCACATCGGTGATATCTCCGCCATCTCCTCCACCACCGGCAAGAACTTCATCGAAGACCCGGGCCTGCACCGCACGCTCGTCGGCGACGGTCTCGCCACCGCGTTCGCCGGCTTCTTCGGCGGCCCTGCCAACACCACCTACGGTGAGAACACCGGCGTGCTCGCCCTCTCCAAGGTCTACGACCCCCGCGTTGTCCGCCTCGCGGCCATCTACGCCATCATCCTGAGCTTCTCCCCCAAGTTTGACGCGCTCGTCAACTCCATCCCCGCGGCCATCGTCGGCGGCGTCAGCTTCATCCTCTACGGTATGATCTCCGCGGTCGGTGTGCGCAATATCGTTGAAAACCAGGTCGACCTCACCAAGTCCCGCAACCTGATCATCGCAGCGGTCATGTTCGTCAGCGGCCTCGGCTTCAGCTCGGTCGGCGGCATCACCTTCACTGTCGGCGGCGCAGCCGTCACCCTCTCCGGCCTCGCCATCGCGGCCCTGTGCGGTGTCATCCTGAACGCCATCCTCCCCGGCAACGACTACGAGTTCGGCGTCAGCGTCACGGGCGACAAGTCCGCCGACCTCGGCAGCTACTAAGAAGCAAATTTCAAAATCAAATCAAAAAGGAAGCGGCACGCGCCGCTTCCTTTTTTCGCTTCTTCGTGCTATACTCTATCCAAATCCTTTGCAGGAGGCATCATTCATGGAAAGCATCAAGCCCGGTCGCTACCGTCACTTCAAGGGCAAAGAATATGAGGTTCTCGGCGTCGCACGTCATTCAGAGACGGAGGAGGAGCTCGTCGTCTATCGCGCGCTGTACGGCGACTTTGGCCTCTGGGTGCGGCCCGTGAGCATGTGGAACGAGACTGTCGAGCGCGACGGCAAGACGTTCCGCCGCTTCACCTATATCGGCGAATGACGGGCTATACGCTGATTCGCGCCAAGCGGCGTACGATGTCCCTGCAATTGGACCGCGACGGCCGCGCCGTCGTCCGCGCGCCCTACGGCGTCAAAAAGGAATTTATCGACCGCTTCGTCGCCGAGCACGAGGGCTGGCTTACCCGCGCCCGCGAAAAGCAGCAGGCGCGCCGCCTTGCCCATCCCGAGCCGACGGACGAGGAGCGCAAAGCGCTCATCGCGCGTGCGAAGGAATACCTCCCGATGCGCGTCGATTACTGGAGCGGCATCATGGGCCTCACGCCGACAGGTCTCAAGATCACGTCCGCGCGCACGCGCTTTGGCTCGTGCAGCGGGAAAAACAGCATCTGCTTTTCCTGGCGGCTGATGCAGTACCCACCCGAGGCCATTGACTATGTCGTCGTCCACGAGCTCGCGCACATCCGTTACCACAACCACTCCCCCGCGTTCTACGCGCTCATTGAGCGCTACATGCCCGACTGGCGCGAGCGCCGCGCGAAGCTGCGTTGAGGGCGGCGCGCGAAGCGCTTGCGGGTCGAACCCGGGTACGGCAAGCGCCCGAGGGGTGAGCTGATCGCGCATCGCAAGGTTTTCCGACCTGGGGCTGACGGTTCGGAGAGGGTTGCGGTAAGCGCGGTGCGACGTCTCGTGTGCGTTTTCGAGGTGTCCGATTCTCGAATTTGTACGACTTGTATCAACTGGGGCGGGTTTTCTGGGGCAGGTCGGGCATGTTGGGTCTCATTGCTCGCGAACGGTTTTCAAAACTGCAGGTCAGAGGCGTGTGGCTTCGAACGGCGCGAGCGCTTGAAGTTTCAGATGATACAAATCGGCAGAAAATGGGAATTCGCATCGCCGGACTTCGACACGGTGCGCCCGCAGGGCGAACCTGGGCGCGGCGGTCGCTTGCGGGTCGAACCCGGATGCGACAAGCGCCCGCGGGGCGACCCCGAGCGGCGTGGGGCGCTCCGCGCGATGCCGGCCGATGTTTCTCGGTGCGCAGACCTCATCGCGCCCCCTTCATCCTCGTTTTAGTAAATCCTAGCAAATTACTATTATTTACTTGATCGAAACGAAAAGGCGTGTATATTATTCCTAGCAAATCGCTAGGAATAAATCTTTCAACGAGGAAGAGACGATCGACATGAGGCAGATCTATCTGGACAATGCATCGACCACGCCGGTTCGCCCCGAGGTGCTCGAGGCCATGATGCCGTTGTTTTCCGAAGAGTTCGGCAATCCGTCCTCGATCTACCCGCTTGGGCAGAGGGCGGCTGATGCGGTGGCCGAGGCGCGCGATGTTCTCGCGGGGGCCCTTGGCGCGAAATCCTCCGAAGTGTATTTCACCTCGGGCGGATCCGAGGCGGATAACTGGGCCATCAAGGGCTTTGCGCGCGCGAATGCGAAAAAGGGCCGGCACATCGTCACCAGCTCCATCGAGCATCATGCGGTTCTGCACACCTGTCAAGCGCTGGAGCGCGAAGGTTTCGAGGTGACGTATCTACCTGTCGACTCCGAGGGCGTCGTCTCGCCCGAGGAATTCGAGGAGGCGCTGCACCCCGACACCATCTTGGCGTCCATCATGTTCGCCAACAACGAGATCGGCACGGTGCAGCCCGTCGCCGAGCTTGCGCGCATCGCTCATGAGCACGGCGTGGCCTTCCATACCGACGCGGTGCAGGCGTTTTGCCATGAGCCGATCGACGTGCGCGCGTTGGGGATCGACATGCTTTCCGCGTCGGCGCATAAGCTCTACGGTCCGAAGGGCGCGGGCCTGCTCTATGTCAAGCGCGGCGTGAAGCTCGAGAACCTCATCGACGGCGGTCAGCAGGAACGCGGCAGGCGCGCAACCACCGAGAACGTGCCCGGCATCGTGGGGTTTGCGAAGGCGGCCGAGCTTGCGCTGGCCGAGCGCAGTTTGCAGCACGCTCGCCAGTCGGCGCTGCGCGATCATGCCATCGAGCGCATCCTGGCCGAGATTCCCCATGCGAAGCTCAACGGCAGCCGCACCGCGCGTCTTGCGAACAACGTGAACGTATCGTTTGAGTTCATCGAGGGCGAGGGCATGCTTTTGCAGCTGGCCGCGCGGGGCATCTGCGTTTCAAGCGGAAGCGCGTGCACCTCGGGCTCGCTCGATCCGAGCCACGTGCTTCTGGCGATCGGGCTTCCTCATGAGATCGCGCACGGCTCGCTGCGCATGACGCTCGGGCGCGACACCACGCTCGAGGACGTCGACTTCGCGGTCGATTCGTTGAAGACGACGCTTTCGAACCTGCGTGCCATGAGCCCGCTTTACGAGGACTTCAAGCGGGGTCGCGTGGGTTCCATCATCGAGGAGCGCTTCTCGTAAGGGCGGCTTCGCACGCGGTGACGACGTGTGATTTTTTCGGAACGGTACGGGTTCGCGCCGAGCGCGAGCTCTATGAGCAGCGCCCTTAGACGGGCGAGAACAGGAGGGCCGTCATGGTCATGAACTACTCGGATAAGGTGATGGACCACTTCACCAACCCGCGCAACGTCGGCGAAATCGAGAACGCCAGCGGTTGCGGCACGGTGGGCAACGCGGTGTGCGGCGATATCATGCGCATCTACCTCGACATCGACGACGCGGGCGTCATCAACGACGCGAAGTTCAAGACCTTCGGATGCGGTGCCGCCATCGCCACCTCCTCGATGGCGACGGAGTTGGTGCGCGGCAAGACCGTGCAGGAGGCGCTTGCGGTGACGAACAAGGCGGTCATGGAGGCTCTCGACGGTCTGCCGCCCGTGAAAGTGCATTGCTCGCTTCTCGCGGAGGAGGCCATTCACGCCGCGTTGTGGGATTACGCCGAGAAGCACGGCATTCAGATCGAGGGCCTCGAGAAGCCCGTGTCCGACATCGGCGAACACGACCACCACGTTGAGCTGGTCGAATCCGAAGAGGAACTCTAAGCTTTCGGCGCTCGACGTGCGCATTCCCTGCTGAACCCCGCCTTTCCAACCTCGTTCGACGGGGAGGAACGGGCGGGGTTTCCCTTTCGATCCGCTCTGGTTGCATGTATAATGCATGCATATAACATGCATGAGGAAAGGGGCGGATATGCCGGCGTTGCAGGTGAGGGATTTTCCCGATGAGCTGTATGCGGAGTTGAAAGCGTGCGCGGAGCGCGAGCATCGAAGCGTCGCTCAGCAGATGATTGTCGCGGCGGAGGAGATGCTCGCCAGACGGGCGTTCGCGGAAGAGCCGCCGCAGGCTTCGAAGTACGCGCTGGCGCAGGTCGTTCCATCTTATTTCGACTTCTCCACGGAAGAGGAGCGCGCCGAGCGCATACGCAAGCGCAAGAGAATCTTCGAGGAGATGGACCGTTGGCGCGAGGAGCATCCCATGCCCGAGTTCTCCACCGAGCAAATCGTTCAGTGGATACGGGAGGATAGGGATGGTCGCACCGACGATATCCTCGAAGCATCTGGGTTTTCAGCCCCCGATGTCGATCGATATGCAAAGGGGGCGTAGGGGATGATAGTTCTCGATGCAAGCGCTGCTACCGCTATCGTGCGGGGGAGCGCTGAGGGCAAAGGACTTGAAGCGCTTGTTCTCGAAGGCGAGCGAGCCGTTGCCCCCGACCTTTTTCATTGCGAAATGGCTAACGTAGCGTGGAAATACGCAGCGACGGGAGTAATGGATGCGGAAGAGGCGCGTTTTCTGATGGATGGCGCGCTGAGCCTTATCGACGAGTTCTATCCCGAGGGGTCTCTCGCGCAGGAAGCTTGTATCGAGTCGCTTCGGTGGAATCATCCCGCATGCGATATGTTCTACATGGTGCTTGCGCGAAGGACGGGCGCGACGTTGTTCACGCTTGATGAAAAGCTCATGCGCATCTGCCGTGATGCGGGCGTGGGCTGCGTGGACCTTGCGGCGCTGCCCGATTAGCGTCCGGTCGGAGCCGTTCGCTGTGAGAGTTCACGCGTTTGCCGCCGTCGGGGCGACGCGCTTCGCCGGCATGCTTGCGGGCGCATGCTTGCTGCGCGCGTTAGCCACGGGTCGTTGCGTCGTTTGCATGTTCGCCGTCGCCTGGGTTCGATTAGCGGTGGCAGATTGGTGCAATCGTCGGGACTCGACGCTTTCGTCCCTGCGGGTTTTTCATCGGTCGTGTACGCGCATGATACAATGAACAATTGTCTGAAAACCAAAGGATGCGCTTCGCGTTGTGCGTTTCGCCGGGATGGTTCGATGGTTCGCGATGCTTCGCGAATCCCTGCCGGGCTTCTTGGCACGCTCTGCCGATACGCGTCCGCCGAATCTGCCGAAGGTTTCATTCGCCCGAGGTGGAAAGGAGCTTGAGAGCACCATGTCAAAGGGAACTTACTCGTTCACCACCCCCATCTACTACGTCAACGCGGCACCGCATCTGGGCACCGCTTACACCACCATCGCCGCGGATACCGTCGCGCGCTACCAGCGCATGAACGGCTACGACGTGGCGTTCGTCACGGGCATGGACGAGCACGGCCAGAAGGTCGCCGACACCGCCGAGGCCAAGGGCATGACGCCGCAGGATTGGTGCGACTCCATGGAGCCCGCCTTCCGCGACGCGTGGGACATGCTCGGCATCACCTATACCGACTTCGTGCGCACCACCGAGCCGCGTCATGCGCGCACCGTGCAGAAGTTCTGGAACGACCTGTATGAGAAGGGCTACCTGTACAAGGGCAGCTACGAGGGTTGGTACTGCGTTCACGAGGAAACCTACTACGCCGAAAGCGACTTGGAGAAGAACGAAGAGGGCCGGTTCGTGTGCCCCGACTGCAAGCGTCCTGTTCAGCTGATGGCCTCCGGTGAGGAGAACTGGTTCTTCAAGCTGTCCGACTTCCAGGAGCCGCTGCTGAAGTTCTATGAGGAGAATCCCGAGTTCATCCGTCCCGAGACGCGCAAAAACGAGATCGTGTCGTTTGTCAGCGCGGGCCTGAAGGACCTGTCCATTTCCCGCTCCACTTTCGACTGGGGCGTCCCGCTGCCCTTCGACGAGGGGCATGTCGCCTACGTGTGGGCCGATGCGCTTCTGGCTTACCTCACCGGCATCGGCTACGGCGATGAAGGCGAGCGTGCGGGCGAGTTCGATCGTGCATGGCCGATGCAATATCACTTCGTGGGCAAGGACATCACGCGCTTCCATTGCGTCATCTGGCCGGCAATGCTGATGGCCGCGGGCCTGCCCATCACCCATACGGTGTTCGGTCACGGTTTCCTTCTCACCAAGGGCGAGAAGATGTCGAAGAGCAAGGGCAACGCGCTCAAGCCCGCCGACCTGGTGCGCGTGTTCGGTGTGGACGCCTACCGTTACTACTTCATGAGCGACGTGCAGTTCGGCCATGACGGCTCCATCTCCATGGAGCGCATGGTGCAGGTGTACAACGCCGATCTGGCGAACACCTGGGGAAACTTGGTCAGCCGTGTCACCAACATGACGAAGAAGTACTTCGGCGCTCAGGTGCCCGAGGTTCCCGCAGCCTTCGCGAACGCGGAGAACCCGCTGGCAGAGGTTGCCGCAGGCCTGTACGCCGAGTACGACCACGCGCTCGGCCTGGTCGATTTCACGGCGGCGGCGCAGGCGGTGCAGAAGCTCGCGGAGCGCGCGAATCGCTACATCGAGGAGACCGAGCCCTTCCGCTTGGCCAAGGACCCCGAGCGTGCTGACGAGCTGGCGTTCGTGATGTACAACCTGCTCGAGGCCATTCGCATCATCGCGCTGTACATGGCTCCGTTCGCGCCGAACACCTCCGCCGAGGTGTTCCGTCGCCTGTCGCTTGGCGACATCGCCGATGTCGTGGACATCGAGGCGGCCACTGCCTGGGGTCAGCTGCCCGCAGGCAACGCGGTGGAGATCGGCGACCCGCTGTTCCCGCGTCTCGACGTGGACGACCTGCCCGATTTTGAGTAAATACTGCTTTGAGCGCGCTCTGGCGTCCGTCTGGCGTCAGGGCGCGCTCGTCGCGCAAACGATCGGCGACGTGCCGTCGCGTCGCTTGCGAGATCGTCGCTGCGCGGTCTCGCGCAAACAAGGAGTTGACTTGTGATGGACGAACCTGTTTTTCGTGACGAGCTGTTTCGGAAGAAGCGCAAGAAAGGCGTATGGCAGGTGGTCGATGCTCCCGACGCGCAGGTCAACGTGGCCGATACCCATGCGCATCTGCATCTTCTGGGCGATCCTCCGTTAGCGTTGGCGCGTGCGGGCATGCACCGCGTCGGATTCATCGAGTCGATCGTGGATCCGGTGGAAGACGGGCGCGTGGCGTACGATCAGATGCCTCGATGGGTGAGGGAGGCGGGCGTGAACATGCATCACATGTTCACGCGGTGTTGAGGGCAGCCCTGTCCGCGCGTGCCGCGGATGCGCATCGCCGCCGGCGTTCATCCCCACAACGCCAAGTCCTACGACGCCGATATGGAACGCTTCCTGCTTGAGCTTCTCAGCGACAAGCGCACGAGCGCTCTCGGCGAGGTGGGGCTTGATTATCATTACGACTTTTCTCCTCGCGAGGTTCAGCGTGACGTGTTCCGCCGTCAGGTTCAGATAGCCCACGAAACGGGGCTGCCTCTGATTCTGCATATGCGCGAAGCTCACGACGATGGGTTCCACATTTTGGAGGAGGAGGGCTTCCCGTCGGCGGGCGTTTTGCTGCACTGTTTCAACCTCGACTGGGAAGAGCTCGAGCGTTGGGTTGAGCGTGACTGCTTCATCGCGTTCGGCGGCCCGCTCACGTTCAAGAAGGCCGACTACGTCCGTGATGCTGCGGCTCGTGTCCCACTTGATCATTTGCTCACCGAGACGGATTCGCCCTACATGACGCCCGAGCCGTTGCGCGGGACGGTGTGCGAGCCTGCTCATGTCATCTGGACGGCGGATAAGCTTGCAGAGGTGCTTGGATGCGAAGATCACGACAAGCGCGTGATGCTCGGCAAGACGTATCGAAACGCGCTCGATCTGCTCGATCGGGATCCGACGCCGTGGCAAGTTGAGCACGGCGCGTGATGGCGTTCGTGAAGTGTGAAGAACAAACGTCGCGCGGCGTTTCCGACCCCGCGGCATGAACGAAAGGAAACCGGATGCATCGCGTGATCATCGTCGGCTCGCCTCGTCCCGACGGGCGAAGCGCCTCTTTGGCCGATGAGCTTTTCAACGCCTGTATCGACGAGTGCCCCGAAGACGGGGTGTCCATCGTCTCCGTCGCCAGCACGGAGGTGGCTCCCTGCGTTGGGTGCGAAGCGTGCGCACAGGCGCTTGACGAGGCCCCTGATGCTATCGCCGAGGGCGACCCGCTCGAGCCGTGCGAGTCTATCGCGTCAAGCGATGCCGCGCTGCACCAATGCGTCATCGACGACGACATGCCCGAGGTGCGCAAGCACCTCGATGCCGCCGACGAGCTTATCGTGGTTTCGCCGGTGTACTTCTCGGGCGCGCCCTCTCAGCTGAAGGCGCTGCTCGATCGCATGCAGCCTTACTTTCACTCCACGGCTCGCCGCGGCGAGAAGCGCCCGCTTGTTCTGCACGTGGTAGGCGAGGGCGGCGATCCTCACGGTTTCGAGCCGCTTATCGGGGTGGTCCGCTCGGCGTTCGCCGTCGCGGGCTTCGAGTTGGAAATGGTGCTCGATTGGGTCGGTAAGATCGACGAGAACGGCGAAATCGTGGCGGAAGCGGAGGAGTATACCGTTGCGCCCGTTGGCGCGCATGTAGCGTATTGGGTTGACGAAGGCACCGGGGAACCCGGCTGCGGTGAAGATGCGGGCGATGCGGAAGTCGTCGAGGCTTGGGATAAGGAGCTTTCCCGCGACGATGACGCCGACGCTCTCATCGCCGAAGAAGCTGCCGGGGCGATGGTGCTTGAACCTGCTGCCGAGCGCGTCGAAGATGCGGGCGCTCCCGTAGACGATGGGAGCGAGGGGCCCGCTTCAGATGAAGATGACTTCGAGGCCCTCAGTTACGTGGGCGGTTCTCCCCGAGGCCGCGCTCAACGTGAGCCGGGTTCTCGAGGGGAGCGCGCGGCGGGCAGGGCGAAGCTCTCGCTCAAGAGCACGCAAGCGCCCGGAGAGGGCTCTTCGGATGATGCCGGCAAGGCGGGCGGCGCCTCCTCGCGAGGTGGGCAGGCGAATCGCGCTGGCACGGGCAAGGGCTCTGCAAACGGCAAATCCCAGGGCAAGGCGAACGCATCGGCGCGTGGCGGGTCGGGCAAGGGCGCATCGGCGTCGCGAAAGCGCTCGGACGCTTCGGGCGGCAAGTCCGCTTCGCGCAAGCAGGCAGGGCGCGCATCGGGCGGTGGCGGCCAGGGCAAGCCTCGCGCGGGCAAGGGCGGTAAGCCCTCCTCGGGTGGCAGAGCCGCTTCGGGCGGCAAGGGAGGGAAGCGCCGTGGGTAGCCTCTCGCCTTTAGCGAGCGTTTCCGCGACGCGCGACGTTCTCGCCGCTCACGGGCTTGCGACTAAGAAATCGCTCGGTCAGAACTTTCTCATCAACGACGATATCCTGCGCAAGATCATCGATCTCGCCGAGGTGTCCTCCGACGATGCGGTGCTCGAAGTAGGCCCGGGGATCGGCACGCTCACCATCGCGCTTCTCAAGCACGCGGGGTTCGTGGTTTCGGTCGAACGCGATACCGATCTGCCCGCCGTGCTCGAGGACACGCTCGATCCCTGGGCGGATCGTTTCAAGCTCATCAGCAAAGATGCGCTCGCGTTGACCGAAGACGAGCTGTCCCGGTCGTTCGGCGACTTCGGGATGCCGCGCAAGCTGGTGGCGAACCTTCCCTATGCGGTGGCGGCCACCATCGTGCTCGATTTCTTCGAGCGATTCGATTGCTTGGACAGCGCAACGGTCATGGTGCAGAAAGAGGTTGCCGACCGTATGGCGGCCGAACCCGGCAGCAAGAACTACGGCGCCTATACGGTGAAGCTGTCGTTCTACGCGCGCCCGGCGGGGCGCTTTTCCGTAGGACCCGGCAACTTCTTCCCGCCGCCGCATGTGGACAGCGCCGTGCTGAGGCTCGATCGCGTTGCGCCGTGCGATGAGAACGGCGAGCCGTTACCTCCCGATTTGGTTCGCGCATCATGTGCTATGGCCGATGCCGCGTTCGCGAGCAGGCGGAAAACGCTGGCGAACTCGTGCAAGACGTACTTCGCAGGCAGGGGAAAGAAAGACGCCGCGATCGTCGATCGCCTGGGGGAGCTGTTCGAGATGGCGGGAGTCGATCCGAAACGGCGTGGTGAAACGCTCGAGCAGGTGGAGTTCGTGCGCCTGGGCAAAGCGTATCTCACGTTTTCGGGGGACGACCGTGGCGAAGGGGGATGCTGTGGACGATAAGCACATGGACGAATGCCCCTCCGTGGAGGACATGGAGCGTTTCGTGGATGCGGTCACCACGGCTTCGTGGAAAGCGCCCAGCGAAGAGGCGGAGACGTCTTATCGGGAGAGTCTCGATGCTTTGCGCACGACGTTGCCGCCCATCATGCCTTCCGGGACTTCGACGCGCTAGAGGGTTTTCCGAACTAGAGCCTGTTGGCTGCTTTGCGGATGATCGCCGGCCGGCTGAACCCGCATTGTCGTGAAGAACGCGTCAGCGGTCGTCTGCGGAGTCGGAACCGCCGACCGCTTCGATTGCGTCAAGAAGCTCCTCGCGCGACCCGATGCCCATCTTGCGGTAGATGTTGTAGATGTGCGTTTTCACGGTATGGCCCGATATGCACAGCTTGTTCTGAATGTGCTCGATGCCGCGACCCTTCGCCAAAAGCATGAACACCTCGGTTTCGCGGGCCGAAAGGCCCGCCGCCTCCGCGACCGATTCGCAGCTGCTCTTCCAGCGGCCTTTCGAGGGATGTTCTTCGGCGCGCAGCTTTTCCTCGAGCATGCGCTCGGCCGCTATGCGCTGCGCGATCTTCTCGGCATCGGTCGCCGCCTGATCGGCCGTCATGCGCCCTTGCGTGAACGCGACGAACACCGCCAGAAGCACCACCAGACCCAGCGATATGATCGAGAGCATGGCGTGGTCGAGCGCGCCGGTGGCGCTTGGCAGCAGTCCCAAGGCGAACCCGAGCGCGAGCCCCGCCGACAACGTGGTCTGGCTCATGCCGACGAAATAGAGCGGCGAGGCTTTCCTCTCGCGTGCGCCGCGCAGCTCGAAGGCGATGCTCACCATGACCAGAAACACGTAGCTTCCGAGTAAAAGCAGATTGCAGAGAAGGTAGACCACGTCTTTGAACAAAGACAGCGGCACGAGCGCAACCACGAGCACGGGGAACAGCATGCGCTTTGCCGCACGCGCCCCTCGGTGCGCAGGGTGAACAGGCACGCCGCAAGCGCGCCTAAGATCATGACCAAGGCGATACCTGTCACGATTCCCGTGCTGTAGGGGAGTTGGGTGATGGACGCCGCGCCCAAACCGAACACGATGCCGTACACGATGTTGATGGTGCCGAACGCCCACGAGAGCTTGGCGTTCACCCGCGAGGTGTCAAGCGGGATGG
>ERZ827498.4127-NODE-4127-length-11617-cov-5.164418_pt1 | contig 11617 bp, 12 predicted proteins | sample MGYA00519865_ERZ827498 | MGnify/ENA primary metagenome ERZ827498 (study PRJEB31778, sample SAMEA3449328) | human gut metagenome | biome: human gut; feature: human-associated habitat; material: faeces | place: United Kingdom | collected 2010/2012 ...
AACTGCATGGGAAGATAACCAAAAATCTCCTGGGCAGCATGGAGCACCATGATCAACGAACCTTCTTTGTCTTTGTACTGCTGAATGACCTGGGCAACTTGGGAATAGAGTGCCTTTTCATCCGTGCCACAGGTGGCACAGACAGTATCCGGTCTTTCGTTCATAGTTTTCCTCCTTTTCCTACATACCGGAGTACTCCCGGTTTGCAGATGGTTTCGTGAGCCATTTGCGGCTAGAAAAGAAACGATATAAATGCTCATTTATATCAGAGTGGTGCTATCACTCTGAGCCCAATACAAAAGAAACCTCTTTTGAGAAACAGCACCCCCACCTCGCCTGGGCCTGCGAGGCGGAATCTAAATTATATGTATGCACATTGGAGCTGTAGTATCAAATGTAATTATAATAATTCCATCTCTTTTTGTCAATCTACAAAACAGACCAAAACGATATTTTTGCAACCAGAAAATTCACATTTTAGCTGTTTGCTTTAGCTAACTCCTGCGTTATATCAAAAAACTTGCAATATAAGCATGTTGAAATGCAAAAAAGAAGCGCCAACCTTGCAGGATTTGGCGCTTCTCTCTATGGAAAGGATTTTAATAACAAAGTGAATATTGTAGCATTTTTATGCAACAAAGTGTCAATGTAGCGTCTCATGCCGAAAATGCGGTTTCATCGGCCACTGCAGCGGCTTGTACCATTGCGTTGGCAAACCCTCGAACATCAAAGCCAGGAATGCCCTGGAAGATACTTTCCAGCCGCATCTGTAAACGCTGACGGAATGCATCTGCCAACTCACGACCTGGAGCCTCTAGATGAATAATCCAAGACCGACGGTCGTTTTCATCCAAACACGTAGTAAGGTAATTCTTTTTTCTCAGGGAATCTACCATACGGCAGATGGAGGAAACAGACAACTGCAAGTGTGTTCCCTGGAGTTTTTTCTGGGTACAGGCCTCAGGATACTGGGCCAGATGAACCAGGACGAGCATCTCGTTTTCAGACAGCTGATGCTCCTTACCCAGGTCAATCAAGATGTTGCGGTATTGCTCGGTCAAGGTATAGCAGGCGCTGATGACAGCAAACGAATCATCACCGTTGCAAAGGAAAGGTAGTTGAGTGCTCATGGGTGGTTCCTCCTTCAGTCGTGCGGGGTGTAAAATAACAATGGTCTTATCGTTTGGTTGAGTCTTACTTCTTTTTACAGATGAAACTATAGCACTCGAAAGAAAATTTTGCAAGAGTTTTCTTTCTTCTTTCAGAATTTTTGGCGAAATTACCACATTTTTCGCTAAAAATTGCCAATTACTTCAGAATCAGCTTGATGTTTTGAATTCATGCCTTGGAGCAATTGAATTCATTAAGAGGAATCAAATTGGATCTGCTCATTCGGCTTTGGACAACATCGGCTACGACGAGACTGACACGGAGGAGATCGAGGACGATGGCGAGTAGTATCGGCGACGCGGCTGCTGTTATCAAGGTGGTTTAGATTGGAGGCGTCGCTTTCCTCAAAGTGCATCTGTTGGGGTTTTGCGTGCGTGTTTTGCCTGTGATTCATAGGCTACCGAGGTCAAAGAGGGCTTCAAAGTAGCCTCGCGCTCAGTTTGTAGCTGATATGTCATTGCTGATGGGATTTATTCAAAGTGATGAATCGATTCCGAAGGCGGCATCAAAAAAGGAGGCCCGACGCATCAAGCCTCCTTAGGTGCCGCCCGCAAGCGGACACCGCTATTGATTGGAAGTATACCAGAGTTGGCGGACAGTCCTATAGAGTCTTGATGAAGAGTTCAGCGGCATCGAGTTTCGAGCGAGTCTGCGATCCGATGAATTGGGAGTAGATGCTATAGGGGAGCAGCTTGCGATACTTCTCGATGATTTCTCGATAGCCCTGAACCAGCTGTCGGCATTCGGTTTTCGTGAACTCCAATCGTGCCATGAGATAGGTTATCAGAAGGATGTAGTCGGTGATTTCCTCGAAGTCGGCGTTGGGGGTGCCCATCTCAAACTTGAGCAGTTCCCCAACCGTCTTGCTTATGCTTCCCGTCTTAAACCTAACGTCTAGTACGATTCCATTGTGCGCAACGGCGTTGCGCAAATCTTTGAATGTGAAAATCATTCGCTTAAGGGTGACTGGAGGATCGAAATTGCCTTCCGGCATATGAAGATCGCCGCAGACGGCATACTTAACGTCGTCATGTAGACAGCTGTAGAACGCCCCGAAGTTGCCAAGGGTCATAATTTCGAACAGAGCCCAGATGGGGATGTCCCTGTCCTGGTCGCGGAAGTGCCGCACCACCGCTCTGGTATCGTGGTTGCTTGCGATGAGTCTGTCGATTTCTGTTCGCAGCGTAAGACGCCTACTCCACTCCCTCTTATATGCAGCCCTCGCTTCCTTGACGTTTCTGGAGTGTTGGTCGCAGCATCTGTAGGCTGTAAGGCTTTTCTTGTAGATCACATCGAAATGCTCTGATCCGGAGTGGTCGAGTACGGCTTCAAGGACCCTGTTTTTCAATGCGGTTTCGACTGTCATGAGTGGTTCGTATAGGAGGGCCTTGATCTGCATATCGAATCCATGAAGGGCGACTATCTGGTTGAAATCAGACAACGGTAGACGATTGGAAGAGCGCTTGGCGAAACGATATCCCTTATAGCTATGGTAATAACCGATTTTACGCAGCTTTCTCTTCTGAGTGGAGCCGGCGATTCGTATTCCGCTGGCACGTAGATGTTTCATAAGGGAATTGATAGTCGCCATCAATGCCTCCAAGATCCCTGTATACAGCAGCAATGCTCTAACAATGGTATACCAACGATCTTCCTGTTGCGTTATCGCTCTGGAGAGTCGGTTTCAAGACTGCTCCTTCATCGGGCCCCTGTACGGGCACAACGCATCGCCGATGGGAGGTTTCTTGGATGACGGGATAAAAGATGAGGGGGAGCTGGTCGCGGCATTGCTTATGCCGAAGCAGACCGCTTTGTTCGATACCGTTCATCTATCAATCGATGTGGCTCGCGGAGTTGGCGGTCAATTGGTCCATTCTCGGTTTCATAATCAAGTGGATGCAAACGATTTTGCCCCGGAGATCAGATGTCTGAACCAATTGTCGTAAATCTTGCTTGCTGCAACAACATTAATTGCGCAACTATTACGTTAAAGCCCAATGCAACTACTGTTCTGCATGGAATGAATGGCTCTGGTAAGAGTTCGGTGGCAAGGGCGATTCAGCTATTCGCGGGCAAAGGCGGGCAGACGTTAGAAGTATTGAAACCCTATGCCTCAGAATCTCTGCCATCTGTTGAAGGTCTGCCGTCGGATGCAAATATCCTCGTATTTAATGAAGACTATGTCGATAGCACACTGTTTAAGGGCGACATGGAGCTAATCGAAAACGGATACAAGATTTTTGTCGATACCCCCGAGTATCGTAAGGCTGCAAAAGTGACAGATGAGTTGCTGGCGGATGCCGTCAAAAGGTTGCGGGATGAGGGCAAGGTGGCTGAGTTGCTCTCTACGGTTAATAACTTGCTGTCTTGCTTTGGGAAGGTTTCTAGGCAGGCTTATTCGAAAGCTAGCCCAATTGCGAAAGGCATTGTGTTAAAGGGAAACCTTATTGAGCATGTTTCTCCAAAGTTTGATTCGTTTACCCCGCTAATCCAAGGAGACAATGCCAAGGATTGGCTACAGTGGCGTGACAAAGGCAGTAAATACAACTCGCGGGGCGTATGTCCGTATTGCGGTAAGGCTCTCGAACAGCCTGAACTGGAAGTGTGTAACGAAATGCAGGCCGTATACGGCGGAAAATATATTGATAACTGTACAAAAACGATTGAGACTTTCGGGGAAGCCGAGGTGCTTCTTAGCGAAAACGCCCGTGCGCAGGCTGACGCGATTTTACACGGGAAGCTAGAAGAAGAGCCCAATCCCGAGAATGATGCCTTTCTTGCCTGCATCAAAGCAGATGCGGAGGGGCTTAAGGCCAAGCTCGAGAAAATCCAGCAATTTAATTATTCGTTCCTTAAGAATGAAGAAAAAGATGCCGACTTTTTTGAAGGCTTGAAAATCCATGTCGAGCGTATCGAAAAGATGAATTCGCAATTCGCAGTTGAACGCATCAACAGCATTAATGCTGTACTAGATGATCTTTCATCCAATGTGAGGGATATCCAAATTGCCATCGGTCGTCAAAGCGCAGCGTTAAGAAAATCCATTAAGGCGTCGATGGCTGATATGAATGCTTTTCTGGAGTCCGCAGGATTTCCCTACGAGATCTCAATCGCTTCGCCAGATGGGACTCGCTGCGCCGTCTCGCTGAAGCCTCGCGGGCTCGAGATGAATGTCGAGGATTTAAAGTCGCACCTAAGCTATGGCGAGCGTAATTCGCTTGCGATTGCATTGTTTTCCGCTCAGGTTAAAAGCGAAAAGCCGGACATGGTCGTGCTCGACGACCCGATTTCTTCCTTTGATCAAAACAAGAAGTATGCGATTCTCCAAAGATTGTTCTCGAAATCAAAGGGTGTCTGTCGTGGGATTACAACGCTGTTGTTAACCCATGACTTTGAAACGCTCATTATGATCGGCAAGGTCCATAGGTCCCTTCTGTGCGATACGTCTTGTTTCTATGTGCGCAACGATGGCGGAGTGCTGTCTCTAATACCTGTTGAGGATAATGATTTTAATAGTGCCGTACAGTGCTTTAAGGCAATCGTAGCGAGCGATGCATCCCTGCCTTATAGAATTGCGCTTGCTAGAAGAGCGGTTGAAATTGCGTACGGAAAGTCGCCTGCCTGGCATGTTCTGTCAAGTTTGGCACATCAGCGAAATGGTGCGACGCTAAATGAGCAAGAGCTTTCTGACGAAGAGTGGGAGGAAGCCAGGAAGCAGCTTGAAGAAATCGGTTTTAAGGACTTTAACTATCAGAACTTATTAGTCAAGCTTGGAAATGCGGAGCTACTGTCCGTTTATGACCAAGCGCATTCACCCGTTGAGAAAATCTGCGCGTTCAGATTGGTCGCAGCCAACAATGATGATGAAATGAGCCAGGTCAGCAATCGTGCACATGTTGATGAGACGGTATTTAAATTTGCAAACGAATACTTCCACATCGAAAACCTCATGGCGTATCAGTTCGACCCCGTTAAGTTCAATACAGTTCCGGCAGGAATCATCGAAACCTGCGACAAGTTGATTGCCGGGTTTAAGAGGCAGCTTGAGCGGCAAGCTGTTGCGGATGATTAGGCTTAAAGGGTAGAAGGTTTGTCAAAGTCGGGGCGGTTTTGCAGTGGTCGATTTCCCTGTTCTCGATAGGGCGCTCCTTCTCATCTTCCAATAGGGAGCGTGAGAACGAGGGGAATGCCACAAAAGAAGAATGTGGTTCTGAATTTGAGGGGTTTTTGTTTATGAACGAATCGTTAATTGAGAATGAGCTAGGGATGAGACAACCGCCATCCATTTAATAAGCTGTCCCATTTTCGAACAAGCTTGACTGCTTCTGATTCGTGAATAGTAGATGACCGAGATCCTTTTTCTGCGTTTGTTGCAAGACAGAAAGCCGCCAGAAACAACTTTGCGGTTTCAGAGAGACGGGGGTACCACTCTTGCTGCCAGATTGTTTGAATGTAATTGTTGGATAAAATGCCGTCGGCAATAGATTTGAGTTTAAACCTGGAACTTGGCGTGCTGCTTAGACTTGTCCAGCAGTTCATTTGCTGAGAGGAATACAGGAGGTTGCACTCAGGGTCCTTTGAAAGATTCTGCTCAAATTCCGCCCAGTTGCAGAAGTCAAATATGGCGTCGATTGCTTTCCACATAGTAAAGAGATCTCGGTCTGCAGATTCAAGACATGATTGATAATTGCAGCTCATCCAGTTAGAAAATAGTCGAGCAAGATCGGCAAATTGCTTGTCGGTTAGTAACTGGTTGTCGGGAGATTCTTCCCTGTTTCTTGATAGATTTTCATCTCGCAACAGATATAAAAGACAGTTCGCTTTTAGCGTCTTATTATCGTTCATTAAGCTAATTAGCCAAGTTCCCATACCTGGTTTCCCGATTCTTGCCGCTGAGGTGTTGAACAATCTAGAGAAAGACTCCCTTACATCTCTAGATGAGGTGGCAATTAAAGGAGAAAGGCTAGATATGATTAGGAGTGAGCCTTGCGCTATGGCTTTGCATCGCTCCATGTCGAGAGAACGAACAGTAAGCATTAACTGCCCTGCGATTTCCATTTGCTCATTACTGCTTCTTAGCGCGCAGACAATGTCGCGGATCTCAAATGCGGAGTTGTGATTACAAATGGCGTTAAATTGCTCTCTTGTGATACCCGCTGAATATCCCGCTCCAAAATAAAGATTGAAAAGGTTTCTGTTGGATATTCGGCCGTGTATGTACGCTTCGCCGGCATCAACTGAATTGAGGGCTTCGGAATTTGAGTTTTCTGATAAGGAGGGGAATACCGTTCCCAGCCATCCGGGGTTTAATGCATAGTGCCTCATTTGTTTGTCTATCAGCCTGCTGAGTTCTTCGCGAAGTTCAGCTTTTAGTCCCGTTTCATTTTCTGTGTACGTTTCGCCAAATAAATACCTCGCGTTATCCTAAAGCCAGCAATATACATCTGGCAGAAGCGTTTGAATTGTCGATAGTGCAAAAAGGTCCGCCACACATATATCGTTGCGGAGACGTGCGAAATTAGACTCAGCACAGTTTTTGATACGGCAGATATCTCTTGGCGTGTTGATCAAAGGGGAAACGATTTTGTTCAAGACGTCCGAAATATGGTCCTGGTCCTCGAGGGCGAAGGACGATCTTTTCTGCAAATCCTCAGCGATTATATTTATTTGCTGAGAAATATCTGATTGAAATAATCTGGGCATTTCGATTGGCAGCTGGATGATTTTGTCAAGATATGCTGCCCCATCAGCCCTTTGAACATTGCAAAGGGCACTTTCAACAACAGTTCTGTCAAAAGACAATAAATATACGATATGCGGGAAAGATGCGGTCAATGTGACTAGTTTAAAGATCTGACAAATCTCGGCATCGGATAAACGGTCTATATCATCAATAACTACAACAATATTTGTTTGACGTTCTTTCAGATAGCCATCGATAGTTGTCTTCATATGATCTAAGGGGGTGGAATTTGTTAAGTGCTTTCCTATCTTGGAGGTAAACACCTTTAATAGCCATTTCCCAACAATGCCACCGCCCGCAACGGCGCTTGGCAGGGGCCCCGCTAGAAGGGATGTGACTTCCGTCACGGTAGGATAAGAGATACTAGCCGAATATAGGGAAAGGGCTTCTCCCAAGTCTTTCTTCTCCGTATCTTTTATGCATCCTGTTTTTCCCAAGAGAGACTCTTTCAGAAGTTGAAAGAATCCAGTTAAAAGCTGTTCCTGAGACTCAAAGCGCCAGGGATTAAATCTAACGAGAGCGGGGACGTTGAGGTTCCTTTTGCGCTCTTCATTAAGACAGACTTCAATTAAATTAATGAGAGAGGTTTTGCCGCTACCCCATAAACCGTTTAGGCTGATTGTAAAAGATGAGGTCGATGCATCGACGGCACTTATGCATCGTGCGATTTCCTGTGCAAGGTCCTTGTATCGATATGAGTCTTGATCAAGGCCAGTAATGGGTTCTTCATTGATTATATTAAGCACCTTGCTCGACATGCGGCGCCTCCGTTGGATGGACGGACATTAGCGGATTTAATTATAGGAGTGTGGTTAAGTGGTAAAGCCAAAACTGGAATTAACCGAAGCAGACGCTAGGCGTCTGGCCTTTGCCCAGCATCTTATTATGAGAGCGCATGAAGACGCACGGCTTCCTTCTCCGTTAAATGCCGCGGCTGTGCTTTCAGCACAGGACGCGGTAGAAATGGTTTTAATTGTTATTTCCCAAGCGCTCTATCTCGATCCGAACAAGTATCAATTCATGGCCTTTTGGGAAGCGTTTGCGTAAGCGTGGACTTGAACTGCCATATAAGGAGTCAATGAGGCGCCTTAATGACTTTAGGGTCGCTATTAAGCATAGGGGTTCTTTCCCGTCGACGTTTGATATTGAGCGTGTTGTTGCGGATGCCGAGGCGTTCGTTGGCGATTCTATTGCATGCGCTTATGTAGCCGACCGAGCTGTTGAAGGACTATTTGGTTTTATTACCTATGAGGGAGTTCGTGAACACCTGAGGAAAGCAAGGGTGCATCTCGAGGAGCATGAGCGCACCGCATCTGTTGAAGAGTCCGCTCTTGCGTTTGATGAACTTCTAAATGAGTATTGGGGTACCCGATCTATGGGTCCTGGCTCCTCTCCTTTTTCGTTTAACAAGTTCGGGCGATTTGACGCGGCATCTTCCTGGGTTCCTGGCGACCACGGATTTAAGGACTTGCGGAATCACGTAGATAAAACGGTGAAAACAGCCGAGGCTATGGATGAGGCCCTTCGCGTGCTGTCTCTGGGGCTGAATATGGATTCCTATATGGTCTTTAAACGCCTTACGCCCAGTTTATTTCACTTCGTTGGCGGACGCACTGAGTGTTATTGGCTCGCCGAAACCCAGGAATCCGTTGAATTGAGTGATGATCCTGCTGATTGGTGCTTCGGTTTTGCTTTTGAGGCAGCGCTTAAGTTGAGCTCTCGCTCCAATCCGGCTCCTGCTATGTCTGCCCTGCTCGAAGAAGGCCGCAGAATCGTAGATGAGCGTTCTGAAGCAGAGTTTAAGCCGCGAAAAGCTATGGAGGGTGAATTAAATCAAGAAGAGGGGGCTTGAGAAGCTTACTCCCGTTTTCCAAGACATATCGTGTGTTGAAGGCGGCTCGAGGGGTTCCAAGTGGCTCGATTGCCTATCCTTCGCAAGGGGGGATGGTCTTAAGACATCTTCGATAGTCTTTTTTGGACATTCGCTTTCGCGAGCCGATTATTCGTACTTTGAGTCTATTTGTAGCACGGTGGATTTGTATAACGGGCATACCAGCCTGGTCTTCCTATACTCAAACTACGCTAAGGGTGTTCGCGAGTCAGAGGTGGCCAAGGTACTTGCCCTCCTTGATTACTATGGCAGTTCGCCCGGTATTGCTGGACGTAGCAATAACCTCGCACGTAAGCTCATGCTGGAGGGCAGGCTCGTCGTTCGGGAGATTTAAGTCGATTATTTTTATGGTGTCCTGGCTTGGCGGTCTTCGCGGGAAACCTTCGGGCGACACCTGAAGAGGGTTGATGCGTCGGCCCTCTTTTTGTTTTGATGCAAGAATCGGCCTGTCAAAACTTACATCTCAATTGAGAAATGGCGAATTTGTGGGTGTTTTTCTGCTCGCATGTGACTTTACTGACGCGTGGTTGCCCAGCCCTTATCTCGCTGCGGGTTTCTCGGAACCCATCTTTGTCCATAACGCCCTCGCCAAGTCGCCTCCATGTTATACTTGCCGTAAAAACTTTACGGCAAGTATAACATGGAGGTTTCGATGCTAACGCGTTTTGAGGTCGAGGGATTCCGAAACTTCTCCCATAGATTTACTTTCAATTTGACCGATGTCAGGGATTACAGGTTCAACACGTCAGCCGTTGAGGGGGGTATCATCTCTTGCGGTCTTATCTACGGTAAAAACGCTGTCGGTAAAACTAATTTCTCCAATGCCTTGCTCGATATTTCGGCCAACGTAGGGCGCCGGACCTTCTATTCCAATAAAACTAACTACCTCAGCGCTGTTGATGGGATCACGTCGGCTCGCTTTGCTTATACGTTCCTCTTTGGAAATGACGAAGTCGTCTATCGTTACGAAAAGACGGGGTTAACAGATTATCTCCGTGAGTCCGTGGCTGTTAATGGCAGGATGGCGTTTGATTACGATCACCGTGCTGGCAAAGTAGTCGATGGTGATTTGGCTTCTATTGGTGCCGATCGCTTGAACTGGGAGTTCAAATCTCCCGGTATTTCTGTTTTGGCATACGTGTGCAACAACATTCCTTTTGAGAGGGCGATGCCTCTCTTTAAGCTGTATACGTTTGCACGGTCAATGGACGTCATTGGCGACGCATATATGAACGATCGAGGTCTTGTCACCACTATCGCCGAAAACGTTATTGCGGATGACTTGGTTTCTGAACTTCAAGATTTTTTGAATGCGTTTGGAATTCAGGAACGTCTTACTGCGCGTGAAACGCCTTCGGGTGATATCGCTCTGTACTTCGAAAAAAGTCGGCTCATTCCATTTGCAGAAAACTGTTCTAGCGGCACTGTGGCGCTGCTGCGACTGTTCAATTATTTCCATGCTACAAAGGCACCGTCTTTGCTTTTTGTCGACGAGTTCGATGCGTTCTATCATCACGATCTCGCCGAGAAGGTCGTTGACTATTTTAAGTCCCAGACTGGACGCCAAGTGCTTTGCGCATCGCATAATACGGACTTGTTCAGCAACAAAATCCTTAGGCCAGACTGTCTATTCATTCTCTCTGATCACAACATTATTTCAGCAGCCAATGCAACAGATAGAGAGCTAAGGGAGGGCCATAACCTCGAAAAGCTTTATAAGGCTGGCGAATTCGATGTCTAGGAAGCAAGTTCTGCTTATCGTTGAGGGTATAAAGCAAGAGGTGAAACTCTTCCATGCGCTCTTTGCGTGCTATGGCCTCGACTTTGGCTATGAGATCGTTCCCTACAACACAAATATCTACGAGCTTTACGAAAGGATGTTTTCGGACGGCTTTCAGGACGATTTATCGCTTCTTGGCGTCCTTAAGGAACGCGCTTCTGAAGAGGATAAGTGGCTATTTGACCAGGATTATTCGGATATCTTGCTGGTTTTTGACTATGAGCCTCAGGATAATAGATTCTCGCCTGGACGGTTGGAGGAAATGCAGCGTTACTTTAACGAGAGCACAGACAATGGCAAGCTCTACGTTAATTATCCAATGGTTGAGGCATGTAAGCATTTTCTGAAAATGCCCGACGTAGAGTATCTGAACAGAAGTGTTTCACGTGAAGACGTTTTGAAATACAAGTCAATCGTCGGCAATGCTTCTAGATATCAGAGTTTTGACCGGCATTTTATTAGGCCTGACGTTGACGAAATGATTGTGCTTACTGCCATCAAGGCGCTTCGGTTGTGCGGCCATAACGGCGAGACCGGTTATGAGTCTGAGTATAGAGATCTTGACCACGAGGCGATTGTCCAGGCGCAAAACGATGCTTTGCGCCTGGACAATGAAGTGTGGGTTCTTGGTACATGCCTGCTATTTATTTTGGATTACTCAACGGGTCTTATTGATTTCGCGGGAATCGAATCGAAGCTACTTGGCTAGGTTTCTGGACGTTGCGGTTTCGTTAAATGGTCTCGACGCTAAGTCGATATTCCCGAAGTATGCGGCAAATTCCGGAACTCACGAGCACACCGCCCTTTTCACGCAGAGAAACCGCAGGTAGAGGCGTTGCGGTATCCCGGTGTGCTCGGTATGTTTAGAATTTGCCGCATACTTCCGGTTCTTGCCTCTGTGGCAGCCCGTGTCCACCTATATCCTCGGCTAGATAATGGGCAGGACAGCCAATCCGTCTTCATACTAAAACGCCGGCAGGGGCGAAATTGCTCCTGCCGGCGTTGGCATGCTTGCTTGTGCTGTTTTCGGCTC
>ERZ827498.4131-NODE-4131-length-11609-cov-2.368011_pt1 | contig 11609 bp, 14 predicted proteins | sample MGYA00519865_ERZ827498 | MGnify/ENA primary metagenome ERZ827498 (study PRJEB31778, sample SAMEA3449328) | human gut metagenome | biome: human gut; feature: human-associated habitat; material: faeces | place: United Kingdom | collected 2010/2012 ...
ATTACATTTTCTCAATCAGATAATCTGGACGCCCCGCATCAGATTTCCGAAATTCTGAAAGAGGCTTATCTGCAAAAAAGCGCGGGCTGAGGAGGGACAGGGATGAGCAAGAGAGTCTATTGCCTTTACCGCGTATCCGCAAAGGGACAGGTGGAAAAGGACGATATTCCCATGCAGAAGCAGCGATGCCATGAGTTCGCGGAAGCACAGGGATGGGAAATCGTGAGGGAGTTTTCCGAAAAAGGTGTTTCTGGTTTCAAGGTATCCGCAAAGGATCGCGACGCCATCCAGGAAATCCAGAGGGATGCGGCGATGAAGAAGTTCGATGTTTTGCTTGTCTTTATGTTCGATCGCCTCGGCAGAAAGGAAAATGAAACCCCGTTTGTTGTGGAGTGGTTTGTCAACAACGGAATTGAGGTCTGGAGCTCGGAAGAGGGGCAGCAGCGCTTTGATACGCACGTTGACAAGCTTATGAATTATATCCGCTATTGGCAGGCTTCCGGGGAGAGCCTCAAGACCTCGGTTCGCACCAAAACGCGTCTGGGTCAGATTGTTCAGGAAGGCCGCTTTCGTGGAGGAAAGCCGGCGTATGGTTACCGTCTTGTAAAAAAGGGGCGGATCGGGAAAAAGAATCGCGAGCTCTACGATATCGAAATCAACCCCGAGGAAGCGATCGCGGTCAAGCGGATGTTTGATCTGACGGACCGCTATGGGTATGGAGGCCGAAAGCTTTCCTCTGTGTTACACGAGGAAGGAATTATTAACCTCAGAACCGGAGAACCGTTTCATTACGCCTCAATCCAGCATATTCTTTCCAACGTCATGAATGCAGGAATTCTTCGCAGCGGAGAAACGAAGTCAGAGGTGTTTCCTGAGCTGCAGATTGTTTCTTTGGAACAATTTAATCGTGTGGCAAAGACTCGTGAGCAGCGTTCCGTAAATTATGCGATAAAGTGCGGCGGAACCACCGAGATAGTGCAGCTGGAGGATGGTACGGAAGCTGCCGTCGTTCGCCCGCCTCGCGCCTATCCTCGAAAGATCGTAGGAAAAGCCCTCTTGTCAGGCAATGTGTATTGCGGTCACTGCGGTGGCTGCATTTTTGCAGCTACCGCTAGAAAAACGCATTGCCCAACAGAGGACAATGAGCGTATCGCAATCTATAAATGCTACAACCGCTCACAGCATAAGGGGCAGTGTGACGGGCCATCCACCTATCGTGCCGAGAAGGTGGATAAAGTAATCGAACAGCTTCTGCGTGGAATTATTGAACGAGCCAAAAGGGTCGATGAGAAAAGCATTTTAAAAATGCTGGTCGACGCTTCGGCGGAACAGTGTCAGCAGGAGCTGAAAGCCGCAAAGCTGGAATATACCAAGGCGATGAAGGAATTGTCCAGGTGGGGAGATTTGATGCTGGACTCTCTGGATGGCACTTGTGTTTTTACGCCGGAGCAGGTGAAGGCCAGATTGGACGCTGTGCAAGCAAAAGCGGACGAGATAGCCCACCAGGTTCAGCAGCTTGAAGAGAAGAGCCGTCAGATGAAACCTGCGGCAGCCGATCTTCTGAGGGAGCATCAACAGATTCTGACATGGGCTGAATTGTTTGATTCTGCTGCGATAGAGGAAAAGAAGGTTATTGCGTCCTATCTGATCAAGGCAGTCACCTTAACTCGCGGCTATGGGATTCAGGTTGATTTTAATATCTCCGAGGCGCAGTTTTTGAATGGGCTGGAGATGGGATGAAGAGGTATGGGAGACTGGATGAAAATTTACAGGGAACTCTCCAAAAGAATAGAGTTTTCTGCGCAGTTATGCCAATTCACGACCAAAGAATTTCTCGAAGAACAGAGACCCGGCGTCTTTTCGAGTTAACAAAACTCAAGAAGGCGCCAAGTTTTGTTATTGTCGGCTTGTTTTCTGCAGACCATTACCTAGTGCCTTGTCTTTCACTTCTTTCATCAGAATGCGTTGTATTTACAGACGTTCCAAGAGATTTCCAACGATTGGCGGAATATTTTTCCGATGGTTGGCGAAGAGAAGGGGTGATCGATAGCTCCTGTTTGTTCAAAATCGGAGCAGAAGTGCGCACCGTCCGATGGAAAATATCGAACAATACGCATCCTGTGCCGGTTTTGAACAATACGCATCCATTCCCTTCCAAATGCTCAGTGGATGCGTTATGTCGCGTTCGGGAGAGCGCTGCGTTCGCAACGCAGAGGTCAAGGGTTCGAATCCCTCCGGGTCCACCAAATGTGTATTGGACGAACACCTATTTCTTCAACGGCGGTTTCGCTGTAAAAGTGTTCCTCTAATACGAATTACAAAGGCACCATCTTGGTTTATTCCAGGATGGTGCTTTTGCTATATCCGCACATTCGATTTATCGTCCGCTATCACCTACAATATAGGCACAAGGAGGTAATTAGAATGGCAGGATTTATTGAAGAGTTCTTCTACGGAAATATCGATCCGCAGGCACGAAGTTCAACGCAAAATTCGGCAGTCCAAAAAGAAATGCAGAGGCTGAGTGATTACGAAGAAGAAATGACAAATCAGCTCATAGGTGAGGAAAAGAGAAAGTTTCTTGCCTATGTCAACGCTTGGGGCGTAGTCAACGGCGAAGGAAATCTCGACAGTTTTATCATCGGATTTCGCCTCGGAGCAGCTTTTATGCAGGACACGTTTCTTTCGGACAACGCTCCGTACACAGATTTTTTGAGGGAGGAATAACAATGCGCAAATCAAAGCGGAAATACTTTTACTTGGACGATTTTGAACACAGGTTACTGGTCGGGTGCCTTATGACGGCACGGAATGAGTACATCTACGAGGATAAGCCGATAGAGGACATCAATGAGCTGATATTGAAAATCATTGACGCCCCGACAAAGAAATTGCGGGTTATCGTAAAGGAGGACGCACAATGGATAAGTACATAACGGATGAACGCACAGGGCTGAAATATGCGCTTGTCGGAGATTATTATTTCATTGCCGGTGATGACGAGCCGGAAGAACGTCCCATCGGGATATGGGGGCAACGGCACTTGCGGCATCTGAAAAAGCACCGCAGAACAGTTTACGCCGAGCTGCTGACAAGCGGAAAACTGAATGACTATCTCGCTGATCTCAATGAGCAGGCAGAGAATATGTTCTTTCGGTTGGTAAAAAAACTTGCCGAAAAGGAAGGCATTACGGAAACGCTAAAAGCCGAAAATCAGATGCTTTGGGTGCAGCGGATGAACGCAGTACGGGAAACAGCAACGGAGATCATTAACAATGATTTGATATATGCATAACGGACTCATGGCGGCGGGGAATATTCTCTGCCGCCTTTCTATTTGTAACATATTTGTGAAAGCTCTTGAAACGTGACCGTTTGGTCACTATAATATAGTGTGTCCAAATGGTCGCATTATATGGAGGTTGCTATGGAAAATACAACAAAAGAAAAGATTCTTGAAGCGGCGCTTGTCAGCTTTGTAGAAAATGGTTACAAAGGAACGAATCTGAGAGACTTTGCCGCAGGGATGGGGCTAAGTAAATCGGCACTATACCGCCATTATGAGAGCAAGGAAGCCATTTGGAACGCACTGCTCGACAAGATGGAAGCTTATTACAATGAACGTTTCGGTTCCCCTGAGTATCTGCCGCAGATTCCGACATCCTGCGAAGAGCTCTTTTCCCTCGTGATGCACATGGTTGATTTCACGATCCATGATGAGAAAGTCATTCTGACGAGGAAACTTCTCTTAACAGAGCAATTTCATGATGATCGGGTAAAGAGCCTGGCAACAGAGCATTTTATGTACGATACCAAAGCGATTTTCAAAAGCGTTTTTGAAAAGATGATAGATGCAGGTCTATTGATAGCAGAAGATCCGGATATGCTTGCACTGGCTTTTACTGCGCCAATCACGACACTCATTCATTACTGTGACCGTGAGCCGGAAAAAGAGCCGGAGATTATGGGGCAGATTGAAGCATTTGTGAAGCACTTTATTAAGATGTACGAAAGGAAGCAAATAAAATTATGAAAGATGTTATGGATTTTTTATCTGCGGCACTGCCGTGGATCTGCATTGGGCTATGAAAAACTGAAAACACTTTATCCGGAAACGGAGTTTGTCAACCTGCCTATGACTCATTCGTGGGGACAGCGCGTGGTACGTTTTTATGACCTTGACGGAAATCTGATCGAAGTCGGAACGCCGATGTAAGAGGAGAAATCAATAAAATGTGTACGAGTATTATATCCAACAGAAAAAAGACGATCGTCGGCTGGAATCTTGATATTCTGGATATGGAGTATAGGGTTCGTGAGGCGGAAGACGGTGTCTATATTGAAATCAATGATACAACGGAAGGCTGGATGCCGCTTTTTGGAGCTAACAACAGAGGCGATTTTGTCGGAATGCCGACCTGCTGGCCATTTGATGAAAGAAGTAATCCGAGCGGGAATGAGCCGAATGTTATTATGCTCGATATCGATCTGCTCACACAGAAAAAGACATTTGAAGAAGTAAAAAGAATTGCCGAAACGGGGACGGTATGCAGCGTTTCCGGTGTTACATTCATGTCTTAGTTGTCCGATAAGAACGGCAACGTGCTGCATATCATTCCCGGACAGGGATATAAGTATTACGAAAAGCCGAAATATCAGGTGCTCACGAATTTTTCTCCGTTTAAAATGGATCGGGAACAGCATCCCTGGATGGGGTGGGATCGATATCATACAGCAAAGAAAATGTTGGAGCAGGCTTCGGAAGACTTCGATGTAAAGGCGTGTTTTGATATTTTGCAAAAGGTATCTCAGGAAGTTTGTCCGACAGTCGTATCTATGGTATTTGATGTCACGGAAATGAAGGTATACTGGTGTGAAAACCGTCAGTGGGATCACATACAGGAAAAGTTTTTTGAGTAAGGTTTAAGCAGCAAACGCTGTTTGAATAAATAATATTTTTATTAGGAGAGTGCTTTTTGATTAAGTATAACACAATGGAGATTGTAGCGTAACCGGGAGGTTGCGAATACAATCAGACACAACCTCCCGGCATTAGCCAATTGACGTTAACAATATTCAGGAACAGAATGAGCAGGAACGCAGAGTCAAAAGCCGCGAACAGAAACTGGCGGAGACAGAGCGCCTGTTTAAGCTTAGGCAGCAACAGAAGAAAGCAAAACACAGGGGCAGATGATGTCCCTGTGTGTTCTCGCACAAATTCCGGTTATCGGAATACTGACGAAAGGAGAATTATACAGCCATGCAAAAAATACTGCTTTTAGAGGATGATATCAGCCTTGCGGACGGGCTCACGTTTGCGCTCAAAAAGCAAGGCTATGAAGTGGATAAAAAGCGAACGGTAGCGGAAGCGAAAACCGCCTGGACTGGCGGCGTGTATGACCTGCTGATCCTCGACGTGTCTTTGCCGGACGGCAGCGGTTTTGATTTTTGCAGATCCGTGCGTCAAAGCTCCGATGTGCCGATCATTTTTCTTACTGCCTCCGATGAAGAAACGAACGTCATTATGGGATTGGATATCGGCGGCGACGATTATGTGACAAAACCGTTCAAACTTGGAATTCTTTTGAGCCGCGTCAGTGCCCTCTTTCGACGAACCAAGACCGATCCGTCAGAGAATACGGTTCTCGAATCGAACGGAATCCGTGTAGACTTGTTGCGCGGGCAGGTGTTCTGCAATGGAGACCCTATCGATCTGACAAGTGTTGAATTTAAGCTTCTTTGCTGTTTCATGCAGAATCCGAACATCGTTCTGTCGAAAGAAACGCTTTATGAGCGTTTGTGGGACCGTGACGGATATTTCGTGGATGATAACACGCTCAGCGTATACATCAGAAGACTTCGGATGAAGATTGAAGAAAGGCCGGATCAACCCGAGAAAATCGTGACCGTCAGAGGTATGGGGTATAAATGGATGGTGACGGTATGAGACTCTTTGCTAACCGAACCACACGCCGGCTTCTGCTGGCCGTGACAGCGGTGCTCTTGCTGTATGCACTTGCCATACAGTTTTTAAGCCTGCATTTTTCTCTTTCGCTTCTGCTTTTATCTCTTGCCGCATCAGGGGTAATTCTGATCCTTTGCATTCGTTATTTCAAAAAGCAGGACAGCATCATAGAGGACGCCAACGATCAGATCACCCGCATTTTGTCAGGTCAAAGAGACGAGCGTATTGATTGCGATGAAGAAGGAGAACTTTACTGCTTTTTCCAATCTGTCAATACGCTTTCTGCTGTTTTGGACGCGCAGATGGAGCGGGAAAAACAGACAAATGAGTTTTTGAAATCTATGGTCTCTGATATCTCGCACCAGCTTAAAACACCGCTGTCCGCACTCGGAATCTATAATGAATTAATTGCCGATGCAGACAATATGGGAGATATCAAACGCTTTTCTGATGCCTCTGAAACGGAACTTGCACGGATAGATACACTGATAAAAAATCTATTAACATTAGCGCGACTCGATGCCGGGGCAATCGTTTTTGAAAAGCACAGGGAAAACATAGCTGAGATCATGGATGATCTGAAGCAGCGTTTTTCCTACCGGGCGGAACTTGAAAAGAAAGAGATACGTCTTACAGGCGAAGATGAATTCTTTTTTTGTGACGCAGAATGGCTGACGGAAAGCTTCGGAAACCTTATTAAGAACGCACTTGACCACACATCGGAGGGCGGGATTATTTCCGTAGACTGGAAGAAGAACGGAAATATCCTGAAGGTGACGTTCTGTGACAACGGAAGCGGAATCCATCCAGAGGACATTGCGCACATCTTTAAACGGTTTTATCACAGTCGTTTTTCAAAGGATACAAAGGGTTGCGGTCTTGGGCTTCCCTTGGCAAAGACGATCATTGAAGCGCACGACGGCATGATAGAGGTTGATAGCGAGCTTGGACGCGGGACTATTTTTTCCGTTTTCTTTCGGATTCCTACAGAATTGTAAGACCACATTAGTATCAGTGTAAGATTGTACAGCTACAATGAAAACAACAAAAACACAGGAGGTCCTTACAATGAATCTATTGGAAGTAAAATCACTTTCCAAAACATACGGAAGCGGAAATACGGCAGTCCATGCTTTGAAAAATGTAAGCTTTTCCGTGCCGAAAGGCGAATTTGTTGCAATCGTCGGTGAATCTGGCTCCGGAAAAAGCACGCTGCTGAATATGATTGGTGCGCTGGATACACCGACAGAGGGAAAAGTATATATTGATGGAAAGGATATTCTTTCCATGAATGATAACGCCATGACCATTTTCCGTCGAAGAAATATCGGCTTCATTTTTCAGGCGTTTAACCTAATGCCGGAATTGACCGTGGAGCAGAATATCATCTTCCCCGTACTGCTTGATTATCAGAAGCCTGATATGGCGTATCTGGACGAACTCTTAACCATTCTGAATCTGAAAGAGCGCAGAAACCATTTGCCGTCGCAGCTTTCTGGCGGTCAGCAGCAAAGAGTGGCAGTCGGCAGAGCACTGTTCACAAGACCAAGTCTGATCCTTGCTGATGAGCCGACAGGAAATCTGGATTCTCAAAACACAAATGAAGTGATCGCACTGCTGAAGGAAACATCGAAAAAATACGAGCAGACAATTGTCATGATTACGCACAGCCGCAGCATTGCGCAGACAGCGGATCGCATTCTTCAAGTATCTGACGGTGTCTTGACGGATTTCGGGAGGTAATAACCATGAAAAGCTATCTCTCTATGATCCCGATTTCCGCAAAAGTACATAAACGGCAAAACAGAATGACGATATGGTGTATCGTTATTGCTGCTTTTCTGGTGACGGCTGTATTTTCTATGACGGAAATGGCGGTCCGCCAGGAAACGAACCGGCTTGTTGCCAAGCATGGGACCGAAGAAGTCACAAGTTTGTTCACATCCGAAGCATTTCTGTCCTTGCTTCCGATTGCGGCTCTGCTGTTTCTGTTCGTCCTTTGCGCAGGCATTTTTATGATCGCAGGGAGTATGAACAGCAATGTGGCACAGAGGACACAACTTTTCGGAATGATGCGCTGCATCGGGATGAGCAAAAAACAGATTATCCGTTATGTCCGGCTGGAAGCACTGAATTGGTGCAAAAGCGCAATTCCGATGGGGCTCTTGTCCGGCACCGCTGCCACATGGGTTTTGTGTGCGGTTCTGAAATATGCTGTCGGCGGTGAGTGGGCAGATATGCCGCAGCTTGGGCTTAGTATCCTCGGTATCGTAAGCGGTGCCGTTGTCGGTGTCCTCACCGTACTGATTGCCGCCGGAAAACCTGCCAAAAGAGCCGCAAAGGTAACGCCTGTTTCCGCTCTTTCGGGCATTTCGGATGAAAAAAAGAACACCCATACCATTAAAGCGACAAAAGGCATCAAAATCGAAAAGGCATTGGGCATCCGGCATGCAACGGAATCAAAGAAGAATCTGTTTCTGATGATCGGCTCGTTCGCACTAAGCATCATCCTTTTTCTGAGCTTTTCTGTTATTATCGAGCTTGTGAATTGTATGATGCCGCAGTCTGCTGCCGCTGCGGACATTGAAATATATGCAGAAGACGGAGACTGGATCGAGAATCGGTTTCTTGCGACGTTGCAGGACGCAAACGGTGTAAAACGTGTTTTTGGACGGCGGGCAGTTTTTGATGTAGAAGCAGGCTGTGATGCTGTGCAGACTGTGAAATGTGTCGACGTGCTCTCTTACGATGCCTTTGACCTTGAAGCGCTTAAAAAAGACGGAATTCTCGAAAGAAACTGCGATTTAGATAAGGTTATAAGCGGAAACGCTGCATTTGTTATCTCAGACGAAGCAATCCAAAAAGGCGGCGTCGTTTCTGTTTTCGGAACACAAGTCACTGTTGCCGGAAAACTGAAATTCGATCCCCTCAGTTCCGACGGAAGTACAGAAGGCAGAACAACGCTGATCGTATCGGATGAAACATTTCGGAATATAACCGGAATATCTGACTATACGATGCTGCTTGTCCAGCTTTCCGATTCGGCAACGGATGAAAATATTGATACTTTGAAAACACTGACCGGAGAACGGTACAAATGGGTCGATAACCGGGAATATGATACCCACGGAACCTATATTGCTTTTCTGGTATGCGTATACAGCTTCCTCGTTATTATCGCCCTTGTGACGATCCTGAACATCGTAAACAGTATTTCCATGAGCGTATCGGCAAGAATCAAACAGTACGGCGCTATGCGTGCAGTCGGTATGTCAAAGAAGCAGCTTGGAAACATGGTGAAGGCGGAGACGTTAACCTATTCCAGCCTTGGCTGTGCGATAGGGCTCGTAACAGGACTTCTATTCAGCAAGTGGCTGTATGGTTTTTTGGTCACGTCCCACTATGCCTACGCCACGTGGCACTTGCCGGTCGCAGAACTGATTGTGATTGTTACATTCTTTGCTGTGTCTGTTGCAGCGGGTATCCGGGCACCGATAAAGCGCCTGAATGAAATGTCAATCACGGAAACCATAGGTCAGCTATAAAAAGTGAGATTAAAATGGCTAATATAAGGACAAGACAGTATATTGGAATCCTCGCAGCAGTGCTCTCTTATTATCTGCTCCACGAGGGTGCGCATCTAATCACCGCTCTTTGTATGGGCGTTTTTAAAGAAGTGAAATTTTTAGGAGTCGGTATGCAGGTCGATGTAGCCGCCGCACAAATGACCGATTTGCAGATGGGCATTTTCTGCCTCGCGGGAGCGGTATGCACGTTGATTGCCGCCATTCTTCTGACACTGCTTGCACCGAATATCTGCCGAATTGAAAGCAAAACCGTCAAAGCCGCGTTTTATTACATAACTATGGTCATGCTATTACTTGATCCTCTCTATTTGAGTGTGCTTTGTAGATTCTTCGGCGGTGGCGATATGAACGGTATCCGTCTGTTACTCCCGGAGATTATCGCAAGAATCGTATTTGGCGCGCTGTTTATCGTCGGTCTGACTGTGTTTATCAAGCGAATACTGCCGTTATATAAAGCAGCATTTGCCGATAACAACGCCGTACAATAAGATTTGCCTCGCTTTGAAACCAAATTTTATTTTCCCTCTTGACTCTCCCCTTAGAGGATAAGCTATTTTTTTGCTTGTGAAGGAAAGGAGCCTGTATCATGCTCAAAATCGGAGAATTTTCCAAATTGTCGCTTACCACAGTCAAAGCCCTGCGGTTTTATGAAAAAGAAGGCCTTCTGATGCCTGCATCCGTTGACGAATGGACCGGGTACCATTTTTACGAAACCGCTCAGCTTGAAACAGCGGCAAAGATCAAATCGTACAGACAACTTGGGTTATCAATCGAAGAAATCATATCATTACTATGCCTGCAAAAAGGCAAAGAAAAAGAAATGCCAAAAGAAGATCGTCAGCAAGCAGTATATTGAAGACCGTGTTGTTGCGGAATGCCTAAAGCTGTTAACACCGGAAAAGATAGAATTCATCGCCAAGAAAGTCGCCGAAGAATGCAGCAAAGATCCGGACAATCTGACCATTCGCGAACTGAAAAAGTCTATTCGGGAAGCAGACCAGGCAATCGAAAATCTTTGGCGTGCAATCGAGCAAGGTCAGGCGGTTGATATGCTGTCAGAGCGTCTGGCAAAGCGTCAAGAAGAAAAGAAGCAACTGGAAGAGACGCTTGCTATTGAGGAAAACAAGCGAATCAATCTGACAGAGCCGCAGGTTCGCGCATTTCTTGATTTTGTCCGTGAAATGCCAAATGACGATATAAACAAGCGCAGAGCTATCATCAATGTTTTTGTCCACTCGATTTACCTTTACGATGATCATTTTACAATAATCATCAATGCAAGCAAAAAGCCCTTGACCGTTGACAACATTCCGCTTGAGGATATAGAATCGGCATTAGAGGGCGAAACAGGTTTGGAGGACGGGTGTTCGACCATGTCGACACCTGTTCCACCAGTCCATCACCGTGATTTTAGCAAGTCACGGTGTTTTTTTGTTCATATTTTCGCTTGTTTCCTGTTTGCGCCTCTGTTATAATGAACGTAAAATGTACGGAAAAGGGGAATTTAAATGCGGTTAGACGGGTACGGATTGTTTGTGAATGATATGCCGACTATGATTCGGTTTTACCGGGATGTGCTGGGGTTTGCAATCAAAGAAGACGAAAACACGAGCAATGTATATCTCGTGAAAGACGGAACGCTGTTTCTGCTGTACGGACGAGAGGATTTTGAAAAGCTGACAAGCAAAAAATATGCGTATTTGAAAGGCGTCAATGCGCATTCGGAAATGGCGCTTTATGTCGATACGTTTGAGGAAGTCGATGTTGAATATCAAAATGCGATTCAAAACGGCGCGTCTTCGCTTTTGGAACCGACGACCGAGCCGTGGGGGCAGCGCACATGCTTCATCGCCGACCTGGAGGGGAATGTTATCGAAATCGGCTCATGGAATAAGCCGTATGCGGAAAAAGATCTGTAAACCGGCATACTTTTTTTGTGCGGCATAAAAGACTTCAAATAGACTTTTATGCGAAATCAAAAGCATATAATATGAACAAAATATGACTTTTTGCAGGAAGTTTTCCTTTTGAGGAAAACTTTTTTGCTTTTGCGGCTA
>ERZ827498.4132-NODE-4132-length-11607-cov-3.844010_pt1 | contig 11607 bp, 4 predicted proteins | sample MGYA00519865_ERZ827498 | MGnify/ENA primary metagenome ERZ827498 (study PRJEB31778, sample SAMEA3449328) | human gut metagenome | biome: human gut; feature: human-associated habitat; material: faeces | place: United Kingdom | collected 2010/2012 ...
TAAGCATTGGCATAAACACGCAGGCTGGCATTGGGAATCTGCTTCAGTTTTGGGAAGGTATAGCCCAACTCGATGCTCTTCAGACGGAGGTAAGCAGTGCTTACGCGGTTGAAAGCAGAATTATTTTTTGCCCAACGGCCTGTGTAAGCATAGTGACCGGAAGTCCAGACTGTAGAAGGATCATAGGGATCGGCTTTCGGGTCTACAGGATGCCAGCGGTCGAGGAACTGTGTCAATGCACCACCGCCATTCTTACCCCAAATTTCGTGCAGAGGCTCTTTGTATTCCATAGAACCCAGTGCAGAACCTTGCAACAGCATATTGAAGTCGAAGTTCTTCCATTGCAGGCCGGCATTCAAGCTGAATTGCAACCACGGAGTCTGGTCAAAGGCAAACGGATGTTCGTCCTGACCGTTAATCTCGCCGTCACCATTCCAGTCTTCATACTTATAATCACCCGGCAGGACGTCGCGTTCCTTGAAGCCGTAGTAATTCCAAATATCGTTCCAACTGGTGTAACGACCGGCGGAAGTATAACCAAACTGTACCCCTTGATAACGGTTCGTCAGGTTGTCGTTGCGCCAGCGATCATACGAGTTGGCCCAAGGTCCTTTTTCCGAAGCAGTCAGGTATTTCTGACGGGTAACGGTAGCAATACCCTTCAGGTTATAGCCTACTTCACCAATCTTATTACGGTGGGTCAGCTCCAATTCCATACCGAATTGGCGGTCGCTGTCCAGGTTTTCACGCGGAGCAGTGGCACCTACCACGGTAGGCAGGGCACCGGTACGGCGAGCGAAACGGCCGGTACGCAAACGGTTGAAGTAGTCGAACGAAACACCCAGCAGGCCGTCCCATCCTTCAAAGTCGAAACCGATGTCGAATGTCTTCGATTTGAACCAAGTGATGTTCTCGTTAGGCAATGCCATAGGACTGGCTGCACTGATAAACTTGCCGCCGAAAATGTAGCCCGGCGAATAACCGTTGTAGTCGCCGTTGGCCATGTTGCCGCTGGTCGAAGGATAGGTGTACCCCATAGCCCAGTCATAATTCAGGTCGCCGTCATCACCAAGTACACCGTAGCTGGCACGCAACTTCAACTGATTGACAAACTTCAGAACATCGATACTCTTGAAGAAAGGTTCTTCGGAGATTCTCCATCCAGCCGATACGGAGGGGAAGAAGCCCCATTGGTGTCCCTTGGCAAACTTGCTGGAACCGTCGTAACGGAACTGTGCTTCCAGCAGGTAGCGGTCGGCAAACGAGTAATTGATACGGCCTATCAAGGCTTCGTTGGCCTGTTCATAAAGGTCGTTATTACCGGTCTGCATGGCACCAATCTGGCCTTCGGTCACACCTGCCAGCAGGTAAGGCATGGAGAATGCTAGGTCGCGGACAGCGTAGAAGTTGTCGCCGTTGCGTTTCTGCACCTCCCAACCAATAACACCACCCACGTGGTGAACATCGTTAAAGGTGCGGTCGTAGTTCACTGTGAATTGTCCCAACATCTGCGACTTGTCATAAAACTCGCGGCGCATGTTGCTGGGCGAACTTTCGTTATAGACTTTCTGCTTGTAGGTACCGGTCTGTTCGTCATAAGCATACTGGTAGTACTCTTTACGGAAAGCCTCGTTGTTGTCGGCACGGTAGTCGTAACTGAACATGGCTTTGGCAGTCAACCCCTTCAATACCGGAGTGTATTCGCCGAAGTCGGCCGTCAGAGTAGCCGAGGACTGGAAATATTTCTGTTTGTACTTCTTGTAACCGGAAATGTCGGCCGTCATCATGGCCACAGTGTTCTGTTCCATATCCAAACCGTTGTAGTTCAGCATTGTTCCCTCGGGATCGGCGTATGCCGGATAGAGAACACCCTGACGCCAGTAGTTACGGATGATGTCTTGTGAGCTGGTGTAAGGCGTGTTGCGTTCGTCGGAGATACCGCTCACGCCGAGTTCGAACTTTATACCTTTAGCAATTTCAGTCGAAATGTTAGAGCGCAGGTTGAACTTGTTGTAGTTCAAGTCTCCTGAACGGAAGATACCTTCCTGATAGAAGTAGCCCATGCTGATGTAGAACTTCGTCTTCTCGGTACCACCGGAAATACTGATGTCGTGTTGCGTTTGCGGAGCCACGTTAGAGATAATCAGGTCGTTCCAATCCGTTGTACGGCGCGTGCCGTTGCGGAATGCTTCGAAACTCTCTTCGCTGAAAACCCATGAACCGCCGTTGATGTTATTCATCGACATTTCGTTGAACAGTGTCATAGATTCATAAGGATCACACAGTTCAGGCATACGTGAAGGCTGTTGGAAAGTGTAGGAACCGTTGTAAGAGAATTCCGTTTTTCCTGCTCCTCCTTTTTTAGTAGTCACCAGCACTACACCGTTGGCGGCACGTACACCATAAATAGCGGCTGAAGCATCTTTCAACACAGAAATGTCATCAATATCCATTGCATTCAAACGCTGGAATTCTTCCGTGCTCCGGGGAATTCCATCGATGATAATCAATGGAGCACCCATACCGCGAACATCGAAACTGTTGTTGAAAGTTCCGGGTTCAGAGCTCTTCTGCCATACACGCAAACCGGGAATACGTCCCGTCAGCATGTTCTGCGGATTTTCGTTCTTGGTCTTTATCATATCCTGACCTTTTACGGCAGAAACGGCACCCGTCACCGATCCGCGACGCTGTGTTCCGTAACCTATCACCACCACTTCGTCTATCATCTTGGAATCGGTTTCCATGATGATATTGATAGTGGTACGTCCGTTCACTTTCTCTTCCTTGTCTTTCAATCCCACATAAGAGAAGCTGAGGATACCGTTCGCGGGAGCACTGATGGTGTAGCGTCCGTCAATGTCGGTAATGACACCGGTGGTAGTGCCTTTCACCATGACGGCAGCGCCAATGACCGGCTCGTTGGTATCGTCCATAACTATTCCCGAAACGGGAACAGAGTTTTGTGCGAAAATATCTGCCGGAATCAGCATCAGAAGTAACGCCATAACCATGCAGGATAATCCTTGTCGCATCTTGCTAAAATTCTTCATAGTCCATTATTTTTAAAATTATTTTTTGCTCCATTCATAATTCGCCAACACTGCATACTCGGCTGCAAAAGCAAAAGTGAACATGCCTTCCACATTGTTCTTGGTCCTTTCGGCTTTATTCCAGCCCACCAGCAGGTTAGTGGGAAGCATATGCTTGTATTGATAATTTTCGTAGGCATAATCCAGATTGTTCTGGAAAGCCTCGATACAGCTTGCAGCAACAGTGTGGGCTGAATAAGCATCCACATATCCGCGCATCAACACACCGTTGAACCAATTGCAGAATCCACTGATGTCAAATGTATAGCAACCTGGTTTTGTGGCATCAGGTTTGGCAAAGTAAGCAAAGCTATTATCAGTCAATTCAGCCAAGTCCGTCCGATAGGCAGCATCGCCCGTAGCTCTGAGAAGGTCGGCAGCACCGGAAAGCATCGTACCGCTGTTGTAAGTGATGGCCGGACCTACGCGATCGCGCAATTTGGAACCCGTCCGATAGCGTTCGCCATCAATGGTGACATATTTTATGTCCGGCGAATCATAACCGCCCATCATGTCGTCGTACACTCCATCGGGTCTCAGCAAATACTTCTTTTGCCAATCATAAACGGCTTTGGCAAAACCCAGATAATAGTCGGACTTTTTCTCCGTGCGCAGCTTGCGGCTGTTATCGGCAGCCACATAACCGTAGGTCACTTCGTCTGACTTGCCTTTGTAAATTTCATGAAGCCACACCAACGGGCTGACAATGGGACCGTTGCTACAAGAGTGCTTGGTGAGATACCCGGGGCCCCATGTGATGCCTCCCAACGGATTGCCTTGTTCATCAAGAGTGCAATCCCAACCGTCGAGCACGTATTCCATCAGGTATTCCGCCTTTTCCAGATAACGTTGCTCACCAGTGATATGATAGGATTCCAATAATTCACGTACCAGCCACATCTGGTCATCGTAAACATTGAGGATGCCTTCTACCTGGGCAGCTCCTTTGTCGTTTCCACGGTTTACGCCGTATACCGTCCACTGCTTGGTCTGCGTATAAGAGGTCAGCGTAAAAGTACCTGCATAATACTCCAAATTATCATAAAGTTGGGTCAAGAGTTCCTTGTAACGGTTAAAGTGAGAATCATAAAGAGCCGTTTCACCCTTTGCCTGCCCGGTCTTCATGGCTTTCATCGCAGCGTTTACAGCCTCAATGGAACTGGTGTACATCCACACACTGCCCAACTCGCTGGAACGATTGCCTGTATAAGGATTGTAATAACGTGACATAGCCATGCCCGTACCCGTGAAATAGCACTCCACGGCATTGTCAATCAGCTCTATGGCACGCGCCACGTTCTGCATCGGCAGATTACCCGCAGGAATATCCGTCCCCCCGCTGCCCGGCTTTTCATCAGCAGCAGAGTCGTTGCTGCAAGCCACTAACGTCCATAAAAGCAAAGTCAGTAAAGTAAATAAATTTTTCATTCTGTTCATATCATACTATTAGTTTCTTCAGCCTTCCCCCTCCTCCTTCTTCCATAAGATGCAGAAAGAAGTAAGGGGAAAGCTTCAAGAATAATTAAATATCAGTAGTTTGTCATTCCATTGTTATGCTACGCAGCACCAGCTTGTTCTCGTCGCCGTTCTCTTCTCCTTTGAAGATACCGATAGTCAACATCACGTCTTCTCCGTTGAACTGAGACAAATCGTAAACAAAATCGGCATATCCTTCCGGATCTCCCTTTCCTCCTGCCTCATGGATAAACTTCCAGCAACCGTCGGCGGCAGCCTCGGCAAACTGGGCCGTATTGGAGGCAGGTGCCAAGTGCATGAGAGTTCCATCCATGCGGATGGCTGTCACCTTGAAGAAGGTGGCATTCGTTCCGCTGAAATTGCGGGTCTTCAATGTCATCTTGTTGCGTCCGATGCAATGGAGAACTTGGCATAGAAATAGGATTCGGGCACGGTTGTGCTCACATTGTTTCCACCACGTGTCTTTATCAGATAACCTTCGGAAGGGAATACCTCAGGGTCTTTGCTGAGCGGCATATACGACCACTCGGCACAAACGTGGTCTACCTCGCGCCATGCACGATAAGCGTCCACATAGTTATCGCGGCTTCCTCCGATGGGGCTCATACCCGTGAACTGCGACTTCACTTGCGGCATGGTAGAACGTACCATTTCCTGAGTCATCTTCCAGCCGTCCAGTTCTTCGACTGCTGTTCCCGGCAACCATCCCCATCCTTCAACAACTTCCTTGGCAAAAGCGATGCGACGCAATACCAATTGCTTCCAGTAGTCGCCTGTCTGGGCGCGGAATGTACCGATGGCAATGATTACTTCCTTACCGATGTATTTGCTCAAGTCTACCGGAACAGAAGTGTAATTTTCCGAGGCATAGGTTCTGACGTCGCCCACCATCTCAGCCTTCGGATCGGCAGCAGTCAGGTCTACCACCTGCACGCCATAGTATGCCGGAGCAGCTTCGTCGGCACTGTGCGTACGAATCTGGAGGGTCATCATGTAGTTGTCTTCTGTAATCAGCTTGCTTCCGAATACAAAGGAATCGAACATCTCCAAGTCGGCGGGGTTCTTGCGGTCGTCTTCACTGTTGCGAATGCGGAGAGTGGTACCTTCGTTCTGCTCTTCCCAGTCGCCACGGAAATCCATCGTACACATGTAATTGCAAGCCCAGTCCCAATGGGGATAGCTTTCGGCGTTCCGTCCACCGCGGTATTCGTTATAATACCATTTTTCGGCAGCTTTCAAGTCGTCGATGGTCAGTCCGCGCAGGATTTCCGTTCCCCCCATACGCACGTCTGTAGTAGCAATGCCATCCACAAAGTCGGCCATAACCACTTTCTTCACGATAGAAGCATAACCATCTTTCGTAAATGTAACGGTATAGTCCGCCAGCGGCAAATTGCCAATTTCAAACGTACCGTCGCTTCCGGTGGTGGTAGTCTGTGTAGAGCTGATGCTGACTGTCACCCCTTCCAACGGAGCACTTCCCTTTCCTGCATCGGTCACTTTTCCTTTGATTTTTGCAGCTGCATACTCCATCTTAGGGCTGACTTCGGCTACTTGTTCTTCGTTGAATTTTCCTGCCACAACGGTAACGCTTACCGTCTGGTAATCGGCTTTCGTAAATGTAATTATATGTGTACCTATTGAAATGTTTTCGAGTGTATATACACCCTGTGAATTTGTCGTGGCTTGAGGACCGTCCGGTGTAGCCGTTATACCGGAACCATCGACCAAGACCGTTACCCCTTCAAGGGGAGAAGATAAATCGTCTGTGACGACACCCGTCACTTTTCCATAAGATAAAGCCCCTCCGCCCGTGTCATCATCCGAGCAGGAGCTTACCATGAACACCATACTTATAAGCATGGTCATCAGTCCGAAGACTTTTAGCTTTTTTGCCTGTTTCATAGTTTAATTATTATTAGAAGTTAATATAACAAAGGAGCCGATGCCAATCGCCCACATCAGCCTCAGGGCATTGTAAACCGCCCCCTCGACCACAAATTTGATTTTGCATGGGTTAATTTTAGGGTTAATTTGCGTATAATGGGACAAAAAAAAACATTAATCCGAGCTATTTTAACCCATAAAAGAAAGGACAGACTGCACTTGACTCTTCAAGTATCGAAAGGGGAAACGTGAATCAAACAATTATCGCACGGTTCTACTACCCCCCCCATTTCCAACAGTCCATTTGTCCTCTTTTATCAACGCCGGAACCTTAATTTTTAAAACGCTAATTATCAGAGGCTTTATAATAGTTTTATCTCAGTATACGACTAAGATACCCTAAGTATACGACTGAGGGTACCTAAGTATAAGACTGAGGTATCCTGAATATGCGACTGAAGTCAAAAGCTTTTTGCTTTGTAAACATTTATCAGACAGAACAAGAGCCATCGGACAAGCTGAAAGAGGCAGACCGAAGAATAAAAAGAGAGAAGACTGAAAGCACCGGATGCAACGTGCCGGGGAACTAACTCCAGTAAAGACTGAAAGGATGAGGATAATCCTCCCCCGTATATTTTTTGTATTCTGCCACAAATTTCTGGTAAGTGCCAATAGCGGCATTCTCATGCTTGAGTATGAAAAGCGACTTGAGGCAACAAGACAAGGCTGTCTCGTTCACCGGGTCGATATTGAATTCCGCTTCGGCCAAACTCACAGTTTCCGCATAATCCTGCGCCTCGAAAGCCTCCTTCATCAACTGCAAGACAAGCACTTCCAAGCGGCACTCCACATCTTGCTTAAAACCGTCGAACAACGGACCGTCCATAAAGCCGACAAACTTGCCACGCCCTACGATATACAAGAACTCTTGTCGGCACTCCTCTATCCGGTTTTCGGCAACTATCGCCATAAAACGCAAATAGTCGCAATAAAAATCGGAGGACAGCGTGAAACGGAAACATCCTTTTTCGTAAACCAGTTCTATGCCATCCAATTCTTTTAGAATTTTGCGCAGGTGATTGATGGCTACTCCACGCGAGTTTTTCACTTTGTCCTTTGGCTTGTCGGGCCATATCAAATCGCTCAGTTGCTTGGAAGAAATTCCGTCGGCATCGCTATAACGCAAAATGAGACAGAATATCTGCTTGATACGCAAGGAAAACATATAGGAGATATTGCGTCCGTTCCGGTCGAAAACGGAGAAATCACCGAATAAATACATCGAATTGACAGTTCCCGTATCCACTGCCATCTTCTCCACCTTTACATCAGAGGCTTCAGGAAGTTGTTCCTTGTCCTGTCGCACAGCTTTGCCATCCTCGCCCTTGCCGGAGTTTCGATGCCGCTTGTACACTATCCACACGCTTCCGCCAGCTACAGCCACAACCGCGGCTACCAGTACCAGCCACACATGTGAAGCATTTCCTCCACCGTTATTTGCTGTATATTTTTCAAGAGAAACCGGTGGAAACAACAGTGAGTAGACAGAAAATTTGGAAGACACGTCGTCGCTTGTTTCTTGCACGGTCACAAAAAGCCTGCTTTGACGCTCGTTGTAATAAAGACGAGCGTTCGTCGTGATTTTGTCGGAGTAAATGGGAATGGAATCACCCAATATATGACAACTGCCATCTTCTACAGAAAAACGGTAAAGATGCAAAAACGAGTTGGAGACACTCTCGGGATAACGCAAGACATAGAAACAAGAGTCATTCAGTATAACCATATCCTGCGCCGGAACCATATTAGGCTGTCCTTCTGAAATGTCCCAAAGCTTCTGCACACGCATTTCTTGCAAATCCACCTTATAAAAATCGTGAAAATAACGACGACCTATCACCTGGTCGCCCGACTCATTGCCCATGCCCCCGAAAATGTAGACAGAATGATTACTGTCCAGATAACCGGCCGAAGAGAAATAGCGCGGACAAAGAAAATCGCCGGACAGAGAACCCAGCGTATTCCAACGTCCCTCCTCTGCATTGAACATATAGAATTTATTGCTGTAGTACATATTGCCGAAGCCGCCGAAGATGGTGTAACGTTTGCGAACTGCATCATAATAGGAACAGTGATGATGCAATTGCATACTCAGCCGACTGTAACTCTCCACCCTCCAGCCCAACGTATGCAAGTCCAAACTCGCTATCATAGGCTCTGAATCTCCATTCTCGGTATACACCTCGTAGGCATAGAGCCTTTCACTGTCACTATCGAAGAAACTGCCGGCAAGAAACAGCTTCACAGGACACCGTTCGGCAAAAGCCTTGGCAGAAGTGCTTCCCGTCTCCATATTGTAGACGAACAACGAATCACGGTTGAAATAATAAATCTCGTTTCTGTCGGCATTGTAGCAAGAACCAGCTTCCGAAGCCGACGCAAAGCCACCCTCTTTCCTCCAGTGATAGGCCTCGTTAATCAGCCATATCGGGTTCTCCACTTTTCCATAAAGAGTACCCTCTTGGTTACAGACAGATTCTCCGTCCGCCTCATCCAAGGAAAATGTGTAAGTATGCTCGGCATTCACAACCAGCTTGTCAACAGCTATCTCCGGAACGTCAATGATGTGGTCGCTCTTACCGAACACGATTTTCGGACTGAACTCATCAGAGAGCAACACCCCCTTACATACCTTTTCTTGATCGTGAATTTTGAGAGTAATCTCATCCTGCTTCAGGTTGAAAGCTATCTTCACCTTGAACCAATGGGATTTCATCGCCTCCGCCTTACTGACAGGCAAGGCTATCAACACACACTTCCCCTCCTGGTTCAGACGGAACAAGATGTCATCGCCACGAAAATCAAAGAAAAGATTGAAAATCTGTCCTTCGTCAGCTCCCTTAACCCGCAATACATAGCCGACACTCTCGGTAGAATACAGAGCCATGTTGAACTCCAAGTCAAAGTAGTCTTTGAAAGAGGGACAACTGTGGGCAAACACATCATAGGATGTCCTTTCGTCGATAGGGCTGGCTGCGCCACGAAATCTCAATCCGTATGCGGAAACCATTTGGGTAGTGCAAAGACTTATTATTAAAATGATATATCTATATAAATGTACCATTAGGTTTTCATTTAAGGTTATGCAATGCCATCATAAAACATTAGCCAACATTTATTAAGAAATGATGGGAAGATTAAAATGCAAATATATAAAATATTAATGAACGAATAATATTTTGCTTAAATAAAGTAAGTTCCTATACAGCTATTATAAAAGACTAAAAGTCCGTATCATCTCCGCTCCTATAGAGGCGGAAGATGTACGGACTGGACGAGAAGTAGATACAGAGATGTTATGAAGACTACATGGAAAAGTTATGACGCAGGTACTCCCGTCACAATTCCCCGACCATGTGTCCCTATATAAACCCACCCATATTCCTGCATGTCACCGCAGATATGCAATACCAGGCCATATTGATGGGCATCATCGTTGATACGTACCCAAGAGTTCGCCGCATCGTCAGAACGGAAGAAACCGTATTGCCCGTTGACTACGCCTATCAGATAGATGGCAGGATAATCATTGCCTGGCTTTGCCTTGCCGAAACCAAAAGCATAGATGGTACGTACCTTATCCAAAGCACGGAAATCAAATTTTTCTGAAGCAGCAGAGCGGTACAAACCATCATAAGCTGCAATCCACAAATCTTTTTCATGACCGGGAGTAGCGTAGATACGGTCTTGTCCTCCACGCGGATCTCCTCTTCGTACGGCGGCACCGGCATTACCCCGTTGGAACCGTTTAACAGTTAAATTCAATGTGTCGGCATGAAAAGTCGCCCCACCATCCTCGCTGCTATACAATATTTCGGCCACAGCATCTACAGCATAAAAACGTTGGGGGTTCACCTTGTCTGCAATGACGCGGATATTCTTAGGCAAACCACGGCAAGATTGCCAAGAAGCCCCCTTATCACGGGTCAGATAAGCCTCCGAGCGGTCGGGTGTCCAAATCCAAGAAGAGCCGTCTGCTGCCACGGCGATATGCCCATTACGAGACTTTTCCGTCGGAACGGTGGCACACATAGTCCAGTGCCTGCCCCCATCTTCTGAATATGAAATGGTCTTTGCACCCGGCTGATGGCCGAACAGTGTACCAACCCTGACTATCAAATCCTGCTTCAGCCAGGCACCCGTCACTCCATTCGTATTTCCGAAATGAGGATTGGCATGGCTGCCCAACGAATCGGGACGATTGAGGTCGAAATGCGTAAAGCCACCATAATCACCGATACCGGAAATCAGACGCGCCCCTTTTTCGGGAGCATAGAGTTCGAGAGGCACGGTCTCTTCGATACCGGCAGACATGATACTCCATTTCACCGGTTCCCCACGTTCCACGGCAGAGAGGTTGAAAGTTTCCCAACCGCCGAAACCGGTGGTAAACATGGCATGTTCAGCGTCGGCAGGATCTATCTCAATATCGAACATCCAGTGCAGAGGGGCTACTTTTGTATAGGGAGCCTTAGAATAATCATACTCATATCCCGTCTTGAAAATCGGTTTCCAGCTCTTGCCACCGTCAGTTGTACGGAACATCTCATCACTTTTATAACCGTGCTTGCCCCCTAGACTGTGTGTACTGGCAATCAGATGCTTCGGATTACGAGAATCTACAGATACGGCTGCATAGCCAAATCCTGCCTTTTCGCCATCTGACAGTCTGACGGGAGAAATGTCTGTCCATTTGCCTTTACGGGTATCGTATTTCCATACGCCTCCATCCCCCATCTGGCTTGGACCGGGAGTATCTCCATACGTCAGGACCAATTGCCCGTCACCGGTCAAGACCATATGCGTGGGGCGATACTGCACCGGCTGCCCCCCGACCGGCCGCCAGCTTTCACCATAGTCGTGGCTCACGAACAGATTTTTCCTTCCCATCAATGAAGCCGCCACATAAATGTCACGGGTACCACGCCCATCGCGGGTGCCTTGTGCATCATAGGCAACGCAGACGATGCCACTGCCGCGATTCCCCCATGCGGCACGGTCGGCGGGATTAAACTTCTCGGAGACATCCGGGAAAGACACCACCCGTGCCCAGCTCTGGACGATTTTGGCGCGGCAGAACGACGCGGACCTG
>ERZ827498.4138-NODE-4138-length-11597-cov-2.774476_pt1 | contig 11597 bp, 12 predicted proteins | sample MGYA00519865_ERZ827498 | MGnify/ENA primary metagenome ERZ827498 (study PRJEB31778, sample SAMEA3449328) | human gut metagenome | biome: human gut; feature: human-associated habitat; material: faeces | place: United Kingdom | collected 2010/2012 ...
TTGCGCGCGTATCGTACGGAGGTGCTGCTCGAGAGCAGCCGCGAGCTGCAGGCGGCCGCGACGGTTGGCCAGTGCTTGGAGACCGCTGCTGCCGAGATCATGAAGATTCTCAATCGACCTGTGGTCATGTATCGCAAGCGCGAAGACGGTACGCTTTCCGCCCCGCGCGTCTTCGATGTGCCCGGCTCGGGTGGGGGAGACGCGCAGGACGACGAGCTCACCGCGCAAAGCGAAGTTGCGGTGGCAGTGTGGGTTGCCGCTAACAACGAACGCGCGGGCGCGACGACCGACACTTTGCTCGAGGCATCGTGCCTGTACGTGCCCATCCGTTCGAAGGACGCGGTGGTGGGCGTGGCGGGCCTGGTCATGGAGGAGAGCAGCGAGGATTTCGGCGCCTTCGAGAAGAACCTGCTCATCGCCATCTTGGACGAATGCGGGCAGGCGGTCGGGCAGATCATGTCGATGCGCGAGCGTCACGATATGCTCATCAAGGTGGAGAAAGAAGCTCTGCGCTCGAACCTTTTGCGCGCCATCTCGCACGACCTGCGCACCCCGCTCACCAGCATCTCCGGCGACGCCGACATGCTTTTGCGGGAAGGGGCCCGCCTGACTCCCGACCAGCGTCGTCAGATGTACAACGACATCTACGAGGATTCGACTTGGCTCATCGATCTGGTGGAAAACCTCCTGTCCGTCACGCGTATCGACGACGGCACGGTGCAGATAGCTCGCCAGCCCGAGCTCGTCGCCGACGTTTTCGCCGATGCGCTGCATCATGTGAACCGCCGAGCTTGCGAGCATACCATCGTGGTGGAGGTATCCGACGAGCTTTTGATGGCGTACATGGATGCGCGGCTTATCATGCAGGTCATCATCAACTTGGTGAACAACGCGCTGGTCTACACGCCTGCGGGCTCGCGTATCGTGGTGGCGGCCAAGCCGTGGGTCGACGATGGGCGCAAGCTCGTGCGCATCTCGGTGGCCGATGACGGCCCGGGCGTGCCCGATGCCGATAAGGCGAGCATCTTCGACATGTTCTATCATGTCTCTTCCGCCGACTCGAAGGCGGCCCGGGGGGATTCGCGCCGTGGCATGGGCTTGGGTCTTCCGCTGTGCCGTTCGATCGTGCGCGTTCATGGAAGCGAGATGACGGTGCGCGATGCGTATCCGCACGGCTGCGTCTTTTCCTTCGACCTAGAGCAGGCGTCGGTGGAAGGTCTGCTGCTGGATGGCGGCTCGTTTTCGGAGGACGGGTTGCGCGGCTGACGTCGCAGGCGGTTGGCTGATGCGGGTTTTCGCCCCGCGCGAGACGCGAGGGGCTGTGTTGAAAGGAGCGAGCGCGTGGACAAGCAGCGTGAGATCTTGGTTGTGGAAGACGACGCGGCCGTTCGCAACCTCATAGCGACGACGCTCGATGTGCATGGGTATCGGCATCGTGAGGCGACGACGGGAACGCAAGCGTTGCTCGAGCTCACATCTTCGAGCAGCATCGATCTGGCCATTCTCGATTTGGGTCTGCCCGACATGGACGGCGTCGATGTCATCCGCTCGCTGCGCGGGTGGTCGCATATGCCCGTTATCGTGGTGTCGGCGCGTCTGGAGGATGCGGATAAGGTGGAAGCGCTCGATGCCGGGGCCGACGATTACCTGGTCAAGCCGTTTTCCGTGGAGGAGCTTCTGGCGCGGCTTCGCGTGGCCTTGCGTCGACTGTCCTATATCGCAGCCGAAGACGAGGACGAACGCGCGTATCGCAACGGGGGGCTGGTCGTTGATTACGTCGCCGGTTGCGTTACCTGCGATGGGCGGGAAGTTCATCTCACGCCCATCGAATACAAGCTGTTGTGCCTGCTCGCCCGCAACACGGGCAAGGTGCTCACTCACAACTACATTCTGAAGGAGGTGTGGGGGCAGGCGCTCGCGTCCGACCTCCCATCGCTTCGCGTGTTCATGGCCACTCTGCGCAAGAAGATCGAGCCTGATCCTTCGAATCCCGTGTACTTGCAGACGCATGTGGGCATCGGATATCGCATGATGCGCGTGGAGCGCTAGGCCGACTTTGCAGTTCCCGTCTTTGGGGGCCTCCCCCGCGCGGAGACGGGCCGTGTCGCGTTCGTTGCGCGCCGGGCCAAGCGCGCCTTGCGGACGTCGCGTCGTCGAGGCCGAGAATATCCCGCCTAAGTCGGACGGGATCTTCTCGCGTTTTACGGCGTTATTCGCGCGGCGCTTGCTCCGGTTTTACGGCTACGTGCACCGCGGCGATGCCGCCGGTGTAGTTTTTCCAGGTGACGTCGGTGAATCCGGCGTCTTGCATGAGTTTGGCCAATCCTTTTTGGTTGGGGAAGGCCTTGATGGAGCGCGCCAGGTACACGAAGCCCTCTTTGTCGCCCGTGATGAGCCCGCCCCAAAACGGGATGAGGTGCTTCAGGTAGAAGTTGTACAGCGCGCGCCATATGCGGTTCGGCGGCGTGGAGAACTCCAAGCACACGAGCGTGCCGCCCGGGCGCAGCACGCGGAACATCTCCGCAAGCGCCAGCGGGCGATCGGGCATGTTGCGGATTCCGTAGGCCATGGTGATGGCATCGTAGCTGGCATCGGCGTAGGGGATGGCCTGCGCGTCGACCACCTCGAAGTCGACCGGCACGCCGTCGGCGGCGCCGTCTTCCAAGTGCATGCGCGCCACGTCGAGCATCTCGGGCACCAGATCGGTGCATTGGATGTGCGCGGGATGTTTGGCGCGCGCCACGGTGAAGGTGACGTCGCCGGTGCCGCCCGCGATATCGAGCACATCGTCGGTATTCTTGATGGGCGCTTGCTTCATCATGCCCTTGAGCCACAGCTTGTAGGCGCCGAAGCTCGAGATGGCGTTGAAGCGCTCGTACTTCTTCGCGATTTGCGAGAAGATGCTCTTCACGCGTTCCGATGAGATTTCTGCAGGTGCTTCCTGGCCGGTTGCGGTGTCGATGCTCATGATGCTCCGTGGTTCTTGAAGAAGGTTTCAGGGTGCTTTCGGCGCACGCGTGCGATCGAGTCGTGAACGCGTGCGAAAAGCATCGCCCATCATAGCGCATAACGATGCTGTGCCGCTGCGTGCCCGCTCTGTTCCCGATTAACGACATGAAGGCGCCGGGGCGTTCGGGCGCGGGCGGGAAGCGAAATCATCGGGAACGCGTTGGAATCCTGCCTGATGAGTCGCGTGCGCTCGCAGATTGGGCGGAGGACGGTCGGCGGCAGCCGGCGTCCTACAGCGCGGCGAAACCTTCCCTCAGCATGAACGCGAAGGCGAAGAGCGTGCCGAGCACCACGAGGAACAGTACCTCGACTGAATTCATGGGCGCCGTCCAATAGGGGAGCACCTCGTCGCTCAAATGTCCGTTGGTGATGAGCGCAATCGTTCCAAGCACGATGGCGGCTGCGGCTTTGATGGCTGCCGTCGTGTAGTCCCCGGCGCTCAGGTCGAGCGCGCACCATGATAAGACGACCACTGCGAGCAGTGCGACGCAGGCGACTCCCACGCGCTCGGTTGTCGGGCGGTACGGGTTCGGGTCGATGCCGCCGCGTTCGGCGCGTCTCCAGCGCAGCGCCCAGATCGTCGCGCCCGCAGCGAGAACCAGCACATCGATCGCGGCAAGAAAAAACGCTATCATGATCGATCGCTCGCCTTCCCGTATCCGCGAATTCCTGCCAATCTTCCAAAAGCCAGTCTATAAGATTCTCGCTTCTGATGCCGTTGCGCTCACGCGGGAATTTGTTGCGAATTAGCGTAGTCGGCTCTGATTTGCCGCGTCGTCGTGTCTCTACGCTGCATGTTCATGGCGAAGTGAGTAGCGGGGCGGGCGGTCACGAGGGACTGTCGTTTCGACTGTAGTCGAAAGAGGGACTCGACTCCGCAACGGTTTCGATCGTAATCGAAACTGTTGGCGAAATAGGGAAAAGTTTCGATTGTAGTCGATACTGTTTCGAAATCGGATCGCCGGCGGGATGCGCGTTCTCAATCTTTTCGAATGATTTCAATCGAGGGATTTCGCTTCAGGAGCTCTTCGTAGAACACCTCTTTTTCGTCGAGCGAAACAGCTCCGTCGAACGTTTTCGTGCGAATGCGGATTGCGTCGGGGCCGGTGGGCCTCCACTGGTATGCGGCGGTATAAACGTCCTTTTCCGAAATGGATATGATATCTGAGTACCTCAAGGATTCGGCGAGTCCGCCAAGTTGCAAGGTGAGCCTGCGAGGTTCGAAGATAACGCGATGTCTTTTGTAGACGGGAAGCGTCATCGCGTCGAAAATGATCAGAAGCACGATGGGGAAGATAACGCCGAGCACCCGCTCGCCCTCTGGCCCGAAAGCCCCGATTCTGTATATGGCCCTCACGACCACGCTTATTGATATCAAGTTGATAGCGATAACAAGGGCGCTGAGCAGCCAATGAATTTTTATCTGCAGGCACAAGGGGGTTTCGGCTTTGTCCTCGACGCCTCCGTTGTTCGGTGTGCCGCGTTCTGGCATCTTCGTCGTCGCCTCCTCGTTCGGAAGATTGCACTCTTTCATACGATACCCGCCTTTACCGCAAGGCACGTTGCCGAATGCCGTTAACGGGGCGTTATCTCGAGGTTGAGAGGGGCTTTGCGTTCATGCGGTCAATGTCTCCGCAACGAAAAACCGCCCGCAGCTTGCCGTAGCTGCGGGCGGTGTCGGCCTGCTTATTTCTTCCCGTCGCGCAGGCGGTCGAGCTTGCGGGCGTCGCGCGCTCCTGCCGCGCCGCCGGCTCCCTTGAAGCCCGCTGCGCTCGAGACGGCGCCCGATGCGATCACCTCGCCGCGCGCCTTCGCCTCCTCGCGCTCGCGCTCTTCGGTCATCATCTGCTCGAGCAGCGGATCGCGCTCGACGGTTTGCAGCGCGCACGCCAGAATGGCGGGAGCTTCGCCGACCACCGATGAGGTGCCCGCGCGTCCCGCTTCCAGCTCGGCGTTGCCCGCCGCGAACGCCTCGTTGGTGTTCGCCACCGAAAAGCCGGGTGCCACCACGCTGCCCGCCGCGGCCACCTGCAAACCGTCGTCGTCGGCGAGCGCGCGCCCGTCGCCCATGCCGTCGGTCACCTCGCCTTTGAACGTGCAGTTCGCGGTGCCGTCGGGGTTCCATGCGGGCGCTTTCACGCCCGTTTCCTGGTCGGGGTAGTCGAAGTCCGAGCAGGCGGGGCGGGTCTTGCCCGCCAGGCGTGCGGCGAAGTTCGCGGGCTCGTTTGAGAGCCACAGCTTCGCCAGATGCCCCACGTGCGTGGGCTTCACGTCGAACGCCCAGTTCAGCTCGCTCTTCTCCGCAACGGTGTTCTCGGAGAGGCGCTCGAACTCCTCTTTAAGCGACGCCAGGCGCGCGTCGATGCGTCCCGTCCCGTTGTAGAGCACGTCGTCCAGCCTGCGCATCTGCTCTCGTGCCTGGCGGATGCGCGCGTCCACGCCTGCGGCCATCTTCGGGTCCAGAATGCCGTGCTCGCCTTTGATGCGGTTCAGATCGAGCGCGGCGTCGTAGGTGGCTTCGACCATCTCGTCGTTGGACATGTAGGTGCTCTCGTAGTTCATGATGTGCTTCCACGAGGGCAGGATCATGCGCTCGCGGTGCTCTTCGAACGTGCGGGCGCGCAGCTTGTAGCCGTAGTGGTCGGGATTGTCGAAGGCGATGGACCCCACGTCCAAAAACGGCGCCATGGGGCTGGTCAGCACCACCAGGCGCGGGTCGTAGTTCACGCGCTCATATAAATGCTGCACGTACTCGCCGGTTTCGCGCACGCTTTTCGCCGTCTGCTTGGGGATGCCCGTCATGAAGTACAAATCGAAGCGTTCGCAGTTGGGATGCGACAGCGCGTCGACGATGGTGTCCTCGAGCTCGCGCATGGTGTAGTGGCCCTTGCCGAACGCCTTGCGCACGTCGTCGTCGTGGCTTTCCGCGGAAATCTCCACCGACCAGCTCTTCAGGTTCTCGTCGAGCATGTGGTAGAAGTCGTCGCCCCCGGGCGGCGGTCCGAAGAACTCGAATCCGATGGGGTTTTTCACCTTGCCCTTCAGGCCGCATACGAACTCGCGCGTGTATTCGGGTCCCGCTTGCAGGAAGTCGTTCAGCACGAAGATGGGTCCCCACACATGGTTTTGCACGTGCTCGATGTCGCGGATGAGCAGCTTCGGGTCGCGCCACGCCACGCGGCGACGTCCGAAGTGGTTCTTGAACGCGTAGGCGCTGCCGCCGCAGGTGGCGCAGTTGCGCGCGCAGCCGCGGCAGGTGAGGCTTGCCGTCACGGGGTAGCGCAGCCAACCTTTCATGGGCAGGTAGCTGGTCATGTCGTGGTGGCGCAGGACGCCTTTCATGGGGTAGTCGTAGTCCAGCGATATGGCGTTCATGTCGTCCGGAACCCAGGAGAGCGGGTTGATGTGGATGGTGCCCTCGGCGTCTTTCCACGTAAGGTTGGGGATGTCGGACAAATCTCCGATCTGCGTATGCGTGCGTTCTGCGCGCGCGACGCGCTCGACCAGCATGCGCATGGGCTCTTCGGTGGAGTCGCCGCGGAACACGTAGTCGATGCAGTCGTATTTGATGAGATCCTCGTGGAAGATCGACGAAGACAACCCGCCGAAGCTCACGGGTACGTTCGGGTGGAGACGCTTCAGGATCTTCGCCACCTCGATGGAGCCGTGGCAATGGGGCATCCAGTGAAGGTCGATGCCGAACATGCGCGAGTCGAGCGCGGCGAGGTTTTTCTCCACGTCGAAGCTCTTCTTGTGCAGCATCATCGAGGCCAGGTTGTAAATGCGCGCGCGCAGTCCGTGACGTTCGAGGTATTCGCACAGCGTGGTCAGGCCGAGCGGGTACATCTCGAATATAGGAGTAGAGGGGACCATGTCCGACACCGGGCCGTACATGATCGAGCGCTCGCGGAAATCGTAGGTCGCGGGCGCGTGGATATAGGTCATGTCCATGGTTTGCAAGATGATTCACGAACCTTATAAATCGGGGGGCCATTCAGCATACGAAAGTATAGCGTTTTCTTTGCCTTCGGCCGCAAGCGACACCGGTCTACACAGATGCCGCCAAGCTCAGTGTTATCATTGGAATCTGATTCTATCGAGCGGACATGAAGAGGGCGCCTATGCTTATCTGCGCACAGTACATATTTCCCGTAACGTCCGACCCTATCACCAACGGAGCCGTGCTCGTGCGCGGCGGCAAAATCTGCGACGTCGGCCGTGTCGACATGCTGAAGCTGCGCTACCCCGACGAAGAGGTCGTCGATTACGGTCTTTCCGCGGTCATGCCCGGCTTGGTCGATTTGCACACGCGTCTCGAGAAGTCGGTTCTGCGCGGCGTCGTTCACGACGTGCCGTATTCCTCCTGGATACTCTCGGTCATCGAGCGCAGCAGCCGCCTGGAGGCGTCCGACTGGTACGACTCCGCTGTTCTCGGCGGGCTCGACGCCCTTTCGAGCGGCATCACCACCGTCGCCGACATCACCTCCACCGGCGCCGCTTGCACCGCCACGCAGAAGCTCGGCCTTCGCGGCGTCATCTACCGCGAGGTCGGCGCGATGGACAAGATGCGCGTCGCTCACGCCATGCGTTCGGCCGAAAACGACATCATGCATTGGCGCGAGGAGGTCGATTCCAACCGCATCACCATCGGCATCGCGCCCGCGGCCGTCTACGCCAACCATCCGTCGGTGTTCGCGCGCGTCTCCGAGTGCGCGTGCAAGAACGACCTGCCCGTGGCCATGCGCCTCGCCGGCAGCCGCGAGGAGTACAACTTCGTCATGTACGGCTCCTCGATGTTCGCCGTTCACACCATGGATGATTCCAAGCGCGGTTACGTCGAGATCCCGCCGTGGATGCCCACCGGCGTCACGCCCGTTCGCTATGCGCTGAACTGGGGCGCGTTCGAATCGCCGAACGTCCTGCTCATCCACGCGGTTCACGTCGACGACGAGGACATCAAGAAGCTTCGCGAGTACAACGTGTCCATCTGCACGTGCGCTCGCGCCAACGCCCAGCTCGGCATGGGCGTCGCCCCCCTCGGGGATTTCCTGCGCGCCGGGCTCAACGTGGGTCTTGGCACCGACTCCCCGGCGGCCACCGAGTCGACCGACTTGCTCACCGAGATGCGCGTCGGCATGCTCATCCACCGAGCGGTCGACACGCGCCGCTTCCTCGATTCGACCACCATGCTGGAGCTCGCCACCATCGGCGGCGCCCGCGCTTTGGGTCTCGAGGACAAGATCGGCTCGATCGAGATCGGAAAATGCGCCGACCTCATCGCCGTCGATCTGTCCGCCTCGCGCCAAGCACCCGGCTCCGATCCGGTCTCGGCGGTGGTGAACACCTGCTCGGCGTCCGACGTTCTTATGACCATGGTGGACGGAAAGACGCTCTACGAGAAGAATCGCTGGCATGTTGATGTTGAAGTCGCGAAGAATATTGCGCGCGTCATAGAGATTCGTGCCAAGTTGCGCGTTTAGCGTCATAATGGCACATGCGAAATCGGGGGTTCGCTTTGCGGGCCCCCTTTCTGGGAAATGACGGGAAACAAGATGGCGCAGTCCAAAAAGCAGCAGAGCAAGTCGAGGAACAAGCTGACGCGCGAGCAGAAGGCTGCCCGCGTGAAGGCCGCCGAGGAACGCGAGCGCCGCGCGGACGAGCAACGCAAGCGCGCGGAGCGAACTAAGAAGATCTTCACGGTGGTTGTCTGCGTGATCCTCGTTTTAGCTTTGGGCATACCCACTATGGCGCTTACGGTGCTGTCTCTCTAGGAAGGAAAACACGTTGTTTGGAATCGGAGGATTCGAGCTTTTCCTCATCCTTCTGTTCGGGTTCCTCATCTTCGGACCCGAGAAACTCCCCGCGATCGCCAAGACCGTCGGTCAGGCCATCGGGAAGTTCAGGAAGGCCCAGGAGGAGATGAGCGGTACGTTGAAGGCCGAGGTGTTCGACAAAGATGCCGCCGAGCCGTTCAAGAACCCGCTCGACGTCATCGACAATGCCGCAGCCAAGGCGCAGAAGGGCGCCGATACCGCGAAGAAGGCGGCGGTGGAGGTGTCCGAGAAGGCCGAGAGCTTCGCGGAGCGCAAGGCGCGCTACGACCGCGAGCGCGCGGAGCGCAAGGCCGCGGAGAAGAAGGCTGCTGAAGAGGCGGCAGCGGCTGCTGCAGCCGCCGCTGCAGCGGACCCGGTCGCCGAGGTCGTCGAGAAGACGGTCGCCGAGGCGAGTGACGCCGCCGCTTGCGCTTCTGCCGGCGCAAAAGAAGATTCGTCGAACGAGAAGGGGGAGTAGGTCATGCCCATCGGTCCGGCTCGTATGCCCCTTTTCGATCATCTCGGCGAGCTGCGCATGCGCCTTGTTCGCATCGTCGCGTGCCTCGCCATCGCCGTTGTGGTGTTCTACATGGCGACGCCCATCATGGGCCAGTTCCTGCTGATGCCCATCGCGGAGTTTCTGCCCGAAGACCCTGTCTCCGGCATGGCCTCGCTTCAGGCCATCGATCCGTTCGAGGCGTTCTCGGTGCGTTTCGAGATATCGCTTTTCGCGGGGCTTATCGCCACGTCGCCTGTCATCTTGTGGCAGGTTCTCGCGTTCTTCCTTCCGGCTCTCAAGCCGAAGGAACGCAAGTGGTTCATCCCCTCGTTCGTGGTCGGCGTTATCCTGTTCATCCTCGGCGTGGTGTTCTGCTATGCCGTCATCTTGAACGCGGCGTTCCAGTGGCTGACGGATCAGGCCGCCGGACTCGGTTACGTGTCGCCCCGTATGTCGAGCTACATCGATATCATCATCAAGTTCGAGATCGCGTTCGGCTTGGCTTTCGAGCTGCCGATGGTTATCTTCTACCTGGTGATCTTCGACATCGTGCCGTACAAGAAGCTGCGCGGTAGCTGGCGCACCGTGTACGTGGGTCTCATGGTGCTGTGCGCCGTGGTCACCCCCGATGCGTCGCCGGTCACCATGCTGCTCATGTTCGCGGCATTGATAGCTCTGTACGAGATAAGCTTGTTGCTCGCCCGCGTCGTGTTAGCGCGACGCATCAAACGGCAGAACGAGGAGCTTGCCGCCGAGGAAGATTAGCTTGGCGACTCGCTGATTGCGCGTGCATGCGGCGCCTCGCGGTTCCGACGGGAACTCGCGAGGCGCCGCTTTTCAGTTTCGGCCGACGCTTTGCGTACGCGGGACGGGGAATTGGGGTATGGTGTCGATGCGCTTATACGGGCGTCGTCGATAGGAAGGAGCGCTTGTGCACGAGCTGGGAATCATGACGGGCGTTTTAGACGCGGCCCGCACGGCGTCTCGCGATGCGGGTGCGACGAAGCTGCTCAAGGTGAGCATCTCTGTCGGCGAGATGACCGAGGCCATCGAGGACGCGCTCGTCTTCGCGTTCGAGGCGCTCACGGAGGGCGACTCGTTCACCGAGGGAGCCGAGCTTGAGATCAACATGATCCGCCCGCGCAGTCGGTGTTTGGAATGCGGCGAGGAGTTCGAGCACGATCGCTTCCACATGTTCTGCCCGAAATGCGACAGTTTCGCCACCGAGCTGTTGGCGGGGCGCGAGATGCAGATCGACTCCATCGAAGTCGACCTGCCCGACGCCTGACGGTGCCCGATCGGCTTGATGCCGCGAACGTCCTGCGTGACGGTTCGCGTTGATTTGACGTGCTTGATACGAGAGGTGAATGATATGCAGATCGATATGAAGCAGCCTATTTTGCAGAAGAACGACGCGCTTGCAAGCGAGCTTCGCCAGCGCTTCGCCGATAACCATGTGTTCGTGCTCGATCTTCTGGCGAGCCCCGGCTCGGGCAAGACCTCGACCATCCTCGCCACCATCGACGCGTTGCGCGATGAGTTCAACATCGCCGTCGTCGAGGGCGACATCGCTAGCAGCGTCGATGCCGAGAAGATCAAAGCCCAAGGCATCGCGGCGGTTCAGATCAACACCGGCGGCGCGTGCCACCTCGAAAGCGCCATGATCAAGCGCGCCGTCGACGTGCTCGACCTCGAGCGCCTCGACCTCATCATCATCGAGAACGTCGGGAATCTCGTGTGCCCGACCGACTTCGACCTTGGGGAGAACGCCAAGGTCATGATTTTGTCGGTGCCCGAGGGCCACGACAAGCCCTTGAAGTACCCGGGCGTCTTCCAGGTGGCGGAGGCCGTCGTGCTCAACAAGGTCGACACCATGCCCGTGTTCGACTTCGACCGCGAGGCGTTCGACGCCTCCGTTCGCCAGCTCAACCCCCAGGCCCCCATCTTCCCCATCGCCGCGACGAAAGGCGACGGCGTCGAAGAGTGGGCGTCGTGGCTCGCCGATCGCATTCGCGCGGTGTAGCGACGCTGCTTTAACCTGCGGATGAAAGGGAGCCTTGGCTCCCTTTGCTGCGTTTGGGGTGTTTTATCGGCGTTTCCCGGGCGCAGTCGCCGTCGCGAGATGTATACGTCGTCGCAATGCGCTGGAAACATCGGGGCAAGACAATGAGATGGCTAACTCGAGGAGGAGGACCGAGGTCATGCAACCGAGCGAGATGTACCGAATCTGCACCGGCGCGCTGCGCGATTACGTGACGGGTGCGGGTTTTACCGAT
>ERZ827498.4144-NODE-4144-length-11577-cov-3.673321_pt1 | contig 11577 bp, 9 predicted proteins | sample MGYA00519865_ERZ827498 | MGnify/ENA primary metagenome ERZ827498 (study PRJEB31778, sample SAMEA3449328) | human gut metagenome | biome: human gut; feature: human-associated habitat; material: faeces | place: United Kingdom | collected 2010/2012 ...
CCTACTGGATATTTAAGTTTATTTTTATATTCACCTGATTCGTAAAAAGACCTGTTATATGTTTGTGTCATCATATCTGTTATACTATAATTTTTTAACTTTTCTTGTAATTTAATCAGATTAGAAATATCTTATACAATCCCAACTATACCCATTACATTTCCATCAGCATCTAATACAGGATTTTTATTTATCTGATAATAAAACACCTCTTCTCCGAACTGCATTTTCTCAATATAATTCACGTTATTTTTCGTCTTTATTATATTCATATCTTCTTCATAAAACTTTTTTCCAAGTGTTTTATCTGGCTGAATATCCAAATCCGTTTTTCCATATATTGAAAAACTAGAATCACCGTTGCTGTTTAACATATTACATACATGTGTCGATAAAACATATCTGCCATTAGTGTCTTTAAAGAAAATATTCTCATTAATTGCATTCAGAATGCACTGTAATTCTCTTCTATCCAAATCCATAAGCTATCTCCTTTGTATATCTCCACTGCTTTACAAAGTGCATTTATTAACCATATCCCCAATATCATTTTCGTAATTATATCATCTTTTAGCAAACAATACAATGCTATGAGCATTTTTATATTAGCCTACGGATATAATATAGAATGTAAAATCATAGAAAAATAGTGGAGGTAATCTATGATTAATGGTTTAGGAGAACGTTTACAGGAACAACGGACAACACATAAACTATCCCAACGAGAAGTTGCATTGGCTCTAAATGTATCACCAACTGTTATCTCGAACTATGAAAAGGGAGAGCGCACACCAAGTTTGGAAATGCTTATTGCACTCGCGCGTTTCTACCATTGTTCTACTGATTATCTAGTCGGTTTTGAAAAGCCAAACGCCAATACAATAAATGTTTCTATGCTTACAGATAAACAAAAAAATTTATTGAAGCTCTTTTTAGAAGAACTATAAAAACATTTTATGATATATAAAAAGGATACTGTCATGAGTCAACTCACAAACAGTATCCTTTAATAACCCATTATATAACTTTCCTTTTCAAAATCTCCTGCATAACAAAAGCCTTGCGCATCTCATTCTTATCAAACTTAATGTCATCAAGAATAACTTTACCTCCCGTCTGACTCTGTGGAACAATCTCATCATTATATTCATGTCCGCAGTCATACTGTGTAAATGTATGTCCGCCTGTCATATCAGAATATGTTCCAGTGCTTCCCGCCTGCATAACCGGTGAATGAAATTCTGCTTTATCAAGTGTCTTCATTGCAGGTGCTGCATTATCTGCTGCTGGCGGTGGAGTAACATATTGCGGAACCGGTGCCTCTGCTCTATGCGAAGTAACATTCTTGCCATTAAAGTTATTTCTTGAACGAATCTCCTGCTTAAGCTTTTCAGTTTCTGCACTTGTCATCTTCTGAGAACCTGAATATGTCTGTACAGACGGATCAATGTACTGCTTTTCACCATAAGAATTCACCATGTATGGTGCAGACTGTGCATGGCTGTCATCCTTCTTATTCAGATTAGCACCGTGGCTTAATGAGCCATTCCCGGAACTGTTATTCTGCATCCGATGCATATTACTACCATATTCCGGCACATTCTGGTTATGTTCCTGCATATTACGCTGGTGTTCCTGCATGCGCTCCTGCTGCATCTTCTTGGCTTTATTCATATTCATTATAACTATAATAATGAATATTGCCCATATAATTATTATTTCCATACAAATCCGCTTTCCTTTTAATTCACAAGTTCATTAAATAGTTGCCGGCTTCTCTGTTTCTCCTGCTATCGACTGTCTCATTTTGGTATCAGCCTTTAAATTCTGAAGGTCATAATAATCCTTAAATCCCATTCTGCCTGTTCTTAAAGCTTCAGCCAAAGCCTTAGGTACTTCTGCCTCAGCAGCTACAACGCTTGCTTTCATCTCCTGTTCAAGAGCAACAGCGGCTGCTCTTCTTTCCTCTGCCTTAGCCTGTGCAATATTCTTATCAGCCTCAGCCTGAAGACTCTGAAGATGAGCGCCTATATTTCTTCCGATATCAACATCCGCAATATCAATAGAAAGAATCTGGAATGCTGTTCCAATATCAAGACCCTTCTGCAATATAGCCTTAGAGATAGAATCAGGATTCTCAAGCACGCTCTTGTGCGAATCTGCTGAACCAACTGTTGTTACAATACCCTCACCGACTCTGGCAATCACAGTAGCCTCGCCTGCACCACCAACCAACTGGTTAATATTAGTTCTAACAGTAACTCTTGCCTTAACTAACAGTTCAATACCATCCTTGGCAACTGCTGAAATATTAGGCGTCTCAATAACCTTAGGATTAACACTCATTCTGACAGCATCTAAAACATCACGGCCTGCAAGGTCGATAGCTGCAGCCATCTCAAATGGTATGTTCATACCAGCTCTGCTTGATGCAATAAGTGCATTAACAACAGCATCTACATGGCCACCTGCCATATAATGTGACTCGAGCTGATTAGTGTTAAGCTGTAATCCGGCTTTTCTTGCCTGAATAAGTGGAAGCACAATTCTTGCTGGCGGAACCTTTCTCAGTCTCATACCGATAAGAGTTCCTATACCGACATGGCTTCCTGATGCTAATGCTGTAATCCATAATCTCATTGGTACAAATGCGAATAACAATATAAGCAGTACCACAATAATGATTGGAATAATTGGAATGTAAGGCATAATTAATCCCCCTTTATATATTTTGATTTTCAAAAATATTATTACATATAATGAGAAAAAATACCACATTTATATAGAATCATTTTAAAAAATCTGCTATAGTAATTAGTAATCGATAATTTTTTGTCAATTATTACAAAGGAGGTTTCATTATGTTATCTAATGATGCTACTATTCAGAATATCAAGCATGAAATCCTGTATGAAGTTGCCAAGCTCGCATATGCAGGAAGGTTTGAAGAAGAAAAGGACGAACTGGCATACAAGATGTTTCCTGGTCCTAAAGCAAGATTCCGCTGTTGTGTATATAAAGAAAGAGAAATTGCAAGACAACGAATCCGCCTGGCAGAAGGCAAATGTCCAACAGAAAGTGACCATCCGGGTGCCAATAACATAATCCAGGTAATTGAAGCCGCATGTGCCGACTGTCCACTTTCTCACTATATCGTAACTGATAATTGCAGAAAATGTATGATGAAAGCCTGCCAGCAGGCATGTAAGTTCGGTGCTGTAAGCATGACAAGAGACAGAGCCTACATAGACCCTGACAAATGCAAGGAATGCGGCATGTGTGCCAAAGCCTGTCCATACAATGCAATCGCAGACCTCATAAGGCCATGTAAGAAAATCTGTCCAGCCAATGCTATTACAATGGATGAGAATGGCATCTGTGAAATAGATGAAAACAAATGTATCCAGTGCGGACAGTGTATCCACGCCTGTCCATTCGGTGCTATCGGTTCTAAAACTGATATAGTTGATGTAATAAAGGCAATCGTAGACGGAAAGAAAGTCGTTGCCATGGTAGCACCTGCTGTTGAAGGACAGTTTGGAGACACAATAACAATGAGCAGCATCCGCACAGCATGCAAGAAGCTGGGCTTTAATGATATGTATGAGGTAGGTCTTGGCGGAGACCTTACTGCACAGGCCGAGGCAGAAGAATGGCTTGAAGCAGCTAAAGAAGGAAAGAAGCTTACAACCTCATGCTGTCCTGCATTTGTTAATCTGATTAAGAAACAGTATCCTGAGCTTGCAGAACATATATCAACAACTATATCCCCTATGTTTGCACTTTCAAGACTTCTTAAGTCAGAAGATCCTGATACAATAACCGTATTTATCGGACCATGTATAGCCAAGAAGAATGAAAAGCAGGAATATAAGGGTCAGGGAAATGCTGATTTCGTACTTACACTCGGTGAATTCAGAGCAATGATGCGGGCTAAAGAAGTAGTTCTTGAGCCTGAGGAAAACAGCGACCAGCAGGCAAGCATATATGGTAAAAGATTCGGTAACGGAGGCGGTGTTTCCGCTGCTGTTGCACAATGTATGCGTGAAGCAGGTGCTGACCCTGATAAATTCAATATAGAAAAATGCTCAGGTGCTGCCGAATGTAAGAAAGCACTTACACTTCTTAAAGTAGGAAAACTCCCCGCAGATTTCATTGAGGGAATGGTATGTGAAGGCGGCTGTGTTGGTGGACCAAGCCGTCACAGAAGCGGAAAGAATCCTGTTCTTGCTGCCAAAGACCGTGACAAGCTGCTCGCCGAAGCAGACAACCGTAATGTTTCAGACAACTTAAGTAAATATGACTTAACAGCATTTTCAATGCACAAATAAAATTAACGCAAAATAGCGTTGGCAATATTCACATTGTCAACGCTATTTTTTTAGTGCTGCTTTTAAAGTAAGCACAACAAGTTTTTCAAATATCACACTCAATACAACAATTATAACCGTCCACGCCAGCAAATCATCCGTATCAAGATATATTTTCGACATATAAAGCATTTGTCCAACAGAACCTTTGGGCATTCCGATAATCTCTGCTGCCACTCCTGCTTTCCAAGCCATACCAGCAGTAACTCTTCCTGCTGATATAAGATAAGGTGAAAGCTGTGGCATGATAATATAACGTATTCTGCGAATCCAAGGAATATGAAATACATCTGCCATTTCCCTAATGCCTTTATCAGTACTTCTAAGACCGGTCAGTGTATTCTGGTATATAACAGGCACAACTATTAAAAATGCAATGAACACCGACAGGTTCTTTGCCGTAAACCATATAAGACATATAACCACAAAAGACGCAACAGGTACTGCCTTAATTGTAACCATCCACGGCCACAGAATATATTCAACAGGCTTACATATATATGCAAGCACTGCACATATAATTCCACACAATAATCCTGCGAGAAATCCACCGACAATATGATACATTGTAAACCACACAGTTCCTGCAAAATCCGGTTCATGCCATATAGTAAATAATCTGCCAAGCACCTGTACCGGTGTCACTAATAATATCGGTGAATCAATCTTTAGCGCAGCTATTTCCCATAAAATAAGTGCCAGCATAACTGCCAGCACTTTATATATTACATTCAATATCTTCTTATTAATATTCATAATAGAAATCATCTTTCGGCATACTGCCACCTACCGACTTAGGATTCTGGTCATATAACACCTGTAAGAACCCTTCTAGTGCACTTCTCATGTTATTATTAATATAGCATACAATATGGCACTTAGGAAGAGCCTTCTTAGCTATTGCTTCTGATGCAACAATTCCATACTCAGCAATAAGCTGTGCTGTCTCATCAATATTGCTTGAAGTATATGCAACACTTTCGTTATATTCATCAATGAACTTCTTAAGCTGTTCTGGATATTTTTCAGCAAATTCTTTTCTTACAACAATTACACCTGTAACAATCTTAGAATTATTATTAATCTTCTCCCATGCTTCATTAAGATCCATAACAACTCTTAAACCACTAATCTGGGCACTTGCTGCTGTAACAAAAGGCTGTGGAAGAACAGCAATTGCACCATCTTCTGACTTTAACTTAGAAAGTGCTTCTGTTGTATCTGAACACCACGCAATATTAACATCTTTGTCGGCATCAAGTCCGTTACCTGAAAGAATATATCTTATGGTATATTCCGGCACAGCCCCCATTCCTGTAGCATATATAGTCTTACCCTTAAGGTCACTGATACTGTTAACAGTGTTGCCTCTTTCTACAAGATTAAGAACGCCAAGTGTATTAACAGCAACAACCTGGACCTTGCCTTGCGTCTTATTATATATATTAGCTGCAAGATTAGATGGTACAGCTGCTATATCAATCTCCCCGGTTGCAAGCGGCGTTACAAATGCAGATGCATCCGTAGCAAAATCTTCAAATGCATATGTGTTCTTAGTATTGCCATTCTCTGAATCTTTACGCAGCTTAACCATTCCCATTGCTGTAGGTCCTGCCATAGCTCCGATTCTTATTGTTGTTGTCTCTTCTGTCTGTCTACCGCCTTCGTTATTGGCTGATTTTCCTGCACATGCCGCAAATGAAAATACCATAATAACCGAAAGTATAACTGCTAGTAATTTCTTCAACTTATTATTCTCCTGATATATTTAATTAGTATTCCATGAACTCCTGTATATCCCTTAATACATCCTCAATCTCGCCTTCTCCGTCATTAATTGTAAGCTGTAATGGTTTACTGATATCCAGACTGAACAAACCAACTAATGATTTGCCATCAACACAGCTATATCCTGATTCAACATCAAACCCACATGAGTACTTACTAATTGTACTTACAAACCTTTGAACCTTCTCCACAGAATCCAAAAGAATCATCACTGTCAGCATATTATCTCCTCCGCTTCCTCATATTGTAATTCCCATATCAGAGACTAATATACACCATAAAACTTATAAAAACAACCATTAACTAAGACTAAAATATGGCACGGATGCCACAGAAAACGCTTATCTAAGCCGTTTTCATATCATCCATGCCATATTCTGATAATCATAAATTAGAGATTAGTATATCCCATAAGGTAGTAATCAACTGCTCTTGCACAGTCTCTTCCCTGTCTTATAGCTTTCACAACAAGTGACTGTCCTGTATGCATATCTCCTGCTGTAAATACACCCGGTACACTTGTTTCAAATCCGTCTGCTGCTGTCTTTACATTAGTTCTTTCTGTAAGTTCAACTCCAAATGCGTCTGTAACATATTTCTGTGAACCCAGGAAACCTGCTGCTATCAGTACAAGCTCACATGGAAGCTCTGCTTCTGTTCCCTCCACAGGGACCATCATTCTTCTTCCTGTCTTTTCATCAGTCTTAGACTCAAGCTTTACTGTAACAACACTTGTAAGATTACCCTTCTTATCCTTCTTGAATTCCTTAACTGTAGTTGTATATATTCTTGGATCATGTCCGAATACTGCAATTGCTTCTTCCTGACCGTAATCTGTCTTGCAGACTAAAGGCCACTGTGGCCAAGGATTGTTCTCCGCACGCTCATCTGGTGCTTTTGGCATCATCTCAAGCTGTGTTACCGACTTACAGCCGTGTCTTATACATGTTCCGACACAGTCATTACCTGTATCACCACCACCGATAACGATAACATTTTTATCCTTTGCAGAAATGTATCTGCCATCCTTAAGTCCTGAATCAAGAAGACTCTTTGTAGTTGCTGTAAGGAAATCTACTGCAAAATATATTCCATTGGCATCTCTTCCAGGAGCATTGATATCTCTTGGATTAGCAGCACCACACGCAAGTACTACAGCATCATAATCTGCCATAAGCTTCTTAGCCTTAATGTTCTCACCAACATTTGCATTAGTTACGAACTCAATGCCTTCTTCCTTCATAATATCAAGCTTTCTGTCAATTATATGCTTTTCAAGCTTCATATTAGGAATGCCATATCTTAAAAGTCCACCGATACGGTCAGCTCTTTCATATACAGTAACACTGTGTCCTCTCTGATTTAACTGGTCTGCTACAGCAAGTCCGGCAGGGCCTGAACCTACTACAGCAATTCTCTTCTTAGTTCTTACCTTAGGAGGATTTGCTTTCGCATAACCTTTGGCATATGCATGTTCAATGATTGCCATTTCATTCTCTTTGGTACATACTGCCTTGCCATTAAGTCCGCATGTACATGCTTTCTCACAGAGTGCAGGACACACACGGCTTGTAAATTCAGGGAAGTTACTTGTCTTATGTAACCTGTGATATGCCTGTTCCCAGTTTCCTGTGTAAAGAAGATCATTCCATTCCGGAATAAGATTATTAAGCGGACATCCGCTAGTCATTCCCTTTATTGTCATACCAGACTGGCAGAATGGCACGCCACAGTCCATGCAGCGTGAACTCTGCTTCCTCTGCTCATCTTCTGACAGAGGTGTATGAAATTCATTAAAATTCTTTATTCTTTCCTTAGGTGAAACCGCTGTAGCTTCAACTCTTTCATAGTCTAAAAATCCTGTTGGCTTTCCCATGGTTAGCTCCTTTCATGTATGTTATAAACTTGCACTGTCCCTATGGGTGCACTTCCAAAAGCTTCGCTTTTGTCAGTCGCGACTGCGTCGCCTATGCAAGATACAGAACAAGTACAGCTGCAGGTAAACCTGCACTGTCCTTTTTCTACATCTTGCGCACCCTACTTGGTAGCCGCATAGAATGCTTCTATCTGAGCCTGTTCGCTGCTAAGTCCTTTTTCTTCCATCTGTACTATCATGTTAAGCATCTTCTTATAATCATGTGGCATGATTTTCTTGAACTTTGGAAGATATTCTCCGAAGTTATCAAGTATTTCCTTGCCCTTCTTAGAATTAGTATAAGCAACATGTTCTGTTATAAGCTGCTTTAACTCAAGGACATCATATTTGTTAGAAACTGCTTCCATTGAAACGAGCTGCTTATTAACTCTTTTGTAAAGACTTGTGTCTTCATCAAGAACATAAGCAATTCCACCGCTCATACCAGCAGCAAAGTTCTTGCCAGTCTTGCCTAATACTACTACTGTACCACCTGTCATATATTCACAGCCGTGGTCACCAGTTCCCTCAACAACTGCTGTTGCACCTGAATTTCTTACACAGAATCTTTCTCCGGCAACACCATTGATGAACGCCTTACCACTTGTAGCACCATATAATGCAACATTACCGATGATGATATTTTCGTCTTCCTTATAAGTACTTCCTGTTGGTGGATATACAATAAGCTTTCCACCTGAAAGTCCCTTACCAAAGTAATCGTTACTATCACCTACAAGTTCAAGTGTAAGTCCCTTAGGAATAAATGCACCAAAGCTCTGTCCGCCTGCGCCATTACATTTTACTGTATATGTATCATCATCAAGCTTATCATCAAATCTTCTTGTAATCTCAGCGCCAAGAAGTGTTCCTAATGTACGGTCTGTATTGGCAACATCAATTTCAAGACTTCTCTTGCTTCCTGTCTCCATGGCAGATTCGAACTTCTTAAGTAAAATCTTTTCATCAACTGTCTTCTCAAGTTCGAAATCAAATACATTTTTCTTATCATAATGTATCTTTGTCTGCTTAACATATGGATTGTCAAGAATCTGTGATAAATCAATCTCTGCTGAACGTCCGCTCTTGGCAACATTCTTCTGCTCAAGCAAATCTGTTCTTCCTACCAGCTCATCAAGTGTCTTAATTCCTAAGTCAGCCATTATCTCACGGAGTTCCTGTGCAATGAATCTCATGAAATTAACAACATATTCAGGCTTACCTGTAAATCTCTTACGAAGCTCAGGATTCTGTGTTGCAACACCAACAGGGCATGTATCAAGATTACATACTCTCATCATTACGCAGCCCATAGTTACAAGTGGAGCTGTTGCAAATCCGAATTCCTCTGCACCAAGCATTGCTGCGATAGCAACATCTCTTCCGCTCATTAACTTACCATCTGTCTCAATAATAACCTTATTACGCAGTCCGTTCATTGTAAGTGTCTGATGTGCCTCTGCAAGACCCAATTCCCATGGAAGTCCGGCATTATGTATAGAGCTTCTTGGAGCTGCACCAGTACCTCCGTCATAACCAGAAATAAGAATTACCTGTGCGCCCGCCTTGGCAACACCTGATGCAACTGTACCAACACCAGCTTCTGAAACAAGCTTGACTGATATTCTTGCATTCTTGTTAGCATTCTTAAGGTCGTATATAAGCTGTGCCAGATCCTCGATTGAATATATATCATGATGTGGTGGTGGTGAAATTAAGCTAACCCCTGGTGTAGAGTGTCTTGTTTTGGCAACCCATGGATAAACTTTACCACCTGGTAAATGTCCACCTTCTCCTGGTTTTGCTCCTTGTGCCATTTTAATTTGAATTTCATTGGCACTACATAAGTATTCACTTGTTACTCCAAAACGTCCTGAGGCAACTTGTTTAATAGCTGAACATTTACTATCACCATTAGGAAGTGTTTCAAATCTTTCTGGATCTTCTCCACCTTCACCACTGTTTGACTTACCATGTAATCTATTCATTGCAATCGCCATTGTTTCATGTGCTTCTTTTGAAATTGATCCATAAGACATCGCACCTGTTTTAAATCTTCTAACAATTGATTCCACAGGTTCAACTTCTTCAATTGGAATTGATTTTGTCTTTTTAAATTGCATTAAACCTCTTAAATTAAGATGTGCACCTTCTTCATCAATCATTTTTGAATATTCTTTAAATAATTGATAATCACCTAAACGTGTTGCTTGTTGTAATTTATGAATCGTTGCTGGATTATATAAATGTTCTTCTTTTCCTGATCTTTCTTTATGATCGCCGGCACTGTTTAATGAGATGTCTACATCTAATCCAAGTGGATCATATACTTGATCATGTCTATATTCGACATCTTTTTCAATATCTTTAATTGTTTTTCCTTCAATACGACTTACTGTTTTAGAAAAATATTTATTCACTAAATCACTTGATAAACCGATTGCTTCAAAGTTTTGTGATCCACGATAAGATTGAATTGTACTAATTCCCATTTTAGAAGCAATTTTAACAATACCATGTAAAATACCACTATTATAATCATCAACGGCTGCATAATAATCTTTATCTAATAAACCTTGATCAATTAAATCAAAGATTGTATCTTGTGCTAAATAACCATTGATAGCTGAAACACCATATCCAAGCAATGTCGCATAATGATGTACTTCTCTTGGTTCAGCTGATTCAAGAATTAAAGCTAAACTGTTACGTTTTTTAGTTCTTACTAAATAAGAGTTAACAGCTCCAACAGCTAATAACGAAGGAATTGGTAAATGGTTATCATCTACTGCCCTATCTGATAAAATAACAATATTACATCCTTCATGATAACGTTTATCTACTTCTACAAAAACACGATCAATTGCTTTTTCTAATGAAGTATTTTTAATATATGTAATATTAACTTCACCTACTTTAAAGCCTTCTTTTTTCAAGTTTTTGATTTTATTTTTTGTGCATCTTTGCCATTTTTCGTATGATTGCACAATTTTCAATCCTTATTTTTCCCTTTTATCACAAATTCATTTCATCATTTTACCAAAATTTCGCTCTTGTTTTTTGACATTTATTTTTCTGCAAAGCAGTTGATTTTGCCGCTGTCTTCCGCTATACTAAAGGAAAATAGCAGTAATGCCACGATAACCGCATATTTTATTCTAAACTTATTCGTTTTCGCAATTCTGTTTTCAGTCTTTAACTCGTGATCGCATACCCTTTACTTTATTTATATATTGTTTTTTGAAGGAGGTTCTTTATGAAATTCGGACATTTTGACGATAAAGCCAAAGAATATGTAATCACTACACCACATACTCCACAGCCATGGATCAATTATCTCGGAAGCAACGATTTCTTTTCACTGATCTCAAACACCTGCGGTGGATATAGTTTCTATAAAGATGCGAAACTTTTACGTATTACGAGATATCGCTACAATAACATTCCGGTAGATTCCAACGGAAAATATTACTATATCAATGATGACGGTGTGATCTGGAATCC
>ERZ827498.4146-NODE-4146-length-11573-cov-3.536031_pt1 | contig 11573 bp, 10 predicted proteins | sample MGYA00519865_ERZ827498 | MGnify/ENA primary metagenome ERZ827498 (study PRJEB31778, sample SAMEA3449328) | human gut metagenome | biome: human gut; feature: human-associated habitat; material: faeces | place: United Kingdom | collected 2010/2012 ...
CAATGCATAATCTTTATCATTAGCAGTAGATTTAACAACTTCAGCATTAGCATCAGCTGTTGCAAAAACGGATGCTGTTGCGGAGAAATCGTCCGCAGCAGCGAAAGCAGCTACTGGCATTAATGTCATCATGAAGCACACTAATGTCAGAATCGCAAATAATTTTTTGTTTTTCAATTTATTTCCCTCCTAGGATATTTCTCGGTCAGTTTAATGTCATGCCGGACAATCGGAAACGCCCGATAAATGCGCCTTTTCCGGCAGTGTCCACCCACGGTGGAGGTATTCAAAACTCATGAGTTATGAACCAAAGCCATAAAATGAATAGAAAACGCATAATTCATAACTTGATATAATTTGTTTATACATATTGATTAATTCCACTTATAAAACGGCATAAAAAAATACCGCAGCGATAATAACACGCTACGGTATTGATGAATTGCTTATTTATTTTTTGCTTGTTTTTTTACTGCCAGCATAAATTTAGGCAGTGCCAACACCCGTTTAAATCGGGTTGGCTGGATAAGTAGCCGATAAAGCCATTCCAGACTCATTTTCTGCATCCATTTTGGTGCGCGCTTAATAAGTCCTGCATGATAAGAAAATCCTGCTCCGACCCCAATCATCACACCATGAAGCATCCCCTGATGTTCATACATCCAGTTTTCCTGTTTTGGTGCTCCAAGTCCAATCCATACAATATCAGCACCACTGTCATTTATCTGCTGGATATACGCCTTTTCCTCTTCCTGGCTTAAGGAACGGAATGGCGGAGATATCATTCCTGCAATCTGAATATCTGGATATTTTTCTTTTAATTTTTGCTGCAGTATCTGAAGTGTTTCCTCTTTATCTCCATAAAAAAAATGTTTTAATCCATTTTTTCTGGCGAACAGTTCTCCCATCAGATCCGGTCCTGTCACCCGTTCTGCCTCTGTGTAACCGCGTTTTCTACTCACAACAGAAAGCGGTTTTCCATCCGGAAGTGCAATCGCTGCTGAATTCTGCACATTACGATAAGCCGGATTGTCATGTGCCATTACGGTTGTATGAACATTCGAAACGCAGATATATTTTCCTCTTAATTTTTCCAGATTGTTTTCGATATATTGCACCGTCTGAGCCATGTTCGTAACGGCGATATTTACTCCCAGAATCCTGCATGTCTTGATCGTACTCATTTTTCTCTTTCCGCCTTTTTATGCCTGTAACGCCTTCATATAAACATCCAGGGCATCTCTCCAATCTGCCATCCGGTAGTCATCCGTAAGCTTCATCATATAGTTCTCCAGAATGGAATAAGCCGGGCGTTTTGCAGAAGCCGGATTCATCTGCGCATACTGTTCGCTTGTCACATGATTGACCTTTGTTGTCTTTCCTGCACGTTTGAAGATTTCCTCTGTAAATTCTGCCCAATTCGTATCTCCCTCACAGGTGGCGTGGAAAATACCATAATTCTCTGTCGGTTCAAAATGATGAATTGCCTTTGCCAATTCTACTGCACTTGTAGGCGAGCCAAGCTGATCGCATACCACACTTACTTCATCATGTGTTTCGGACAAGCGAAGCATCGTTTTCACAAAGTTTTTTCCATCTCCATATAACCATGCGGTACGGAAAATAAAGAATCTGCTGGAAAACTGCTGTACAAACTTTTCCCCTTCTAATTTTGTCTTTCCATATGCGCTGACCGGATTTGGCGCATCAAACTCTGTATATGGTCTTGTTCCATTTCCCTCAAACACATAATCTGTGGATACATGGATCATTTTCGCACCTGTTTTCTCTGCTGCAATACTCAGATTACGCGGTCCGATCGCATTAATCTTATACGCAAGATCCCACTGCGTCTCGCAGGCATCTACATTCGTATGCGCTGCACAGTTAATGATGACGTCCGGTTTTGTCTCCTCTACCATTGAAATCACTGCCTGGATATCGGTAATATCCAAGGCTCTTACATCTTCACCTTCCACTACATCTGTATTGATAAATGTCACATTTTCGCCTTCATATTCTTTTCGAATTGCTCTTCCCAATTGACCATTACAGCCTGTCACAAGAATTTTTTTCATTTTCTATCTCCTTTTCTTCTCTTCACGCTTTACTCGTTATAAATTGCTTTTGCAACCCCCAGATAATCATTTCGGATATATAATTCCGGGAATTTTTTCTCGTCCAGAGGCGTATAATTTTCACTCATATACGCTGCAAAATCCGGTGCATATTCTGTCAGATCATATCCCCACAAATTATATTCCGGAGCATAAATTGCCACCCTAGGTGCATTTTCTTCCAGATTGCTCATTTCCTCTTCCGCAAAGGCCTCGTACATCCATGGTGCTGAGATTCCTGTCCGATATGGTATGCGGTCCGCCTCCACCAGAATCTGTGGTTCAATGGTCGTAAGCAAAACTTTTTCATCCACATCTGTCAGCGTATTCACCCAATACGCAATATTATTTACATCGTTCTTCTGTGCAGAACCAAAATTCTGTCCGGTCAGCAAAATTGATCTGCATGCCCCGACATACTGCACACAATAAATGCATATGGTAATCCCGATCAAGACAGCCCCTGCATAACAGATTCCCTGCTTTTTTTTCTGAACCTTACTTATTTGTTCTTCTCTGGCGTTGCATGTTTTAAAATACTCTGTAAACTGTCCGATCAGATAGGCTGCCATAAACATGGTAACTGCAACATAAGGCATAGAATGAAATTCATGGGTAAATCCTCTGGTGCCGCACATCATAGTAAAATATACGATTGCAACTGCCTGAACAATATTTTTCTTTTTCGCATAGTAAACCCAGAATATTACATTCACTGCATAACAGATCACATTCCTCACAATTGCCAGATATTCTTTGGTAATCCCAAAATCTGTCACCAGCTTCCTGCATCCATCTGCGATTGCCATTCCATAATTGATCACAGGCTCCACAAATGACATCACAATACTGCTTCCATAGCCTGCAATATAATTTGGATAAATTTCACGGTTCACAGTATATGCACTGTAAATAAATACGGAGAGTGTTCCCTCTGCCGCATATACGAAAATCAATAGTGCAAACGGAGCCAATATAGCCACGATTGCCCGCCAGAATGTCTGCCAGGTTTCTCTGATACTCCGCAGAAATCCATATTTTTTTCTAATGCATTCCTGAATCTCTACGATAAGAAATGCCACTGCAATTGCAAAAACCGGAAATACCGACACAAATGCCGCTCCAAAAGACAGAAAAACCGCTCCTGAAATCATAAAGCAGTTATTCCAGTCGAGTCTTTTTCTCTCTGCAAATAACAGAAACTCCATCAATAGCACAACAAAGCAAATACTCTGCACCTGTTCTGCCAGAATACAGCAGGTATAAAAAGTAAACAGATTTGTAATATAGAATACTCCGGTTTCAACAGAGGTAATCTGTCCAAACTGCTTTTTATAATGCATCGCTGCAAAGGACCACATGACAGCCAGTATCACATAAAAATACAGACGAAATTCATAAACACTGTCTGCTCCAAGCATTTTTAACACCGCACAAATATAATACATTACCGGCATATGCTGAGACACAAAATCACGGTACATCCTACCGCCCGAGGCCACTACCATTCCTCCGATAAAATTATCAGACTCATCTGTAAACCCCGGACTACGGTTTAAAACGCCAAGCAACATGATCAGATACACCAGAAAGCAAAGAAACCACTGCCCTATCTGCTTTGACATTCCACTTTGTGTGTTCTCATATTCCCTATTTTTCATCTTCATCAAAATTAATTCTTTCCTGTTCGATCACCAATGGACGGTTCATGAGTCTTGCATTCATATTCATAATATACTCACCCAAAAGTCCAATAAAAAACAGCTGCATGGAACCAATCACAAACACACCTAGCAAAATTGGTGTCATTCCTGCCGGGAAGTCATTCCAGTGCAGTAATTTCAAGATAAAATAAACAATGGCAATTACAACGCTCACAGCTGACAATCCAAAGCCGATAAAGGTTGCCAGTCTTAATCCGATTTTGGTATATGAAGTAAAACTTAACATTGCAGCATCATACAGTCTGTACCAGTTATTGCTTGTCTTTCCTGCTCTTCTTTCCTGCTGCTCATAAGGTATCTCCTTGCGTTCCGGTCCAAGTTCTGCAACAATTCCCCGAAGGAATGGCGTTGGATCTTTCAGATCTCGTAATACCTGTATAAAGGATTTATCATACAATCCAAACCCTGTAAACTGTTCAATCTGCTCTACTTCCGACATTTTCTTAATTGCCTTGTAATATACGCCTCTGAGAAAATACATAATCTTATTTTCTTTACTGGAAGTCTTAATTCCGCAGACAATCTTATAACCATTCTCCCATTCGTGTACAAATTTTGGGATCATATCAATTGGATCCTGAAAATCTGCGCATAAGCAGATAGTACAATCTCCTGTTGTCTGGCATAAACCATAATAAGGTGAATTAAACTGTCCGAAATTCTTTGTATTAAAAATTGCTTTAATCTTTTTGTTCCTGCTACATAACAAAATCAATTTTTCCCTTGTTTTGTCCTTTGAACAGTTATCAATAAATAATATTTCATAATCGTATTCCGGTAAATCCTTTTCAAGCGTTGCAATGACAGCCTCACTCAATGGCACTACATTTTCTTCCTCGTTATAACATGGAACCATAATGCTTATTTTCTTTTTCTCTGACATTTTTCTATCCTCTTTCGCTATTTGGTCTTACATAATTTCAGAAGTTCATCGCTTCTGATTGTTTCTAAATCCAGTTCCTCGATATGTTCTTCATAATAACGATACAGTTTTTCAATTCCTTTCTCATAGGAAGTAAATGTAAAGTTATGCCCCATATTTTCAAGCAGCCTTGCATTATCGCCGGTATACTGGTAATTCAATCCAGGATTCTTCACAATAATCTCACTCTTATATGCGCTGCACCGGTTAATATATTCTGCAATTGTCACTAAATCTATGGATTCTGTAGGAGTGATGTTAAACTCCTTATTCGGGCAGTCATTCTCTATGATAAAATCTATAATTTTCAAAAAGTCTTCCAGAAACAGATAATCAAAAACCACATTCTGATTAATTACAATCGGCATCTGTATCATATTTTTTATAATGGCATTGGAAATAAACTTAAAAGTATAATCTTCTCCCGGACCGTAAAGGCCAAAGATTGCAGGATTATAAATATTCCCACCCGTCTGATTTTTCAGGCGAATATATTTTTCCATTACATATTTACTATACCCGTAATCATCGGATGGAATCACCTCTCCAAAATCTTTCTCTTTCACTTTGATCAGATCACGTGTCTTATTATACTGCGCACCGCTGCCGAAATTAATCATCTTCATATTCTCCGACAGACAGCGTTCCTGAGCAAAAAACATTTTAAGATTATTTCCAATCACATCAATTGGCTTGCCGGCCGCTTCCACTTTACGGTTTCCCCCCTGATTGGTACAATTGATCACAACCTCCGGCTGCTCCTGCTCCAAAAACAATTCCACTGCTTTTTCATCCAGCAGATTAAAGTTGTCTCTTGTAATCGGAAGGACTTCGTATTTATTTTTCAGATGTTCTGTGAGATTATGTCCCACAAAACCTCTTGCTCCCATAACTGCTATCTTTTTCATTTGAACTCCAATTTTTTAATCAGTTTCTGTAGTTTCATTCTTTTTTGTTTTGAATGCCCATAGTTTATTGATCACAAAATTAATCGGTGTGGTAATGACCAGATTAATGATTGGTCCAAGTAATTCCGGAATCCCCAAAACATCATTCCATAAAAATAACAATACATTTGCCAGCAGCAGCCCTGAAAATGCATATGATATATATGTTTTTAATAATGCCATCCACCAGGAGCGATGTTCTCCATCTCCTTTGGTAAATACATATTTATTATTCCAGTAAAATGCATTTAAAACGCTGATCATAAATCCGAGAATACTTCCTGCCAACCAATGAAGCCCTAAAGCAAGGGCAGCTGCATACACCACATATGAAATGATAAAATTGGATAAACCAACCACACAGAATTTCACGAACTGCATGAACTTGTCCCACTGTTCATCTGTTATCTTAATCTTAAACAATCCCAAAAACCATACCACAACAATTTTTGCAGTGTGATCCAAAAAATTCCAGATTATTTTTCCTACTTTTTCCATACTAATTTCACTTTCAATGAGACTATCATGCCGTAATGTTTATGCATGACAGTCTCTGTTTTTTATTCTTCAATCGGTTTGATCAGCATATTGCTCAAAAACTCTTCTCTTGGTAAAAATGGTGCCAGATCCTCCAATGGTGGAGAAACCAATGTGCCATCTTCTAACCTCTTGGTTGCTGATTTTGGTTCAAATTTCTGCTCCGTTGTAACAAATACTTCACAGATGCAGGAACCTTTCATCTCCAATGCTTTATGCACGGTCTCTTCCAAACTCTCATTACTGTCACAGCTAAAATATGGATAGTCATATGCATATGCCAGTTTTTCCATACTTGGAAATTCGAGATCATGACTTTCCGGTCCGATTCCTACCAGCGGTTCCCCAAAGAAATTCGTCTGCGTCTGACGAATCGAATGGTATCCCTGATTATTAATGATAAAAATCTTAATTGGCAGCTTATTTGTCTTGATCGTCTGAAGTTCCTGAAGGTTCATCTGTATACTTCCATCTCCTGTCAGACATACAAGCTCTTTTGCTCCATCTGCAACACAGGCTCCAATTGCTGCCGGAAGATCATATCCCATAGAAGCAATTGCCGAATTAATGATAAAACGCTGTCCTTTTTTGATGGTATATGCATGACTGCCAACAACACATGCTGATCCATTTCCTACAACTGTAATATAGTTTTCCGGCAACGCATCACTTAATGTTTTGACAAAAGCATATACATTCGCATATTTTTGAGACTCATAATGTTTTGGCTGAACAACCGGATATTTTTCTTTCCAGTTCTGACAGATTGAAAGCCATGCTTCCCTTGCTTCCACTGTCTCTGCATCCGTATTGACAAACATTTTGCTGCGATCTTCTCCATACCCCTGCTCTGACAGCTTCTGATTCATCATCTGCATAACATCTTTTACATCTGCACATACCGGCATACTCACATGAATTGTCGGCTTCTTCAATTCTTCCGGATCAACATCTACCACAATTGTATAAGCCTCTCTTGCCCATGTTTTGAAATTGTATCCAACCTGTCTGATGCTGAGTCTGCTTCCAAGAGAAAGTACTAAATCGCTGTTCTGTATTGCAAAGTTACCTGCCCGATCGCCCATAATACCAGCTCTTCCAGTATACCTCTCATCCTCATCCGGAATCACATCAATACTATTCCATCCAGTCACTACCGGAATATTTAACCTATTTACCAATTCTTCAAAATCCTGAAAACCACCGGAGTAACGGATTGCGCTTCCAGCATTGATTACCGGACGTTTGGCAGCTTTTACTTTTTCAAGTATCGCTTCAATTGTCTCTTCTGATGGCTTTGCCGGAACAGCTTCTTCCTGCCATCTTCTGCCGTTCTCTTTGAACTCTTTTTTCGGATCAAATCCTACTAATTCGTCTGTATCAATGTAAGAGCCCTGAATATTTACCGGAATATCCAGCCAGCATGGTCCCTGTCTTCCATTGAGTGCCAGAAACAGTGCTTTTTCCAGACAGTAGCGGATTTTAAGTGGATCGATCACCATCTCACAGTACTTTGTCATACTTTCGACAGCCTTACAAATATCAAATTCCTGATCTCCCATTGCCCTGATTCCAAGTCCTGTACTTCTTGCTGTTGTATCATAACGAACCTGACCTGAGATCACAAGCATAGGGATTGAATCAAGCCATCCTCCTACAACTCCTGTAATTGCATTGGTTCCTCCCGGTCCTGTTGTCACACAGACTGCTCCTATTTTATTATGGATTCTTGCATAGGCTTCTCCTGCGATTGCACATGCCTGTTCATGATGCTGATATACACAATGGAGTCCTTTCTGCTTTCCAAACCCATCATTGAGATGCATGGCACCGCCACCTGTTACGGTAAAAACGGTATCAATCCCATGATCTACTAAAAACTGTGCTACATAGTTCGACAATTTTACTTTCATACATTTTTTCTCCCACACTTATATTTTCTTGCAAACGTCAATTTTTGCGTTTTTTTACAGACTACTGTTATAAACTACGAAAGGGCAATATATCTTTCATACATTGCCCAAATCTTGCTTTATTTTTACTGGTTTACAGCCTCTCTGATTGTTTTTGCCATATAATCGATCATTTCATCTGTCATTCCAGGATATACGCCTACCCAGAATGTATCATTCATGATACGGTCTGTATTTTCCAGATTTCCTACGATACGATATCCCTTTCCTTCTGCACGCATCTGATCAAAACACGGATGCTTTGTAAGATTACCGGCAAACAGCATTCTTGTCTGAACGCCATGCGATTCTATATAAGGAACTACTTTATTACGTTCAACACCTTCTTTGCAGGTAAGTAAGAATCCAAACCAGCTTGGTCTTGCATTCTCGCATGGTGCTGGAAGGATCAATTTATCTTCACATCCTTTTAATCCTTCTAACAAACGGTCAAAATTATGTCTTCTGCGCTCTACAAAGGACGGGAATTTCTTCAGCTGTGCACATCCTACTGCTGCCTGCATATCCGTTGCTTTTAAATTATATCCAAAATGAGAATATACATATTTATGATCGTATCCTAATGGAAGTTCTCCATATTGTCTGTCAAAACGGTGACCGCACAGATTGTCCTGACCGGATGCACAGACACAGTCACGTCCCCAGTCACGGAAAGAACGAATACATTTATTCAAAAGTGGGTTATTCGTATAAACTGCCCCACCTTCCCCCATTGTCATGTGATGTGGCGGATAAAAACTGCTTGTACCAATATCACCTATGGTACCTGTGAATTTTTCTTCTCCATCCATTGTATATTTGGAACCCAATGCATCACAGTTATCCTCGATCAGCCATAAGTTATGCTCGTCGCAGAATTCTTTTACTGCTTTCAGATCAAATGGGTTTCCCAATGTATGAGCCGCCATTACCACTTTTGTTTTGTCCGACAATGCAGCTTCTAACTGCGTCACATCCATATTGTACTGTGGGATTGTGACATCGATAAATACCGGCACTACACCATATTGGATTGCCGGTGTTACGGTTGTAGGGAATCCTGCTGCCACTGTGATCATCTCATCTCCCGGACGCACCTGACGTTCTCCAAGCAATGGTGATGTCAAAGCCATAAATGCATTGAGATTTGCGGATGAACCAGAGTTCACTAATGAGCAGTATTTTACTCCAAGGTACTGTGCAAATGCTTTTTCAAACTCATTGGTATATCTTCCTGCTGTCAGCCAGAACTCCAATGCAGAATCTACCAGATTACACATCTCATCATGGTCATAAACACGGGATGCATAAGGAATCCGATCCCCTTCTTTAAATGCGCCACGATTGTTATGATACGTATCACAGTATTCGGATACCATATCCAGAATCTGCTTTTTTGCCTGTTCTTCTGTCATGTTTTCAAACATAGTTATTCTCCAATTTATTTATTTTTTATTTTATTTACAAAAAACTCCTTAATCTGTCCATCCATACATGCAGGAATATCGCCCCCGGCAAAATAGATTTTAGACCATTCAACAGTCTTTTCTATTGCCTCATCGACTCCCCATCTCGGTCTCCATCCAAAAACCCTCTTTATTTTTGAACAATCCAGCTTTAAGAAATTTGCCTCATGAGGTCCTCCATCATACTGATTGATCCATTTTAAACCTTCGCCCCATTTTGCACAGAACATATCTACCAGCTCTCCTGTTGTGATGCAGTCTTTATCATCTGGTCCAACATTATAAAAGCCTGCATATTTTTTATCTTCATACTGCGCTTTTGCAATGGTCAGATAAATAGATAACGGCTCTAACACATGCTGATATGGTCTGGTCGAATGTGGGTTTCTTACAATGATATCTTTTTTATTTCCTGCTGCGCGGACGCAGTCTGGAATGATCCTGTCATTTGCGAAATCACCGCCTCCGATTACATTTCCTGCTCTCGCTGTCGATACAGCAACTTCCATATCACAATAAAAGGAATTAATATAACTGTGTGTCACTAATTCGGAACAGGATTTGCTGTTGGAATACGGATCATAGCCATCTAACGGTTCGTTCTCACGATATCCCCACTCCCATTCATTATTCTTATATACTTTATCTGTTGTTACATTTAAGAATGACTTCACGCATGGATTCTGACGGACACATTCACAGATATTTACTGTTCCCATCACATTTGTCTCATATGTGTAGACAGGGTCTTTGTAAGAATCTCTCACAATCGGCTGTGCTGCAAGATGTAACACGATTTCCGGCTGCACTTCCTCAAATACTTTCATAAGATGCTCTCTATCCCGGATGTCTCCGATCACAGAGTTGATTTTATCCTCCACTCCACAGATGGAAAACAGATTCGGTTCCGTTGGCGGTGTCAGCGAATATCCGGTCACCTCTGCCCCTGCATTCACCAGAATCCTGCAAAGCCATGATCCTTTAAATCCAGTGTGGCCTGTCACCAATACTTTTTTTCCTTTATAAAACTCTAACATATTCATTCCTCTTACCATACCATCCAAGGTGCTTCTCCCGATGCGATCATTTTTTCCAGCTGTTCCTTATCTCTCTGCGTGTCCATACACTTCCAGAATCCTTTATGCATGTAAGCTTTCAGCTGTCCTTCTGCTGCAACTGTCTCCAAAGGTTTTTTCTCAAATACCGTATCATCTCCGTCAATATAATCAAAAATTTCCGGATTCAATACCATATATCCTGCATTGATCACACCGCCATCAGAATCATTCTTTTCACGGAATTTGTTGATTGTCCCATCTTTATCAATTTCCAATACCCCAAACTGCTGTCCGACATTCACTGCCGTCATGGTTGCAATTTTTCCATGTTCCTGGTGGAATCTTACCAGTGCATTCAAATCCACATTGGAAACACCATCTCCATAAGTAAGCATGAAAGGTTCGTTTCCAACATACGGCTGGATTCTCTTAATTCTTCCACCGGTCATTGTGTTCAATCCTGTATCGATCATCGTCACTTTCCATGGTTCTGCCACATTATTGTGTACCGTCATTTCATTTCCTTTGGTAAAATCCAAAGTAATATCACTGTTGTGAAGATAATAATTGGCAAACCATTCTTTGATGACATGCTGCTTATATCCGCAACAGATAATAAACTCATTAAATCCAAAGCTGGAATAATATTTCATAATATGCCATAAAATTGGTTTTCCTCCAATTTCTATCATTGGCTTTGGTCTTAAGTGACTTTCCTCACTGATTCTTGTGCCAAATCCGCCAGCTAATAATACTACTTTCATTTTCAACTTTCCTCCGTATTTTTACCTATAGAATCCCTTACTCTCCCAATCCATTCTCAATCGCTCCCACAATCGCTTTTAAGGCT